>Ga0207718_100116_pt1 | contig 98019 bp, 96 predicted proteins | sample A23M2SouthBayCA_FD_187749 | JGI IMG/M metagenome (GOLD analysis project Ga0207718, IMG submission 187749) | Aerobic enrichment media microbial communities from Eden Landing Ponds, California, USA - A23 M2 (SPAdes) | ecosystem: Environmental > Aquatic > Marine > Unclassified | place: Emeryville...
AGTGAGGCCGTCCGGCCGCCGAGACCGCCCGCTGTGCGCCGACGACCAGCACTGCGAGTCCGGTCACGAACAGCGCGATCTGGGTCAGCATCCCGGGGGTCTCTCCCGGTCCACGGTCCGCGCTGACACCGGTCCGGCTCTGTTCGAACTCATCGGGGCGTACTCGTCCTCGGACTCACGAAGGCCGCGAAAGTGAAGGTTCGGTCGACCCGGGTCGAAACACGTGGTCTGGCTGTCGGCCCCAGCAAGCAGTCAGGCCGCCGGATCCTCGGGTCCGTCGACCCCGAGCAGGTAGCCGCCGAACCCGAGCAGGAAGACCATCACCGGGTAGACGATCATGCGTTCGGCGCCGCCGTGGCCGATGGGGCCGAACACCGCCGGGTTCCCGGCGTCGCCGACGACCATGACGGCGACGAAGACGAGGCCGACCACGCCCGCGAGGACCGCGAGCGCCCGCATCGCGCCCGAGAGTCTGGTCGCGACCGCCAGCGCCTCCAGGTTGAAAAACAGGAAGGCGACGAGCGCGAACAGGCTGTGGAGGTCGCCCGCGTCCAGCGGGAATAGCCCCGTGCCGACGGCGCCGAGTCCGGCGAGCACGAACGGCGCCAGGATCCACCCCTTGCCGTGAGTGCGGTAGAAGTAGTACCCGCCAGCGATATTCAGGAGTCCGGCGACGACGAGCGTGGCGTTGAACAGGAGCTGTGACTCGGGGAAGACGCCCAGGTCGCTGATCGCACCGCCGTGGAAGTCGTAGCCCGGAACCAGCGCCGCGGCGAGCATGACTGTCGTTAAAAAGCCGCCACCGAGCGCGACGAAGAACACGCCCGCCCGGCGGCGGGAGCGGACTGTCGTCTCTCGTACTGTCTCAGTGCTCGTCTGTACGGTCGCTTCAGCCATGTATGTTCACCGTCTTCTAGTTGGTCGTCCGAGGAGATGAACCGGAGTGGTGGTTCTCAGCGGGCGGGAACGAACGGCGTGCGAGTACGTGGCGCGTAGCGTGCGAGCACGTGGCGCGTCCCCCTCTGTTTTGCTTTCACCGCCTCGCCTCGTCTGGACCGGTCACTACACGGCCGACTCCGGCGGTCGGTGGTCGACGGGACTCCGGCGGAAGGCGAGGTAGCCGGCCACGGCTGCCCCCAGGAGTCCCGCAGGGAAGCCGACGAACAGCATCGCCGCCGCCAGTCCGACCGCCTGGGTCCAGAGGACCCCCATCGCGAGTCCCCCCACGACGAGGAATCCGGCAGTGGCACCCGCGAGCGTCCGGAGTCGGCGGCGGGTTCGCGCAGTGGCCCGGCCTGTCTCGCGCCGTTCGTTCAGCACGGTCAGCCCGAGGTAGGTCAGCGGTACTGCGACGGTGCCGGCGACGAGCCCGGCGGGCAGGCCGAGCATCGCCGACGGCCAGACGTACGGCGCGAGGAGTTCGGTGACGGCGACTCCGACGACGGCGAAGGCGAGCACGCCGGCGAGCAGACTCGCGAGCGACTTGACGAGCGTGTTCATACCACTCCTACGTCGGCTGGCACGATAGCACGAGCGGTGATTCCTGTCGGGCGAGAACGGCTCCCTCGTTCGGAACCGCAGCACCACTACTCACGTCCTCGTTACCGTGCGGATCGCCCCGATGACCAGCCTGTCGAGCGCGTGGGTCGCCACGCCGTAGCTGACGAAGAAGACGACCAGCGTGAGCACTCCCACGACGTCGAACGCGACGACGTCGGCGGTGGCGACGACTGGGATGAACCCGAGCAGTGCCTCGATCGCCCGCTCGAAGGTCAGGGTCGCGACGGTCCCGCCGACCGCCAGTGCCACGAGATAGCCCGCCGTGCGCACCGAGGCGGGGGTCACGCGCGACCAGACGCGAAGCTGGTACTCGTCGTAGGACACGAGACCGAGCGCCGCCAGCTGGCGCCGGGTCTGGTCGACGACGGTCACGGCCAGGACGAACCACAGCGCCGCGGCCAGCCCGAACCCGACGAACGACGGCGACAGGTCGAGGACGGTCTCGCTGAACACCTCGACGACCGCCGGGGTCACGCGGTCGACGACGACGTAGAAGAGCGCGTACCCGAGGACGCCGTCGAGGGGCCCGTAGGCCGGGAACTCGTCGGCCGGATTGTCGGTCCGGCGGGACGGGCTCGACGTGGTAGTCTCCATACCCGGAGAGACGACCTCCTGAAGCTTCAACCGCGACGGTGGTTCCCGGCGGGCGAGAACGACGGTCGCGCCGTCGAGCGCCGGTTCAGGGGAGCGCGGTCACTGTCTCACCGAACGACCGTCACGGTCATCGGGGCGCGACGGACGACCCGCTCGGCGACGCTCCCGATCAGCACGCGAGAGACGCCCTCCCGGCCGTGATTGCCGACGATTATCGTGTCGATATCGTTCTCCTCGGCGAACTCGACGATCTCGCGAGCGGGCTCGCCCACGGCCGTCTCCATGCGGAACTCGACGTCGCTGGCGTCGATCAGTTCCTCGACCTCCTCGGTGACCTCCGTCGCGACCTCCTCGCGTTCGGTCTTGAGCCACTCCTGGAACATGTCGACACCGGCCGAGAGCATCCCACTGGAGACTTCGAGGACGCGCAGGAGGACGATCTCCTCGTCGGCGTACCGCGTGACCGCGTGTTCGACCGCTTCCTGGGCCGGGCGGGACCCGTCGTAGGCGACAAGCACTGTCATACCTGGGGATGGTCCCGCAACGGGCATAAATGTCGTCGATGGGGGAGGCCGTCGCAGTTCGGTCGGTTCCCGGCACAACGCTGTTCTCACCGGGCGCCGAACGCCCGCATATGCCCGCAACCGTGCGAGACGTTCTGACGAGTGCCTTCTTCGTTCTCGCGGCGATGACTGCGCTGTGGCCACCCCGCGCCGTCTACTGGGAGCGCGTCTCTGCCGTCGTCGGTGACGGCCCGACGCTCGTCCTCGTCGGGGTCGTCGCGGTGGGTCTGGGTGGGGTGTTCGCCAGACTCACCGGCGTCTCCTCGCGTTCGTTCGCCACCGGAACTGTCCTCGCCTACGCGACCGGGATGGTCGCCATCACACCCGTCCTGTCGCCGGACAGTCCCGCCCACCTGGTGTGGTACGCTGTCCTCGCGGTCGCCATCCTCGCCGGAGCAACTGTCTGGCACGTCCACGCCGGCCGCGTCGACCTGCTCGGCCGCTCGGCCAGCGAGTGATCGAGCTACCGCGTGTCGCACAGCGGTGCCCGGGACGGCCGCGACTACATCGACATCAGGTCGCCCGTCCCGGCGCCGTCCGGTGTTCGCCCGACGAGGTCCCACTCGTACTCGTCGCGGACGATCGCACAGAGCGTCGCCCGTGGCTCCGCCGACGCCTCGACGACTTCCCGCGTCCGGTCGAGGTACTTTCTGACTGTGCGCCGCGAGACGCCCGCTCTCTCTGCGATCGCTTCCTGACTGTAGCCCTGTGCCGCGTAGAACGCGATGTCCGCGCGCGTCGCCGTGTCGATCTCCGCTGGCATACGATCGTTTTCGTATTTCGTGCAAATAAGTGTGTCTAACCGGCTGTTATGGGGTGAAAACTGGACCACTATCCCCTCCCATTTTCGTTTTGTGTGAAAACACTCGGCAGTTATTTATCGCCCGACGGTCACGACGGTGGCCATGGGAGACAAGTCGATCCCCGACCGGTTCGAGGCACAGCGCGCACAGTTCGACTCGCTGGACCGGGTGTGGCTCGACGGCGAGGTCGTCGACTGGGACGAGGCGACCGTCCACGTCCTCACACACGCGCTCCACTACGGGACGAGCGTCTTCGAGGGCGTGCGCTGTTACGACACCGCCGACGGCCCCGCACTCTTCCGGTGGGACGCGCACCTCGACCGCTTTTTCGAGTCCGCGGCGGTCTACGACCTCGATATCGGCTACGACCGCGCCGAATTGACCGCCGCCACCAGGCGTCTCGTCCGCGAGCAGGATCTCGACTCGTGTTACGTTCGGCCCGTCGCCTTCTTCGGGTACGACCGCCTCGGCATCGACCCGACCGCGCCGACACGCGTGCCGACCACCGTCGCCATCGCCTGCTGGCCCTGGGGGGCGTACCTCGGTGACGACGCGCTCGAATCGGGCATCGACGTCGGCGTCTCCTCGTGGCGCAAGTACCGCTCGGACGCGATCCCCGCCACCGCGAAGACCGGCGGTGCCTACGTCAACAACGTCCTCGCGGCACAGGAGGCCGCGCGTAACGGTTACGACGAGGCCATCGTGTTGAACACCGAGGGCGACGTCGCGGAGGGCCCGGGAGAGAACCTCTTTCTGGTCCGGGACGGCGAACTCTTCACGCCCGAGATCGCCGCTGGTGCCCTCGACGGCGTCACCCGCCGGAGCGCGATCCGTCTGGCCCGGGATATGGGCTACACCGTCCACGACGACGTCACCGTCTCTCGTGGGGAACTCTACACCGCCGACGAACTCTTCTTCACCGGGACCGCGGCCGAGGTCACGCCCATCAGGAGCGTCGACGGCGTGACCGTCGGCGACGGCGAGAAGGGGCCGATCACCGACGAGATCCAGACTCGCTTCTTCGAGGTGCTTGAAGCACGCCCGGCCGAGTACGAGGACTGGTTCACCGACGTCGACGCGCCCGAACGGTCGACACGCCGGGCCGAGACCCGAAGGGCCGACTGACGGACGGTTTCCGGGACGACCTATCCGGTAGGTCCCGGAGCGACGGCCGATCCGGCAGGTTCCGAGGCGACACCGATCCGGCGGGTCCCGGGACGACTGTCGACCCGGCGGGTCCACGCGTGACGCCGCGACGGGCTGGACCCTTTTTATACGGGCCCGCGAAACGGGGTGTATGCCCGGGGAACTCCCGCGCCAGCAGTTCGTTCTCGACACGTCGCTGTTTCTCACCGAAGAGATACGCAGAGACGGCGAGTCGCTGGAGGAGGCCGTCCTGCGACTGCTCGATCTGGTCTCGACGGCCAGACTCGAACTCAACGTCTCCTGTTACGTTCCCCCAACGATCCACGACGAACTCACGACGATACTGCGCGACCGCGGCGTGAGCGAGGAGGTGTTCGAGCGCTTCGACACGTGGGTCATCCGGAAGAGCCCCGACCGCTACGGTGTGACCATCCCCGCCGACATCGTCTACGAGTTCATCGACGAGATGAGCGACCGCGTCGACCGCGGGCTCAGAGTCTCCGAGAACGCACTGCGGGAGGTCGAACAGCTCGACCCCGACCAGCTGGCGGGCGGTGAGGACTACATGACCGAGGCCGACGAGATCCTCTCGGACATGCGCGACCAGTACCGCAAGGCGCTCCGCCGGGGTGTTCTCGACTCCCGCGAGGACTTCGACCTGCTCGTCCTCGCCCGCGAACTCGACGCCGGCGTCGTCACCGAGGACCGCGGCATCATCTCCTGGGCCGACGAGTTCGGCCTCCGCTACGTCCGCGGCGGCCAGTTCCCCACGCTCCTCGAGGAGTACCTGCGAGCGACCGGCGTCGACGGCTACGGCGACGCGGCGTGAGACGGGGATCGATGCTCCCGGGACAACCCCCAGCTATACACCCGCTACCGGCGTAGCTTCATCTATGTCGACCGACGCCGAGTCCGAAGACACCGTCCGCGTCTGGCTCGTCGAGCGCACGTATTCGGACGACGAACAGAACATCATCATCCTCGTCTACGCCACGCCCGACGGCGAGCGATACTTCCGGAAAGAGCGGGCGCTCACCTCCTTCACCGACGTACGGGACACCACCGCGGCCGTCGACGTCGACCCCGGTAACCTCGGCGAGGTCGAACCCGAGAAACGCGAGCGCTACGCCACCGAGGCAACGCGGATCGCCGAGAATCACGACCCCGACGACGTGGTTTGAGAGAACGCACCCGCTGGTTTTCGCACGCACGCGCGAGCCAAAGAAGGGACTTTTTAACGGATGGGGGCGTAGCCGCCGGCAACATGTTCAACGCTATCGTGAGCGCGGACACGCTCCGGTCGACACTCGACTCCGTGAGCGTGCTGGTGGACGAGTGCAAGATCCACCTCGAATCGGAGGGGATCACTATCCAGGCCGTCGACCCGGCAAACGTCGGCATGGTCGACCTCTCGCTGTCGTCCTCGGCCTTCGAGTCCTACGAGGCCGACGGCGGCGTCATCGGCGTCAACCTCTCGCGCCTGGAGGACATCGCCGGGATGGCCGAGGCCGGCCAGCTCGTCCACCTCGAACTCGACGAGGAGACCCGCAAACTCCACATCGCCATCGACGGTCTGGAGTACACGCTGGCGCTCATCGACCCAGATTCCATCCGTCAGGAACCCGACCTGCCCGATCTGGACCTGCCCGCCGAGATCGTCATCGAAGGCAAGGACATCGCACGCGCCGTCACCGCGGCGGATATGGTCTCGGACCACATCGCGCTGGGCGTCGACGCCGGTGCCGAGCACTTCTACGTCGACGCCGAGGGCGACACCGACGACGTCCACCTCGAACTCGACCGCGAGGACCTCATCGACCTCGTCGCCGGCGACGCGCACTCGCTGTTCTCGCTCGATTACCTCCAGGACATGAGCAAGGCCATCCCCAAGGACGCCGAGGTCACGATGGAACTCGGCGAGGAGTTCCCCATCAAGATGCACTTCGACATCGCCGAGGGCGAAGGCTCCGTCACCTACCTGCTCGCGCCGCGCATCCAGAGCGACTAATTCGACCGCTCGTCCACCATCTGGCCTGTTCGACGTCTCTCACCGTTCGCTCACTGTTTCGCGCTCAACGCCGTGCAGTCGCCCGTTTTCGCGCCCCGCTCCCGTAGTCCCGTAGCGGCGCGCTCGTCCCGACAAGGGTAAACCGGACGGCCCGCAAGGGTCGGTGAATGACCGACCGCGTCGTGGGCGAGGACCTCGAAGACGCCGCCGAGGGGTTGCCGATGCCGCCCTCCCGCGGAGAGGGCGACGGAGAGGTGACCGTCGTCGGGACCGCCCACGTCTCCCACGAGAGCGTCGAACGGGTAGAGCAGACCATCGAGGAGGAACGCCCGGACGTCGTCGCGGTCGAACTCGACGAGGGCCGCTACCGCCAGATGCAGGGCGAGACGCCCGACGACCTCGAACCGAGCGACCTGCTCGGCGGGAACACGGTCTTCCAGTTTCTCGCCTACTGGATGCTCTCCTACGTCCAGACCCGGCTCGGTGACCGCTTCGACATCGACCCCGGGGCGGACATGATGGCCGCCGTCGATACGGCCAAAGAACTCGGCCTGGGCGTCGCCCTGGTCGACCGGGACATCCAGACGACCATCCAGCGTTTCTGGACGCGACTCACGCTCCTGGAGCGACTCAAACTCGTCTCGCAACTCTCGCTGGCCGCCGGCCCCCCCTCTATCGTCGGGCTGGCGCTGGGCGCGTCCTTCGGCCTCTTTCTGGGCTTTGGGGCCGCGAGCGTCGCCGCGGGCTCGCTGGGTATCGCGAGCGCCGACTTCCTCGCGATGCTGGGGTCCGACGTCGTGGGCGCCGTCGGCGGCCTCGTCGGCGGCGCCGTCCTCGGGCTCGTGCTCTGGGCGCTGCTCGACCCCACACTCAGAAACGTCCTCGACGCGACGCCGTTACCCAATACCCCACTGGCGCGGGCCGCCGACAGTGTCGTCCTCGGGGTCGTCGCGGGACTGGGGCTGGCGCTGGGCGGCGGGTTCTCCTTCGGCCCGCTCGCGCTCTCTTCGGACCGGTTCGTCTCTCTCGGGGGCTTTGCCCTCCAGTCGGGAACCGGCATGGCCGCCGGCGCGCTCGCCCTCGGTTCGGTCGGTGCCGCCCTCGGACTCGTCGTCGAACGCTCGATTCCGGAGGCCAACGAGGACATAGACGAGTTCGACATCGAGGCGATGACCGACGCCGACGTGGTGACGGCGATGATGGAGGAGTTCCGTCGGTTCTCGCCGGGCGGCGCGGAGGCGCTCATCGACGAGCGCGACGCGTTCATCGCCCACCGCCTCGTCGCACTCCGGCAGGCGGGCTATCGCGTCGTCGCGGTCGTCGGTGCCGGCCACCGCGAGGGGATCGAAGACTACCTCGACAACCCCGACACGCTCCCGCCGATGGAGTCACTCGTCGGCACCGCCGAGAAGAGCGGTCTCGGGCGATTCCTCTACAAAGCGGTCGGCTACGCCATCACCCTGGGCTTTCTCGCCTTCTTCGTCCTGCTGGCGCTGGGGGGCGCCCAGGAGGCGTACCTGATCGAACTGTTCGCGGCGTGGTTCGTCGTCAACGCGGTGCTGGCGGGCGGACTGGCCCGACTGGGTGGCGCCCGCTGGCCCAGCGCCGCGGTCGGCGGGGGCGTCGCCTGGCTGACGAGCGTCAACCCGTTGCTCGCGCCGGGCTGGTTCGCCGGCTACGTCGAGTTGCGCTATCGAGCCGTCAGTGTCGCCGATATCGACGAACTCAACACGATACTCGGTGACGAGTCCGCCCCCATCCCCGAGATACTCGCCCGACTGCGCGAGGTACCGCTCTTTCGCCTCATCCTCGTCGTCGCGCTGACCAACATCGGGAGCATGCTCGCGAGTCTGGTCGTCTTCCCGGCCATCCTGCCGTGGCTCTCGGCGGACATCGGCGGCGTGGCCGCCATCGGCGGCCTGCTCGTCGAGGGGGCACGAAACGGCTGGGAGCTCGTCTGGGGGGCGCTCACGTGAGTCGCTCCGGTGGTGTCGGCAGTGGTCGCGGTGGTCGTAGCGGTCGCAACAGCGGGTCCGTCGGGATCAGCTTCAGCGGGCGCGAGATACGGGACCTGCTGGCGGCCTGGATAGCACTGGGGTTCGCGTTCACACTGTTTCTCGACCCGCAACTCGTCCAGGACGTCCTGGCCGGGAGTATCGACGTGGGCGGGGTCGTCGCCATCTTCGGCGTCGCGCTCCTGACCGTGGGCGTCGGCTTCCTCCTGCACGAACTCGCCCACAAGGTTGTCGCCGTCCGCTTCGGCCAGGTCGCGGCCTTCCGGGCGGACTACGGGATGCTCTTTCTCGCGATCATGGCCGGACTCGCCGGCTTTCTCTTCGCCGCACCCGGCGCGGTCGTCCACCGCGGCCGGATCACCGACCGTGAGAACGGCCTCATCGCGCTCGCGGGACCGGTGACGAACCTCGGCCTCGCCGCGGTCTTCCTCGGACTCGCGATGGGTGGGCCCGGTCTCCTCGGCGTGATCGGTAGCCAGGGGCTGGCGATCAACCTCCTGCTCGCCGGGTTCAACATGATCCCCTTTGGCCCGCTCGACGGCCGGAAGGTCCTCTCGTGGAGCCTGCCCGTCTACCTCCTCGCGGCGGTCCCGAGCATCGGGCTGGCGCTGGTCGTCTTCGTGCTGTGACATCGCGTCACGCTCGTGGGGAAGGCATATTGTCGGGCCTGCCCCACTGGGCGTATGACCGACCCCGAACTCGATTTCCGCCCGGTGGAACCCGACCACCACGACACTTTCCGGGCGTTCGTCGACTACGCGTTCGACCCGACTGCGGGGCCACAGGACCACGACGACGAACTCGACCGGATCGGTGACGGGTTCGGCCTGTTCGCGGGCGAGGAGCTCCGGAGTATCTGTGTCCACTACGACTTCGAGACGTACCTGCGCGACGAGTGGGTCCCCCTGGCGGGACTGGCCGCCGTCGCCACCCCACCGGAACACCGTCGGCGGGGCTACGTCCGGCGAATGATCGACGAGAGCCTCGACCGCTGGCGCGACGAGGCACCGCTGGCGGCGCTCTGGCCGTTCTCGCGCTCGTACTACGAACAGTTCGGCTGGGCGACCGCGAACACGACCTACAAGTACGAAATCCCGCTGGCACAGCTCTCGTTCGCCCACGGCACCGCCGACGGGCGTCCGAGGCGAGTGACCGTCGACGACTGGGCCGCACTGAACGAGGCCTACGAGGCCCACGTCGCCGACGAGACGCTCGGGATCCGCCGCGAGGAGCGGTGGTGGCGCGAGCGCATCTTCGAGACGCTCGACGACGAGACCCCCTACGTCTACGCCTGGGACCGGGACGGCGCGGTTCGGGGCTACGTCGTCTACACGTTCGAGTCGACGGGTGACGGCATGGGCGATCGCCGGATCGAGGTGACGGAACTCGCTGCTGCCGACGAGGACGCCTTCCGCGGACTGCTGGGTTTTCTCGCCGACCACGACTCCCAGGCCGACCGCGTGGACCTGTACGCCCCCGACGACACGCTGCTCGACCGGGTTCCGTCGCCCGGCGACGTCGTCTGTGGCGTCCACACCGGCCCGATGGTCCGCGTCGTCGACGTCCCCGACGCACTCGAAACGACGCCCTACCCCGACGACGCCACCGCCGAGGTGACACTCGCCGTCACCGACGACACCGCGTCGTGGAACGACGACGTGTTCACGCTGGCCGTCTCGGACGGCGAGGCGACCTGTACGCGCAGGGAGACGCTGGAGACAGGTGACGCCGACGCCACGGTCGACGTCGGGACGCTCTCGCAACTCGTCGTCGGCTATCGCGACGTCGCCGACCTCCGACGGGTCGGTGAGCTGTCGGTCACCCGCGAGCCGGTCGCGGCCACTCTCGCGTCGCTGTTTCCCCCCGAAACGGTCGCACTCCGGGACTTCTTCTGACCGGCGTCGACGGGACTCGTTCACCGGGAGCCCAGCAGACACTGGCCACCACCGACTGGCCCGGGCGCGTGGTAGGGTCGGTTGTAAGTCGTCTACGGAGTTCGCCGGACCGAGTGATCAGTGAAACTACCGAATATCTGGAAACTACTCGGACAGTGTTCGATACGGAGAGTGAATGTGACGCTGGTTTCGTGTGGGAGCGTTTTGGACGGAACTCGCTCTGGAGACCGCACCGCACTCGTCAGTGTGCGCTGAACGCCCTCGGCCCGCTCGCTCGCTGTCTGAGTGACCGCATCCGTGCTGGTGGCTGAAAGCCTTCGGCCCACTCGCGACTTCCGGGAGAGCAAGCTCTCCCGACGTCCCGTTCGCTCCGCTCACGGGACCACGCCTCGCCCTTTCAGTCCTCCAGGAAACCCCCGCACAGCAACAGCGGGCCACACACCTCCCCAACCGATTGCGGTGCTCGCTCACTGCGTTCGCTGTGCTCCTCATCCCTCGCGCGACGCCGTCTCGGGATGAAACGCTCACGGGTCCCCTCCTCGTTCGCATCGAGGCGCGGAGCGCCTCGCACCCCTCGACGGCGCGCGCCACCGCAATCGTTCAGTACGCATCCATTCCGTACCACTCAAACCAGTGCAGTCCACTCCGCCCGGTGAAATACTGGCACATCGGTACGACCAGTCGTACGAGTCCGGAACGGAAAGACAGTTGCCGGCGGGCCGTCCAGAGGGAGTATGCGCATCGCCGTCCCCAACAAGGGTCGCCTGCACGAGCCCGCGATGGATCTGTTAGACCGTGCGGGGTTGCACGTCGTCGACGGCGCCGACCGGAAACTGTACGCGCAGACGGTCGACCCCGACGTGACGGTCCTCTATGCGCGCGCCAGCGACATTCCCGAGTACGTCGCCGACGGCGCCGCCGACGTCGGGATCACGGGCCTCGACCAGACCCGTGAGGCGGCCGTCGACCTCGTGGACCTGCTCGACCTCGAATTCGGCGCCTGCCGACTGGTGCTCGCCGCTCCCGAGGACGGCGACATCGACGCCGTCGGGGACCTCGAGGGGGGGACCGTCGCCACCGAGTTCCCGACCGTCACACGCGTGTTCTTCGAGGACTGGGGCGTCGACGTCGAGATCGTCGAAGTGTCGGGCGCGACGGAACTGACGCCCCACGTCGACATCGCCGACGCCATCGTCGACATCACGTCGACCGGAACCACCCTCCGGATGAACCGTCTCGCCGAGGTGGCGGACGTCCTCGAATCCTCCGTGCGACTCTTCGCTCGCGCGGACGTCGCCGACGACGAGAAGGTCCAGCAGGTCCGCATGGCGCTGGAGTCGGTCATCTCGGCCGAGGACAAACGCTACCTGATGATGAACGTGCCCCAGGCGGCGCTCGAAGACGTCAAAGACGTCCTGCCGGGGATGAGCGGGCCGACGGTCATGGACATCGCCGGGACGGAGGAGGTCGCGGTCCACGCCGTCGTCGACGAGCGTGAGGTGTTCGAGACGATCAACGCGCTCAAAGACGTCGGTGCCAGCGACGTCCTCGTCACCGAGATCGAACGACTGGTGGAGTGAGCGTCACCGGAGCGTCCCGTCGAGGAGGGCCAGCGCCGCCGGCCAGTAGTCGATACCGAGGCGGGCGTTCCCGGCAAGTGTCCCGCCGAGCGCGATCTCCTCGTTACCCGTGGAACCCGCGGTCGGCCAGTACGGCGGCACGATTCCGTGACCGGCCGTCTCGCCGGTCAGCACGTCGACCGTCCCGGTATCGCGGCCCGCGAGGGCGTCCCTGACCGCCTCCGCGTACGTGGCCGACGGCCACATCTCGTCGTCTTCGCCGGCGACGAGCAGGACGTCCGCGTCGCTCTCTTCGACTGGGATCCGGGCCGCCTCGACGCGTTCGTCGGCGACGCGGGGGAGCGAGTGCTCGTAGACGTCGGCGAGGACCACCCGTCCGGCGTCGTCGGTCCCCGGCGCGGCACGGAAGGGGACGAACGGGAGCACCTCGCCGTCGGCCGTCCACGACCCCGTCTCGCGGTCGATGGACTGGTCGGTCGCCTGCCAGCGGTGGGCCGCGGGCGCGACTACGACGACCGCTTGCGGCCAGTCGTACCGGGCGGCGACGAGCAGCGCCGCCTCTGCACCCTTCGAGGTGCCGTACAGTCCCGGCGACCTGTCGGCCACGCCGTCGCGGTCGCGGAGCCAGGTCGCCGCGTCGTCGAAGTACTCGACGGGCACCTCGGCGAGGCCGTCCGGTAGCGGGTCGGGGTCGCCGAAGTACTGGAGCGCGAACGCGGCGTACCCCCGGGAAGCCAGGAGTGTGGCGACGCCGCGGGAGGGGGACCCGCCGGACCCGTGCAGGACGAGTACGCCCGGGTGGGGTCCGTCCCCGTCCGGGAGGAACAGGTCGCCGACCACCTCGCCGTCGACCTGGCGGTGTTCGACCGCGGGATCGCAGGGGCGTCGGACGGTGGTCGCCGTCGCGCGAACCGCGCCGTCGACGCGCGCTTCGAGCGTGATTTCGACGGGATCGCGACCGTCACCGGGTCGACCAGCGTCGTCCTCGGGCGCCATCGACCAGAGCCACCCCATCGACGCGACCCCCTCGTAGTCCCCCGAGCGGGGCGCCTGTTCGGCGGTGTCGACGACGCCGTCGTCGTCGGCCTCGAACGTGGTCCGTGACGCACAGCCGCCGTCGTACCAGTCGTCGGTCCGGGCGACGAGTTCGACGCCGGCGTCCGGCTCGACCCCCTCGACGCGGACGGGTGTCTCCTCGTCACGCAACGCCGCTGTTGCGACTTCGATCGTCGGCATGCCCGGTCGTTCAGGCTGGTTGACAAAGTGTTTTCGGGGACAGTGGGTCGCCGTCACACGCTGGCCGCGGAGTCAGCCCGTCTCGGACCCGCGGGTCCTGGAGTCAGTCGGTTTCAGACGCGCGGGTCCCGGTCGTTCGTGGCTCCCGGGTCTGGCGGCTGGCTCGCCACCCGAACGTCAGCCAGGTGACGGCTCCAAGGAGAAACAGCCAGCCGACCACCCCGGTGAGGCCCACGTGACTGACGACGCCCAGGGTCGAGCCGACGAGCCCGACCAGTGGAGTGAGCGGCGCGCCCTCCCTGCGGAGGACGACGGACGTCGCGAGGACGCCGGCGGCGTACCCGAGGATAGTCAGGAGGCCGACGAGCGCCGACACCGGGCCGCCGAACACGCCGTTCAGTACGGGTTCGACCGTCGCCGGGTCGACACTGGCTTCTTCGAGTTCCGTCAGGAAGAGCCCGACTGCGAGGCCGTTCACTGCGTCTATCACGGTTGCACCGAACGCGTAGGTGGCGATACCGACGCGGGCGACGAGCGCGGCGGGTCCTCGATAGGGGGCGACCAGGGAGTAGAGGCCGACCCCGACGAGCGCCGCCGCCGGCAACAGGGCGAGGTGGAGCGCGGTCCAGTCGCCAGCGACCGGTGCGAGCGCCGCCACGCTGTCGTGCTGGTTGTGTTCGGTCGGGTGGACCGCCGCCAGTACGGCCATCACGAGGGGGGGACCGAGTAACACGGCCCGGCGCAGCGCCGTCTCGACGCCATCGTAGACCCGTCCTGTGTTGCTCGCGCTTTCCTCCCCGGTCGAGCGGTGCGGTTCACGCATCGTCGCCACCGGTGTCGGCCCCCAGGGGCCAGAGCAGTCGGTCGTCGCTCGGTTCCGTCCGGTCGCGGCGACTGTGACGTCTCATGCGGTGTCGGATACCGACAGGGCAGTGCAAAAACCGGCCGACCGTTCAATCACCGGTGGCTGCGTGGTATCGGCGTACACCGGCGGGACGGTGGCCCGCTCGCCACCGCTGTGTCCGGCCCGGGAAGCGGTGCTTCGGGCACGGGAGCGACGGTATCCGGATACACCCGGGCGCTTCAGTGGGCTAGATAAGCCCGAAGATGTTGTTGAGCGCGATACCGAGGATGGCCGCGAACGCGAGGTGTAACAGCGTGAGCGCTGCCGTCGGGCGCCAGGAGATCCGGTAGATAGCACTGATCGCGACGGCGTCGGCCACGAGCGTCGCGACGAGGACCACCGCGACGCCCAGACTCGGCGAGACGAAGGCGATCCCTTCGATCCCCCACCGGCCGAGCAGGATCGAGACGAGTGCCGGTACCAGGCCGGCGTAGGCGGCGCGCTGGCTCGGCACGTCGCCGATGAAAAACGTCGCCGCCAGATGCAGGGTCACGGCGTAGAACAGCCACGCGATCAGGAGCGTGACCACGAACGCGAGCACGCCACCGCCGGTCGGGTCCGGACTCGCCTGGAGCATACTCCGAACTCGGTGCGCCCGCGGTTTGGCTCCTGCTATTTCGGACGAACGCGCCTGACGTGATTAGGAGTACTGCCACGCGAAGAGTGGGGGGTCGGAGAAGCTGTCCGGACGAACGCCGATGGCCGGATTCGGTGCTGTTTCGTAACAGTACTGCCCGACACGGTTCCGATTCGAGTATTTTCGAGCGGATCGGTGGAAAATACCGAGGTGGTCGTCGATCCGAAGACAGGCCTATATGAATACACGCCAGTCGAATCGCCAGACTCCGGGGCTGTGGACGAACGTTTACTAATATACTTCAAAAGATAATAGGGTCGTGCTTATCACCGGTGATGGCAGACACTCACACACGCATGAGGCCGAGTGTAACCGTTCCGGAATCGGAGCAATACGAGTGTCCCAGCTGTGGCAACCGCGTCGAATCGCCGGACGACCGCTGGTGTGAGTGTGGGGACCTGTTGCGGAGTCTGAGCAACTCGCGAGACCTGTAGCGAGTCGGGTCCAGTTCGTACTGTCTCGAAGAACCGAGTGGGGAGAGACTGGGTAGCCGAGAGATCGGGAAGTCGGGTAGCCGGGTGGCCAGATAGTCGCGGGACCGAGTAGTAGTGGAAGAGAGAACGCGGGACGGGTGTCCCGCGGGAGAACCGTTCGCCGCGGTTTCGACCGCGTCGCAGTCCGTTTTCGCGCGTTATTCGAGCAGTCCGAGGTCCTCGAGGCGGGAGACGATCTTGTCGACGGCCTCCTCGGCGTCCTCGGGCTGTTTGCCGCCGGTGATGACGAGCTTGCCCGACCCGAACAGCAGCGCGACGACGTCGGGGTCGTCCAGCCGGTAGACGAGGCCGGGGAACTGCTCGGGTTCGTACTCGATGTTCTCCAGGCCGAGACCGATCGCGATGGCGTTGAGGTTGAGGTTGCGCCCCAGGTCAGCCGAGGTCACGATGTTCTGGACGACGATCTCCGGGTCGTCGTCGACCTGGATCTGGAGGTTGCGGAGTTTGTCGAAGACGATACGGAGACTCTCGTGGACGTCGTCGGTGCTCTTGGCACCGGTACAGACGATCTTGCCCGAACGGAAGATGAGCGCCGCCGACTTGGGCTCCTGGGTGCGGTAGACGAGGCCGGGGAACTGCTCGGGGTCGTAATCCGCGCCCTCCAGGTCCATCGCCACGCTCTGGAGGTCGAGTTCCTGCCCGATCCCGGTCGAAGCCACGACGTTCTCTATGTTGATAGTCTCTTTGGGGTCGACCATGTATCGACTTAAACGACGTATTTAAACTATATAAACTTTCATGGGTCGTCCTGACAGGTCACACGTCCAGAGGTATCGGTCGGTTCGCGGACTCATACGGTCGGTTGTGAGTTATTTCCGGATTTCACCGGACTGCCCGACGAAATATCGCTACATCGTTGCAACCGACCGTATCACCGGAGGGTTCTTGGGCGGCCGCGGGCGATTCCCGGGCGTGTACTGCCTCGAACTCGCCGGTCAGGACGACGCCTTCGCGGCCTGTGAGGCCGAGAGTGCCGTCACCGGGGTCGAGGTCGTCGGCGCGGGGCTGGCGACCGCGCGGTCGGTCAGCGATCGCCTGGGGCAACTGGCCTTTACCCGGCGCGCGAGCGAACTCGTCGGGACGACCGACCCGACCGTCGAGAGCGCCGCGACTCTCCTGCGGTCGGCGTCAGTCGACCGGGACGCGTCCGTCGGCGGGGGCGAGTCCCTTGACCGGGACGCGTCCGTCGGCGGGGGCGAAAGCGTCGAGCACGCCGATCCCATCGAGCGTCGCGGGTCGGTCGCGGTGCGGGCGGTCGACGTGCGGGGGACGACTGGTGTCGACACCCAGCGCGCCGAACGCGTTCTGGGTGGGGTTCTCGTCGACCGCGGGCTGACCGTGGACCTGGACGACCCCGACCACGAACTGCGGGCGCTCTTTGCGGGCCCGCCGGGCAGTGACGGCGAAGGGGACGTCCAGGGGGACGCCGGTATCTGCGCGCTGGGCTGGCTGACTCACGCCGTCGAGCGTTCCTTCGGTGACCGTAAGCCGAGTGACCGGCCGTTCTTCCAGCCGGGGAGTATGGACCCCATCCTCGCTCGCGCGCTGGTAAACGTCGCCGGTGCCCGTCCCGGCGCGACGCTGCTCGACCCGATGTGTGGAACAGGGGGGTTTCTCCTCGAAGGGGCGCTCGTCGGCGCGCGCGTCGTCGGCGTCGACGCCCAGGGCAAGATGGTCCGCGGGAGTCGTCGCAACCTCTGCGAACTCCTCCCCGGGGCGCCCGCGGAGGTCTGTCGCGGCGACGCGACTCGTCTCCCGCTCGTCGACGACGCCGCCGACGCCGCCGTCGTGGACGTCCCCTACGGCCGCCAGTCGAAGATCGAGGGCGACTCGCTGGAGACTCTCGTTTCGGGTGCACTCGCCGACCTGCGCCGCGTCGCCCCGCGGGCGGTCGTCGTCGGCGACCGCTCCTGGGCGGCGGCCGCTCGCGAGGCCGACTGGACCGTCGAAGCACAGTTCGAACGGCGCGTCCACCGGTCGCTCGACCGCCACGTGCTCGTCCTATCACGGTGAGACGGGGGAGATCCGGATTCATTTAAGTCACTCTGGTCACAACGGAGTGAAATAGAGGCAGTTTCTCGCCGCAGACACTCTCGATACTGGAGTCGCGAGTGTCGCGTCCATCCCACGATCTCGAATTCCTTTAAGTCACTCTGGTCACAACGGAGTGAAGTAGAGGCAGTTTCTCGCCGCAGGACAACTGACACGGGAGCCGTGGCTGTCGGTTCAGTGCTGCGATCCCGGATTCCTTTAAGTCGTTCTGGTTACAACGGAGTAGAGTAGAGGCAGTTTCTCGCGGTCACTACCACGCCCGGTCGTCGATGGGCTTGCGTCTGTGTCACTAGTAAGGGGCGTGACGACCGTCCGGCGAGTCATTGGAGAGAGTTTAACTCGCCGGACGGCTACCCACGCGATAATGCAGCAGTATCTCGATCTCGTCCGCGAGGCGGTCGCCGAGGGGACGTACAAACCCAACCGGACCGGGGTGGACACGCTGTCGACGTTCGGCGCGCACTACGAAGTCGACCTGCAGGCGGGCTTTCCCCTGCTGACGACGAAGAAACTCGACGGCTTCCGCTGGAACTCGCTTATCCACGAACTCCTGTGGTATCTCTCCGGCGAGGAGCACATTCGGAATCTGCGCGAGGAGACGAGCATCTGGGACGACTGGGCCGACGAAGACGGCCATCTCGATACCGCCTACGGCCGGTTCTGGCGGCGCTACCCGGTCCCCGAGGAGGGGCTGTCCGGTGAGTCCTGGCCCGAGGATTCCCACCGCTGGGTCAACGAGGACGAGCGGACGTTCGACCAGATCCAGTACGTCCTCGACCAGTTGCGCGAGAACCCGCAATCGCGGCGGATCGTCGTGAACGCGTGGCACCCCGCCAACGCCGCCGTGAGCACGCTCCCGCCCTGTCACTACACGTTCGTCTTCAACGTTCAGGGCGACCGTCTCAACACGCACCTCACCCAGCGTTCGGGTGACATCGCCCTGGGGATCCCGTTCAACATCGCCGCCTACTCGCTGTTGACCCACGTCGTCGCCCAGCGGACGGGCTTCGAGGTCGGGAAATTTTCGCACACGGTCGTCGACGCCCACGCCTACTGCGGCGAGGGCGCCCGCGGCGAGTGGTACGAGGCGAACCGGACGGCGCTGCGCGACCGGATGGGTGCTGTCGAGGACCGGGCCGAATACGGCGACGTGAAAGCGTGGATCGAGGACGAGGCACCGGCCGAACCCGGCACCGAGAACGCCGACCACGTCCCGAACCTGCTCGAACAGCTGACTCGCGAGCCCCGCGCCCGGCCGACTATCGAGGTGGCCGACAAACCTATCGACGAGCTAGAGTTCGACGACATCGAACTGCGCGACTACGACTCGGCGCCGGGGCTCGACTTCGCGGTGGCGGAGTGACGATGGGCGGAGAGGACCGAGAGATCGACCTGGTGCTCGTCGCGGCCGTCGCGGAGAACGGCGTCATCGGCGACGACGGCGGGATGCCGTGGCACTACCCAGCCGACCTCGCCCACTTCAAGGAGACGACGATGGGCCATCCCGTGATTCTGGGCCGGCGCACGTTCGAGTCCATCGCTGCGCAGCTGGACGGGCCGCTACCCGGCCGGACGAACATCGTGTTGTCGCGCTCGGACCCGGACGTTCCCGAGGGTGTCGTAGTGGTGGAGAGTGTCGAGGAGGCTGTCGAGGCGGCCAGCGAGGTTGGGGCTGGGACTGCGTACGTCGCCGGCGGGGCGACAGTCTACGAGCAGTTCCTCTCCCGGGCTGATCGATTGGTTCTGACCGAGGTGCCCGAAGAGCCTGCTGGGGATACCCGGTTTCCCGAGTGGGACTCGGCGGAGTGGGTGGAGGTTGAGCGGACTGAGGACGGTGAACTGGCCTTCGTGACCTACGAACGACGGTGAGTAAACGTGACAGCGGGATTCGTGATTCTCTTCGTTCTGACAATAATCTCGACCGCAACCACTCTCGTCGGTGTGCGTTGAAAGCCCTCGGACCGCTCGCTAGCTGTGAGTGTCGGATCGACCGCAGTCATCGTCGTGCGATGAAAGCCCTCGGGCCGCTCGCGGTCGCTGAGCGACATATCCGCGCTCTCAGCACCGCCCGCGCGGATAGGGGTCGCTCAGTCGGCTCGGTTCGCTTCGCTCACCGCGAGCGGCCCTCGCCCTTTCAGTCCGCCAGGAGAAACAGTCTGTGGCACCGGCAACTGGTCAATCAAGGTCGAGACGGCCTGTGCGACAATTCTCTTCCTGGCGGACTGGAAGGGCGAGACGGGCTCGCGGCGAACGCAGTGAGCGGAGTCGCCTGAGCGGGCGACTATTCGAGCGAGCGCTGTGCGGTGCGGTTGTTCGAGCGAGAATATCCCGCTCAGCGACCGTGAGCGCGTCGAGGGCTTCCATCCCACAATCCCGACTGCGGTAAGGGAGATACCGAATGAGCCGATCACTGTTGTATGCCTCACACCTCCCCAGCCTCTTGCGCTACTCGGCCTCCGGCCTGCGTTGCTCGTCCCTCGCGCGGCTCCGTCTCGCGGCCTCGCGTCGCTCGGCACGACTCGACGGCGCGCGCCACGGTGGCTAGTCGGTCGGTTTACGCCACGATGGCTGTCGGGAACGCAGCAATCAGCGACTACTCAGTCGTCGTTAGAAGCGACTTCCCCGACCTGCACGCGCCAGAGGTCGGCGTAGTCGCCGTCGCGGGCGAGCAGTTCGTCGTGGGTGCCCTGCTCGGTGATACGGCCGTCTTCGAGGTGGACGATGCGGTCGGCGTTCCTGACCGTCGAGAGGCGATGCGCGACGACGAAGGTGGTGCGGTCCTCGGTGATGCGGTCGAGACTGCGCTGGATGAGCACCTCGGTGCGGTTGTCGACGTGGCTGGTGGCCTCGTCGAGAACCATCATCGGCGGGTCGGTCAGCAGCGTCCGGGCGATGGCGATGCGCTGGCGCTGGCCCCCCGAGAGCTTGACGCCGCGCTCGCCAACCTCGCTGTCGTACCCGTCTTCGAGGTCGACGATGAACTCGTGAGCGCCGGCCTCTTTCGCCGCCGCCTCGATCTCCTCGTCGGTGGCGTCGCTCGCCCCGTACGCGATGTTCTCGCGGATCGTCCCCGTGAAGAGGAACGGGTCCTGGGCGACGTAGCCGACCGAGCGCCGGAGGGCAGTCCGGTCGAGGTCGCGCACGTCGTGGCCGTCGACGCGGACCGCGCCCTCGTCGGGGTCGTAGTACGCGAGCAGGAGCTTCAGGAGGGTGGACTTGCCGGCGCCCGTCTCGCCGACGAGGCCCACCGTCTCGCCGGGTTCGACGTCCAGGTCCACGCCGTCGACGACGCGCTCGTCGGTGCCGGGGTAGGCGAACGAGACGCGGTCGTACTCCACCCGACCGCGGGGGTCGTCGAGGACGACGGTGCCCTCGTCGCGGCGCGGCGTCATGCGCTGGATGCCAACGATCCGGCGTGCGGAGGACGTGGCGGCCCGGTAGAGGCCGGTGACCCAGGCGATAAAGCGCATGGGCAAGACGAGGTTCTGGGTGTAGTAGGCGAAGGGGACGAGTTCGCCGGCGGTGATCGTGCCGGTGATGCCGAAGAAGGCGCCGTCGAGCACCCACTCGGTGCCGACGAACAGCGTCGCGACGAAGGCGGCGCCGGCGATCAGGCGGAGCGCTGGCTGGTGGGTGATCCCGACCATGTGGGCGTGCCAGGAGACGTCACGCTGTGTGGCGGACTGCTCGGTGACGCGCTCGGTCTCGTGGTCCTCGCCGCCGAAGGCCTTGACAGTCTGGATGCCGCTGACGTTGGTCTCGAGGAGCGCGTTGAGGACCCCGGTCTCCTCGCGGACCTCGTCGTTGCGCGCCTCGTGGCGCCGGCCGAACCAGTGGTTGACGCCGAAGATGACGGGGGTGATCGCCAGCGAGATGAGCGCGAGTTGCGGGTTGAGCAGCGCCATGTAGACGAGCGAACTCGCGAACATCCCGACGGCCGTGACGCCGAGCATCGGTCCCACCTCCAGGGAGCGTTCCAGCGAGTTGACGTCGTTGTTGAGGACGCTCATGACCTCGCCGGTCTGCTGGGAGTCGAAAAAGTCCATGTCGAGGCGCTGGACGGTGTCGAAGGCGTCGACCCGGATGCGATGCAGCGTCCGCTGGGCGAACAGGAAGAGAGACCACTGCGAGGAGATGCTGATGCTCAGGTCGGCCGCCTTCGCGGCGAGCAAGAGCCCGACGGTGAAGGCGAGTTGCGGGGTGGGGTCCGCGGGGATCCACCCCTCGGGGACCAGGGGGAGCGCGTAGGCGCGGTCGTTGAACATGGCGTCGAACGCCAGTCCGATGACGAACATGTCGAGGTTGCTCAGGAACTGCCCGACGAGCGACCCGACGGCGCCCCAGCCGAGATAGCGGAAGTCCCCGCGCCCGCCCTCGCGGACCAGTGAGAGCAGCGGCCGTGGCTCGTCGTCGGCGGCCGCCGCGATCGTCCCGCGTCCGCTCGACTCGTCAGTGCCGTCGCTCATCGGGACACCTCCCCGTCGACTTCCAGCATCTCGCGGTCGCTCTCGCGAGCGCGTTCGAGGAACTCCCGGGAGACCGCTTCGGTCTCGCCCACCTGGACGCGCCAGAGGTCGGCGTAGAGGCCGTCCTCGGCGACGAGTTCCTCGTGGGTTCCGCGCTCGACGATGCGACCGTCGTCGACGACGATTATCTGGTCGGCGTTCCTGACTGTCGAGAGCCGATGCGCGATGGCGATCGTCGTCCGCTCGCCGGCGAGCGTGTCGATGCTCTCCTGGATCTGGCGTTCGGTCTCGTTGTCGACGTGGCTCGTCGCCTCGTCGAGGACGAGGATATCGGGCTCGCGCAGGAGGGCACGGGCGATAGCGACCCGCTGGCGCTGGCCCCCCGAGAGGCTCTCGCCGCGCTGGCCGACCTGCGTGTCGTAGCCGTCTTCGAGGTCGGTGACGAACTCGTGAGCCCCCGCCATTTTCGCCGCGCGTTCGACGGCGGCGTCGGTCACCGATTCGGGGTCCTCCTGGCTCGCGGTTTCACCGCTCGCTTTTTCGGAGGCCTCTCCTCGGTCGGCCTCGCTTGTCCCGTAGGCGATGTTCTCTCTCACGGTGCCGTAGAACAGGAACGGGTCCTGTGAAACGTAGCCGAGATGCTCGCGGAGACTGCGCCGCGAGACCGTCGCGAGGTCGGTGCCGTCGACCCGTACTGTGCCCTCGTCGGGGTCGTAGAACCGGAAGAGCAGTTTCGTGATCGTCGACTTGCCGGCACCCGTGGGACCGACGACGCCGACGAGCGAGCCGGGTTCGGCGGTGAAGCTCACGTCGTCGAGGATCTGCTCGTCGGCGCCAGCGTAGGCGAATGAGACGTCGTCGTAGTCGACGCGGCCCTCGGTGACGACGAGGTCGTCGCCGGCGTCGTGGTCGTCGTCGAGCCCTTCCAGAACGCCGACGATGCGCTTGCTGGATGCGAGTGCGTTCTCGTAGCTGTCGAGGACGTCGAGCATGAGCTGGCGGATCGGGCCGTAGAAGGACTTGCTGTAGAGGAGGAAGGTCAAAAGCGTCCCCGCAGAGAGCGCTTCGCCCAGGACGGGCGGCGCGCCGTTGAGGTTGATGTACGCGCCCAGCGCGAACAGACCGATGAAGGAGACGGAGGCGACCGTCCAGGAACTGAGGTTGAACGCGAGTCGCAGACGGATGACCGACCAGTTGCGGTCGCGGTACTCGCGGGAGGAGTCGGCGACGGCCTCGCGTTCGCGGTCCTCGCGGGCGAAACTCTTGACTGTCGCGACGCCGTCGATGCTGTCCTCGAGTCGGGCGTTTATCTCGCCGACGCTCTCGCGGACCTCCTCGTAGACGTGTTCGACGCGGTTGGTGTACCAGCGCCCGAGCGCGGCGAGGCCGACCGGCAGGACGAGCAGGAGGGCGGCCAGTTGCGGATGTAGCGACGCCATGAAGACGAACGCCACCAGGATCTGCGTGACGAATCGGAGGCCCTGGACGGCGTTGTTGGCGAAGCCGTTGAGGTTGCTGACGTCGTTGTTGAGGACGCTCATCACGTCGCCGGTGCGGCGGTCGTCGAAGAAGGGCAACTCGTGGCCGACGACGCTCTCGAAGGTGTCGGCGCGGATGTCGTGCAGCGTCCGGAGGCGAGCAGTCCCGGCGACTCTCCCGGAGAGATAGCTCAGCCCCCCGTCGAGCAGATAGGCGGCCGAGAGCAATCCGATCGTGAACCAGACCTGCCCTTCGGTGGTCGTGGGGACCAGGTTCTGCGGAACGCCCGGGAGCGTGTAGGGCGTACTCGACAGGAGGAGCGCGTCGAGGGCGACCCCCACGACGAGCGCCGGGACGCGCTGGGGGATCTGGGCCAGCAGCGTGCCCAGCGTCGCGAGGAGGTACCGACCGGCGTAGGGTCGGGCGTACCGGCGTGCGAGGTGCAAGAGCGGGTTGCCCACGCCGTCGGGCACGTCGACGTCGAGTTTACCTGTCATCGGTGGTGGAGGGGGGTAGTGTCGGTTCGCGTGGCGGTCGTATCGGTCGGTGGGACCGTCTCGGTCGGTCGGGCGATCCACCGGGTGCTCGTCGGGACGAGCGTGCGATACAGCGTGGTGTGTGGGGGTGGCCTATCGGTCTGGTGGTGGGTCGTGACGTGATGCCACACCCGTGATACCGACCGTGTGTCACGCCTCGGTCCCCAGATAGTCGTCGACGAGTTCCTCCAGGCCGGCCAGTACCGGTTCGATTGCGTCGCGGTCGGCGTGGATCGCCCGTCGGTTCTGGCCCGTGCCGATGGCGGCGACGTACGTCGCCGCGAACGCCCCCGGGTCGACCGCGCGGAACTGCCCCGATTCGATGCCGTCGCGGACGGCGTCTGCGACGTACGCTTCGAGTGTCTCGTTGTTGTGTTCGACCGCCTCGCGGAGGCGCTCGTCGTAGGGCGCCTTGGCCTCGATCTCGAGGAGGAGACGCGCGAAGTCGACCGCCGTCTCGAAGTCGTCCATCCCCTCGCCCCGTAGCATGTACCGGGCGAGTTCCAGCAGGCGCTCCCGTGGGTCCTCGGTCGCGGCCCGTTCCTCGACGGCTTCCGTGAGGTGGTCGATGCCGTTGGCGAACACCGCGTACACGAGATCCGACTTGGTGTCGTAGTAGTAGTGGACGAGCGACTGGCTCACGCCCGCCTCGTCGGCGACTTTCTGGGTGGTGAACTCGTCGAACCCCGCTTCGACCAGCACCCCGAACGCCGCCCACCTGATCTCGTCCTCGGTGGAGGGCTCTTCGTCCGCGGTGGACCCGCCGCTGTCGAGCGGGTCCTCGGCGACTGCGTCGTCTGTCACGTATTGATTGAGTACTCAATCAAACAAGTATCTGATGGTTTAGTACTACCCGCGCATCGAGTACGCGTACACCGTCGACGGGACGAGTTACACGGACGTGCGGGTGTTCCACGCCTCGCAGGTCGCCGACGAGGCGGGCGAACTTCGCGGCAAGGAGTTCGACAACCAGAACAAGGCCCAGAACATCGCCAGCAAGTACCAGTCCGGTTCGACCGCGACCGTTCGCTACGACCCCGACGACCACGGGTCGTCGTACCTGGAGGACCCGTCACAGAGCCTCCTCGTGACGACCGGGATGATGGGGCTGTTCGGTCTCCTCTTCGGCGGGATGGGCCTCGGTGGCATCCTGGGCGTCGTCTCCCTCGACGACTGAGCGGCTGTTGTCGCTGTCGACCGCGGTCACTGACTTCGTGCTCGTCGGTCGAACACCCGGATCGGTTTCCGGTGCAGTCAATCGGCTGGCGTCGGGGTGGCGTCGTCGTCCTCGATGACGTTGTCCGTCCAGGTACCCCGGTAGAACCAGGCGCCGACGAGCAGGGCCGAACCGACGTGCATGATGGCGATGGCCCACCAGGCGCCCGTGACGCCCATGTCGAGATAGCGGACCATGATCCAGGCGGGGATGACCTGCATCCCCCACACCGAGGAGACCGAGAGAAGCATCGCGGCACGCGTCGAACCGGCGCCGTTGAAACACCCCTTGATCACGTGGAACGCACCCATGAACGCGAACGTGGGGGCGACGATGAAGAGGAAACTCTCCCCGATGTCGACGACGGCCGCGGCGCCCTCGCCCTGGATGAAGATCCCGACGATGGGGCGCGCGTAGCCGACGGCCAGCCCGCCGACGACGAGATACGTCGAGACGAGCATCCCCAGCGCGAGGTAGACGGCGCGGCGAGCGCGGTCGACGCGGTTCGCGCCCAGGTTCTGCCCGACGGCCGTCTCGGTGCCCATCCCGAGGCCCACGGCGGGCAGGAAGACGAAGGAGTTGAGCCGGGCGCAGATCCCGAAGGCCGCGACGGCGGTCGGGCTGATGAACGCGACGATGGCCGTCATCGCCGAATACGAGAGCGCGCCGGAACTCTGCTCGATGCTCGCGGGATAGCCGACTTCGACGATCTTCCGGACGGTCCGGCGTTCGAGGCGCAGGTCGGACAGCGAGAGCGAGAGGCCCAGCCGCCCGCTGAACAGCAGGAGCACCCCCGGCACGGTCGCGAGCGCCCGCGAGACGACCGTCGCCATCGCCGCCCCCTCGACGCCGTGGCCGGTGAACCCCGTCGCTGCGAGGAGATCCGCTTCCAGTCCGCCCGTGCCGAGGATGTCGAAGAGGGGGTTGTCGACGAACCCGAAGATGAGTATCGGGTCGAGGACGACGTTGACGGCCACGCTTGCGGCCATCAGGTACATCGGCGTCCGGGTGTCGCCCCACCCCCGCAGCAGCGACTGGAAGACGAAGAAGCCGAACATGAACCAGACGCCCAGGAAGACGACTCGCATGTAATCGACGGAGTAGGCGAACACCGTCGACCCGGGTTCGGCGCCGATGAGTCGGAGAAAGAGGGGTGCGAGCAGGTAGCCGATAGCACCGAGCGCGAGCGAAAAGAGCGAGACGAACGCGAACGTCTGGCCGGCCACCTCCTGGACGCGCTCGAAGTCACCGGCGCCCTTGTGCTGGGCGACGAGAACGCTCCCCGCGAGCGTGAGCCCGCCACCAAGCGAGATGAGGACGAACACCGGCGGCCACGAGAAGGAGAGCGCACTGACGGCGTCCCGGCCGAGACGGCCGACCCAGAAGGTGTCGACGAGGTTGTAGACGACCTGCAACAGCTGAGTGAAGACGATGGGTGCCGAGAGCCCGACGAGAGGCCACAGGAGACTCCCCTCGGTGAGGTCGTAATCGCGACTGGTCGTCGCGCGTGTGCTCTCGTCGTCTGTCGACTCTGTCATCGCTGGACTCCGAGTGGCGCGGCCGTCTTCAGTGCCGTGGGGACCGTGAGACCGGGTGACAACGACCGAGCAGCCAGTCTACCAGGGGCGTATCCGGTCGCCGGACAAGTAGGTAGTGTTCCCGGCAGGGGAGGGCGGGAACCGGTGAACGACGGCGGTCGGAGCGACAGTCGGGGCGGTCGGCGTCGCAGGGCTTTAGCGGGGGAGGGGCGAACCGGAGAGCGATGGCCAACTCGAACGAGAAGGGCGACCGGCGCGAGCGGGAACTCGTCAACGAACTCGACGCGGCGGGCTTTGCCGTGATGCGTGCCCCCGCCAGCGGGAGCGCCACCGAACGCGAGTTGCCCGACGTGCTCGCCGGCGACGGCGAGGACTTCTACGCTATCGAGGCCAAGTCCTCTGCCGGCAAGCCGATCTACCTCGACGGCGAGGAGGTCGAGGCACTGCTCTTTTTCGCGCGGAACTTCGGCGCCAAGCCCCGTATCGGCGTCCGCTACGACCGCGAGGACTGGTACTTCTTCCACCCCGGCGACGACGCGGTCCACGTCACCGACGGCGGGAACTACCGCGTCAAGAAAGAGACCGCACTCGCCCACGGCATCGACTTCGACGAACTCGTCGGCCACTCCCAGAAGGTGACCCTCGACCAAGTGGGTGCGGACGGCGACGACGGTCCCGACCAGGCCACACTGGATATCCTCGACGCGCTCGAACGCGGCGACCTCACGAAAGAGGAAGCCGCCGAGATGCTCGGGTGAGTCGGGGAGCGCTCGTCACCTGCGGAACTTAACTACAATCGGACCGAACCCTCACACCATGGCGATCACGACCGAATTCGTCATCAGTTCGCCGTTGCTGCCGCTCGTCAGTATCCCTCGAACGCTCGAACCGGACGATATCGAATGCGTCCACGGGCTCTGTCTGGAGCGCGAATCGCGGATCTACACGGTCAAGTTCGACCCCGGCGACGACGTCTCGGAGGCCGACCTCGAGGCGCTCGACGAGGTCGTCGAGACGACCCACCTCGGACAGGCGAACGGCGAGGTCGTCTTCCAACTCACCGTCGAACTCCACGACCGCATCTCGGACGCGTTCGCTCCCGAGCAGGTCGACGCCGCCCAGATCGAACCGACGACTATCACCACCGAGGGCTGGCACGAGACGAAGGTGTTCAGAACCTTCGAGGGATTCGCCGACTTTCAGCGGCGCTGTCGAGAGTACGACATCGGGTTCGAACTGCTTTCGGTGTCGCCCGAGTCCGGAACCGATAGTGACGACTCGGAGTACGGTCTGACCGACCGCCAGCAGGAGGCGCTGACGCTCGCGCTGGCCCGGGGCTACTACGAGAGCCCCCGCCAGGTGTCGACCGACGAACTCGCCGAGGAGCTCGGGATCTCCCAGCCCGCGACCTCGGACCTGCTCAGACGCGCCGAGCGCCAGCTCATGTCGTCGGCGCTCGGCTCCGGGGCACACTTAAACGCACTTTCCAGATAACGCCGTCTCTATGGGACAGTGGCCCGCAGGTACGTAGTAGACAGAACACCATGGAGACAGTCGAACTCAACAACGGCGTGGAGATGCCGCTGCTCGGTTTCGGGACGTACCAGATCGACGACCACGACGAGTGCGTGCGGAGTGTCACAGAAGCGCTCGACACCGGGTATCGGCTGATCGACACCGCGGCCGCCTACGGCAACGAGGCAGCTATCGGCGAGGCCATCGAGCAGAGCGACGTGCCGAGAGACGAGGTGTTCGTCACCACCAAACTGTGGATCGACGACGCCGGCTACGAGTCCACGAAGGAGGCCTTCGAGCGGTCGCGCGAGCGACTCGGACTCGACTACGTGGACCTCTATCTCGTCCACCAGCCCTTCGGTGACGTCCACGGCTCCTGGCGAGCCATGGAGACTCTCTACGACGACGGCGCGACCAATGCGATCGGCGTCGCCAACTTCCACCCCGACCGGCTGGTCGATCTCGTCGCCCACAACGACGTCGTGCCCGCCGTGAACCAGATCGAGACCCACCCGTTCTACCAGCGGACAGCGGACGCCGAGTTCCTGGCGGAGTACGACGTCCAGCACCAGTCGTGGGGGCCGTTCGCCGAGGGACAGAACGACATCTTCGAACACGACGTGCTGACCGAGATCGGCGACCGCTACGACAAGTCCGCGGCGCAGGTCGTGCTCCGGTGGCTCCTCGATCGCGAGGTCGTCGCCATCCCCAAGTCCGTCCACGCAGAGCGTATCCACGAGAACTTCGACGTCTTCGACTTCGAACTCACCACCGACGAGATGGAGACCATCGCGACGCTGGACGAGGGCGAGAGCCTCTTTTTCGACCACCGGGACCCCGAGATGGTCGAACGGCTCTGCGGGATGGAGCGGGACACCTGAGGCCGCGACTATCTCCTGGACGCGACACGGCACTTAAACGCGTTTTCCAGATAGCGTCGAATCCATGGGGTCGCCCGTCCTCTCTCCGGGTACACATGGAGTACACGACGCTCGGTTCGACCGGGATGGAAGTCTCGAAGATCTGCCTGGGCGGCATGAGTTTCGGGACGGAAAACGAGGTACACGAGTGGGTCCTGGAGGAAGAGGAGAGTCGCGAGATCGTCGAGCGAGCGATCGACCTCGGTATCAACTTCTTCGACACCGCGAACGCTTACTCGATGGGTGAGTCCGAGCGGATCCTCGGTGACGTGCTCGGGGAGTACGACCGCGACGAGCAGGTCGTCGCGACAAAGGTGTTCTTCCCTACGAACTTCTTCTCCGGGGAGGACGAGTCCCACCCGAACGCGTCCGGGCTCTCCCGGAAGACCATCGAGCAGGAACTGGAGAACTCGCTCGACCGACTCGGCATGGACACCGTCGATCTGTACCAGATCCACCGCTGGGACGACGACACGCCCATCGAGGAGACGCTGGGCGCGCTGGACGACGCGGTCCGGCGCAACCAGGTCCGCTATATCGGTGCCTCCTCGATGTGGGCCCACCAGTTCCAGGCGGCGTTACACACCAGCGACCGACTCGGACTGGAGCGGTTCGTGACCATGCAGAACCACTACAACCTCGTCTATCGCGAGGAGGAACGCGAGATGCTGCCGCTGTGCGAGCGCGAGGAGATCGGCACGATCCCGTGGAGCCCCCTCGCACGCGGGTTCCTGACCCGACCTCACGAGGAGTTCGCCACGACCGACCGCTCGCGCGAGGAAGCCGAGTCCAACCAGGAGCGTCACGAAATCTTCCGGTCCGGCGGGGGCGAGCAAATAAACGAGCGCGTCGAGGAACTCGCCGCCGAGAAGGGCGTCACGATGGCACAGATCTCCCTCGCGTGGCTCCTGCACCAGGACGCCGTCGACGCGCCCATCGTCGGGACCACGAGCGTCGAACATCTGGAGGACGCCGTCGAGGCGCTGGAGATCGACCTGTCGGACTCGGACCTCGAATACCTCGAAGAACCGTACGAACCGGTGCCGATCGCCGGTCACGAGTGACGAGGGTGCCGTCCCGACCCTGACGCACTTAAACGCGTTTTCCAGATAGCAGCGAACTGAAGGGCGTAGTGCCCGTCACGGGAACTATGGACGTTACCAATCTACCGTCTGCCGACAGGGAGGAAACGGACCACCCGGTACAGGTCGGGTCGCCGCTCCTCTCGGCGGGCGTCGAGAGCGCCTTCGACGGCGTCACCGTCCGTTCGGCGGAAGTCACGTTCCGCCCGGGTGAGCGTACCAAGTTCCACGCTCACGCCGGCGTGCAGATTTTGTACGTTACTGAGGGCGTCGGGATAGTCGGCAATCGCGACGGGGAACGCGAGGTGTCAGCGGGCGACCTGGTCGTGTTCGAACCCGGTGAGGAACACTGGCACGGGACCGCCGAGGACGCCGACTCGGCGTTCAGTCACGTCTACTTTCTCGCCGAATCGGACGACGGCGAGCTAACAATCCAGGAAGCTCCCTGACTGAGATACGCGACGCTCGGTTCGACCGAAATCGAATGCAGTGAGATCTACATTGGTCGGTCTTGCGAACTCAGGACTGTACCATCCTCGTGTCACACCCACTATCTGTACATATCATAGAATCTGAGGGTGTCATAGAACTATTCACAAGGGCTTGTTTTCACCGTAGAACTGGTTGAATAGACTGCTCAGTAGGCCTGCAGACTGAACGATTGCGGTGGCGCGCGCCGTCGAGCCTCTCGTGGCGAGACGGAAGCGCGAGGGATGAGGAGCGCAACGGAGTGAGCACCACAATCGGTTGGGGAGGTGTGTGGCCTGCGGTTGCTGTGTTGTGCGGGATTCCTGGTGGACTGAAAGGGCGAGGCCCGGTCGCGCCGGAGGGTAGTCGCCGAGCCGGCTCTATCCGAGTGTAACGAGGATATCCGGCTCAGCGACCGCGAGCGGGCCGAGGGCTTTCATCCAACGAGCACGACCGCAGTCACGACGAGCGCGATCGTGGTTGCTGTTGCTCGAATAACTCCAATCGAGATCGCTCTCACCTGCATTGAGCGATTCGGGAGATCAGAAGATGGGTGTGTCAACCGTTCTATGACACCCTGTAGAATCTAGCTCGCCGAGACGGCCGACGACGCTAAGTTCCGCCCGCCCGAACTCCGGACGAATGGCCGACGACCAGTTCGAGCGGGTGCTCAGGCAGAAACTCCGCGAGGCGGGCCAGCAGATCGGCGAGGCCAGACGCGCCTATCGCCGGGCCAAACTGGCCGCGCGAGCCGACCTGCCCCACGACCGGGAGGGACGATCCCGGATCGTCTGCCGGCGCCACGCCGAGCGACGCGCGGTCGAGGTCGACCCCGAGGGGAAACCCGCGTGTTTCGACGCACAATCTCAGGACTGCCAGGGGTGTGCCGAGGACATCCGCGCTGGCGACATCGAAACGTGGTGAGTGGCGCGCCGTCGCCGGCGGTCGGCTGCGCTCAGGCGAACGCCGGCAGTCGGTCGTCGTATCCCCGTTCGTAGGCGCGAACGGTCAGTTCCTCGATGATCGATTCCTTCGCGTCGGTGTAGGCGTCGACGTCTTCGGGGTGGGCCGCCGCGGCCTCGCGTTTGGCGCGTTCGTACTCCGCCCTGGCTCGCGGACTGTCCCGGAGCAACTCGCGGAAGACCAGCTGGTCGCGCCAGGTGTCGGCCCCTCGTGGGCGCAGATGCAGGACGACCGTCGCGTCGCCGAAGCGGTTGAGCACCTGCCAGTCGGGGTCGTCGCGCTTGCGGACGTACCCCTCGTCGGCAAGCGCCTGCGCCGCGTTGCACGTCGCCGACTCGTCGATGTAGACCGCGAGCACGTCGACGGCGGCCTTCGCGGCGAGGTCCGGCACGGCGGTGCTCCCGATGTGGAAGACGCCGAGTAACCTTTCGGGCGCGGCCGACCGGACCCGCTCGCGTTCGCGCTCGAAACGGTCGGCCCACGCCGGGTCGTACAGTTCGAGTTCGATCACTGTCTCGGCTGGCGGCGGCCGACTGATGTAGTTTCTGTGGGCCGTAATCCGCCCGTTCGGTCCCGTGGCCTGGGTCGCCTTCGACGGATACTTGCGAGACAGGTGACACGCACGACGTATGGGTCTCATCGCCGAGTTCGAGGTCGGGTGCGAGGCGCTCCCCCTGGTCGACGTCGCGCGGGTCGTCCCGGCCGCGACGCTGACGGTCCGGATGATCCCACACGCGAAGGGGCACTCACCGTTCATCGTCCGCGTCGCCGAGGGGCCAGCGGCGGCTGTCGAGGACGCCTTCCAGGACAGTGATTTCGTCGCCGAGTACACGCGCCTGGGCACCGACGGCGACGGCGAGACGCGCCGTTACCAGGTGATCCCGGCTCCCGACCTCGAGGGACAACTCGGCGACGACGTCGCCGATATCGACGGACTCCGCTCGCTCTCTTCGGCGGACGCTACTTTCGACCGCATCGCGGTCACACCCGACGGGTGGCGCTACACCGGGTGGTTCGCCGACCGCGCCACCTTCGACAGTTTCCGCGAGTTCTGGCAGTCCGAGGGACACCCGTTCCGCCTCCTTCGACTCCTCCGCGAGGACCGCGCCGGCGACGGGGGCGCAACCACCGACGCCCTGACCGACCGCCAGCGCGAGGCCGTCAGGGTCGCGTACGAACTGGGCTACTTCGAGATTCCCCGGAAAGCGTCACTCGACGACGTCGCCGCCGAGCTCGGTATCTCGGCGTCGTCGTGTTCCGAACGACTCCGTCGCGCACAGACCGCACTCTTCGAGGCCCACCTCGATCTGGGGCGGCGTCGACCCCGGGCTCCACAGCGGCCGGGTACTTAAACGCCCGCAGTGCTGAGAGTCAAACATAGCCGGGCGACGTGCCGACAGCAGAGTCCATGCAGACAGTCACCTCAGCGGACGGCACCGAGATCGCGTACGAGACACACGACGACAGTGGCGGTCCGCCGCTCGTCCTCGTCCACGGCGGCGGCACCCGGCGGTACTGGGACCCCGTGGTCCCCCAGTTTGCCGACGACTACACGGTGGTCGTCCCGGACCGTCGCGGCCGCGGCGACAGCGGCGACCACGAGGAGTACAGCCTGCGAAAAGAGGTCGAAGACACCCTCGCGGTCGTCGAGGCCGTCGACGGCGAACCCGCGCTCTACGGTCACTCCTACGGCGGGCTTCGGGCGATCGAGACCGCTCGCGAGGTGTCCGTCGCCGCTGTCGTGGCCTACGAGCCCGCGGTGCTCGTCGGTGACTACCGCGAGGAGTCGGATCTGGCCGACCAGATGGCGGCGAAACTCGACGACGGCGACCCCGAGGGGGCGATGCGACTCCACCTCCGGGAGGTCCTCCACGGTGGCGACATCAGTGACGAGGCGTTCGAGGCGTGGCTCGACGAGTGGCCGCCCTGGCCCGAGTACGCCGGGTTCATCGAGAGCACGCTCCGGATGGACCGTGTCGTCGAGGAGTATCGCCTGCCCGAGACCCTCGACGTGGACGCCCCCGCGTTGCTGTTGACCGGGAGCGAGGGCCCCCAGCATCTCAGGGACAGCGTCCGCGCGGTCGACGAGGCGCTCCCCGACAGCCGACTCGTCGAGTTCGAGGGCGTCGGCCACGACGGCCCCACGGCCGCTGCCGACCGCGTCACCGCGACGGTCCGTGAGTTCCTGGCGGAGCAGCGAGCGCGACAGACGTAGCAGGGACCGTCACAGCACTCGCGTGAGGTCGTGGATCTCTGTCGTGACGGCTTTCATCGTCGATTCGTCGACTTGCGCGACGCGTTTCGTGATCTCCCCGTCCGGGAAGACGTGGAGCGACCACGGGCTGACGTAGCTCGGATACGTCTTGAGTTCGCCCTCGGTGAGCGACTCCGCTGTCAACGGGACCGCGTCCTCGCGTTCGGTCGACGTGACGACCGCGACGGTGTATCGGTCGCCGAAAAACGGCCGCTCGGGGTTCGAAACGACGAGGTACGGACGAACGCCGCTCTTGAACGTCGCCGGCGCGAGGACGACACTCCCCTGGGCGTAGGCCATTACGCGTTTTCGCCGAGGTCCGGGACGTCTTCGGCCCACTCGTCGTCGGCGTAGGCGTCGTCGCCGTACTCCGCGTCGATGGTTTCGAGGCTCACCAGGTTGGCCACCCGCGAGGCCGCGACGTCGTCCGCCACCGCCCAGTAGGAGTCGACCTTCCGCACGAGTCCCTTCTCCCGGAGTCGCGCGAGCGTCTTGTGGACACTCGAATGGGGGACGTCGGTCAGGTCCGCCAGTTCCCGCGGGTTAAAGCCCATGTCGGGGTGGTCGAGCAGGACTGCCAGGAGTTCGTGTGCGTTCGTGTCTGGCGTGACTGGCGGGGGGGTCCCGTCGCCGTCGGGATCTATCTTTATCGGCATCGGTCTCTCCTGTTGTCTGCGTATGTCAGTGATCGTCTGCAGTCGTCAAAACTGTTCTGCCTGGAATCTCGCTCGGCGGTGGCTGTGACGCCCAGTGGTTGGGTCGAAGTCGACCGCGACCGTCCCGGCCGATACCCGGTAATTATCGGTCCCGGACCCGCATTCGACGATATGGACCGACCCGTCGTCGCGCTGATCCTCGCCGGCGGCACCGGCACGCGGCTCTACCCCGCCAGTCGCAGCGACCGACCCAAGCAGTTCCTCGCTCTCGGCGGCGACCAGTCACTCCTGACAGAGACCGTCGCGCGCGTGGGATTCGCCGACGAGACGTACGTCCTCACGCGCCCGGACCTGGTCGAACCGGCGCGAGAACACGCTCCCGGCGCGGCCGTCCTCGCCGAACCCGAACCGAAGGACACGGGCCCGGCACTGGCCTACGCCGCCCACCGCATCCGCGAGCAGGTCGGCGAGTGCGTCCTCGTCTGCCTGCCAAGCGACCACCACGTCGAGGGTGCGTTCGCGGCGACGATGGAACGGGCGGCTCGCGTCGCCGTCGACACCGACGGACTCGTCACTGTCGGCGTCGAACCCACCCGCCCGGAGACCGGGTACGGCTATCTCAAGCCCGGTGAGGAGCGCTCGACCGAAGCGGGCGACGTCTACCACCCGGTCGCGAAGTTCGTCGAGAAACCCGACCAGGGGGCGGCGATGCGCTATCGCCACCACGGCTACTACTGGAACGCGGGGATGTTCGCCTGGACGCCCGGGGCCTTCCTGCGTGCGGCCCAGGGGACCGACCTTGACCCGCTCGTCGCGGCCCTCGACGACGGCGAGCCCGAGGCGGGCTTCGCGGCGGTCGACCCGGTCAGTGTCGATTACGCGGTCATGGAGGAGACCGACGACGCGTTTCTCGTCCCGGCGACCTTCGAGTGGGACGACCTGGGCGCCTGGGACGCCGTCGCCCGCGTCCTCGACACCGACGAGGGCGGGAACGCGACACTGGGGGAGGCGCTGACGATCGACGCCGAGGACAACGTACTCGCGACGGACGGCCACGTCAGCGTCGTCGGCGTCGACGACCTCGTGGTCGCCTCCTACGGCGACCGGACGCTGGTCGTCCCGAGAGGGCAGGCCCAGCGCGTCCGCGAGGTCGTCGCGGAACTGAAACGCGACGACCGCTTTTGAGTCCGGGGCGGGTTTCGCTGGTTGGTTCGTGGCGTACTGATCAGTTGGGTTCGATATGAGTGGCCATGAGAGAACCGTCGACCGCAGACCGCACCGCACCCATCGCTGTGCGCTGAAAGCCCTCGGGCCGCTCGCTCGGAGTGGCTCGAACCGTAACTCGCAGTGTCCGCTGAAAGCCCTCGGCTCGCTCGCGAGTGCTGTGCGGGATATCCTCGCTCACGGGTCGCTGTGCTCACGGGTCACTCCGTTCCCCGTTCGCATCGAGGCGTTCCCTTCGGTCACGCCTCGCACCGCTCCCCGTTCGCATCGAGGTGCTCACTGCGTTCGCACCTCGCACCGCTCGGATAGGGCCCGCGCAGCACTCGCGACTTCCGGGAGAGCAAGCTCTCCCGACGTCCCGTTCGCTGCGCTCACGGGACCGACCCTCGCCCTTTCAGTCCGCCAGGATACCAGGAAACCGCGACCGCACAGCAACCGCAGGCCACACGCCTCCCCAACCGATTGCGTTGCTCGTCGTTCGCTTCGCTCACTCCTGTGCTACTCATCCCTCGCGCGACGCCGTCTCGGGATGAAACCCTCGACGACGCGCGCCACCGCGATTGCTATCTCCCTCACCTGTACGCACCAATGCGTGCACGCCAGCGAGCACGGCAGGAGTCTGTGGTACGAGACGTCCGACTTGGTCTCGCTACGCTTCGTCGAACATTTCTTCGCCGTCTTTCAGATTCGCCTCGGCGACGTCGCGGTCGAGCGTGACGCCGAGGCCGGGTTCGTCGGGGAGTTCGAGGCGGCCGGGTTCGAGGACGTCCTCCTCGACGACGTCGCTCCACCAGTCGACCTCGCGGGCGTGCCACTCCAGGGCGAGGAAGTTCGAGGACGCGGCGCCGACGTGGGCGCTGGCGACCGTCCCGATGGGCGAGGCGACGTTGTGCAACGCCAGGGGTATGTGATAGGCCTTGGCCATGTCCGCCACCTTCTTCGTCTCCAACATCCCGCCCGTCTTCGGGACGTCCGGGTGGATGATGTCGAGGCCGCCGTTCTCGATGAGTCGGCGGGCGCCCTCGACGCGGTAGGCGTTCTCGCCGGCGCAGATGGTGGTGTCGGTCGCCTCCGTGACGTCCATCTGGATGTCGTGGTTCTCGGGGGGGACGACGTCTTCGAGCCACCAGACCGGGTAGGGTTCGACTGCGCTCGCGAGGCGGCGGGCGGTGTCCGGGGCGTAGGACCAGTGACAGTCGAAGGCGACGTCGGCGCGGTGGCCCACGCGGTCGGTGACGGTCTCGACGATCTCCTCGCGGTAGTCGATGGCGCGGGCGTTCATGTGTTTGTTCTTCGGGTCGATCTCGTGGCGGTCGGGCGTGTCGAGGTCGAACTTGATGCCGTCCCAGCCCTCGTCGACGACCTCCTCGGCGGCGTCGGCGTAGGCCTCGGGACGATAGGGGTCGTCGCTGTCTGCCGACTCGGCGTCTCTGAGATGTTCGCCGGCGTGGACGTCACAGTACACTCGCACCTCGTCGCGGTGTTTGCCCCCGAGCAACTGGTAGGCCGGGACGTCCAGCAGTTTCCCCGCGAGGTCGTGCAGGGCGATGTCGATGCCGGAGATGGCGGTGACGCCGATGCCGTTCATCGCCCCGAGATAGGAGAGGCGGTCGTAGAGTTCCGTCATGCGGGCGTCCAGGTCGACCGGGTTCTTCCCGATGAGAAAGTCCTTGACGAAGTCGACGTAAGCCTCGGCCTTCGGGCCGATGACGAACTCGCCGGTGCCGGCGACGCCAGCGTCGGAGTAGATGCGGACGAGTGTCCAGGTGAAGTTACCGCCGATGCGTGTCGTCTGGACGTCCGTGATCGATACGTCTCGAACCTCCGCTGGTGTGGCCATATCTCCACCCATCGACCCCCGGGACAAAAGCCTCCGCCTTGGGGTAAACGAGTCGGCCCAGCGGACAGGTTGGATGGAGACCACCCGGTCCCCGACGATCACCAGTTGACGTCGCCGAGTCGGTCGATCTCGTCGAGGCGTTCGAGCTCCGCATCGGAGAGGTCGACCGACAGCGAGGCGAGGTTCTCTTCGAGCTGGGCGACGGAACTGCAGCCAAAGAGGGGGATCGCCGCCGGGTCGCGCCGGGTCATCCAGGCCAGCACGACCTGGTTCCCGGTGGCGTCGTGTTCGTCGGCGATCCGCTCGACGGTCCGGGTCTTCAGTCGGTTCTCGGTGTTGACGTACTCGTCGGGGATCGGGCGGTCCTCGCGCCCGTAGGCGCCCTGCAACAGCGGGGAGAAGGGAACGAACGGGATGTCGTGTTCCTCGCAGTAGATGACGAGTTCGTCGGTCGCCGGTACCTGCCGGCCGAAGTCCTCGCCACGGTTGGGAACGAGATACGAGAACCGCGGCTGGACGACCGAGAAGGGCGTCCAGTCGTTTTCGGCGGCGATCCGGTTGGCCCGGGCGAGGCGCCACGCGAAGAAGTTACTCGCGCCCAGGTGTCGGACTGTCCCGTCCTCGACGAGGCGGTGAAACGCCTCCATGTAGGCTTCCTGTGACGTGTCGTAGTCGTCGCCGTGGGCGTAGAGCAGGTCGATGGTGTCGACGCCCAGGCGGTCGAGCGACCCCTCGACCTCTCGCTCTATCTGTTCCGGCGAGAGCCCGCGCTCGACGCCGGGGTAAGGAAAGCCGACTTTCGTGGCCACGAAGAGTTTCTCGCGGTTGCCCCGTTCGGCCATCCACTCGCCCAGCAGGGGTTCGCTCTCGGGTTCGTCGTAGCCGTCGACCCAGGTCGCGTACTTGTTCGCGGTGTCGAGAAAGCGTCCGCCCGCCTCGTAGTAGGCGTCCAGGATGTCCCACGAGGTCTCCGGGTCCGTGCGACTCCCGAAGTACATCGTCCCGAGACACAGCGCGCTGACCGACTCGTCGGTCGTACCGAGTGGTGTCGTCTCCATGTGGTGGGTCTCTACTGGCCCCATCACGAACGACGCCGTTATCGCTTCGGGTGCGGGCAATCCGGTCGCGCCAGTCAGAGCGTCTCGTAGCGCTCCCAGACCTCGAAGACGCTGTCGCCGTTCCGGAGGTCGCGCCGGACGGCGTTTTCGGTTTCGAGTTCCTCCTCGCCGCGTTCGAGCACCTCGTCGACGATGTCGGGGTCGATGACCGCGATAGACTGGTAGTCGGCGAAGATCACGTCGCCGGGCGAGATGGTGACGTCGTGGACCTCGACGGGGACGTCCCACTCGCGGAAGCCGACGCGGCCGAAGGATTCGATGGCGCTGTGACCGTCCGACCAGACGGGGAACTCGTGGTCTTCTATCATCGTCGAGTCACGCGTCGGGCCGTCGATGAGCGCGCCCGTCGCGCCGTTTTCCTGGACGACGGTACTGAGAATCTCCCCCCAGAGGCCGACCTCGGTGTCTTTCGGCGCGGCGACGACGATGAAGTCGCCGTCCTCGGTGGCTTCGAGATACTGGAAGAAGTCACTCTCACCCGCGTCGTCGTCGTCCGAATCGTCCCCGGGTTCGTACCCGATGTCGACGCGCTGGGCGGTGTGTGCGGTCCCGACGGTCGGTTCCTTCGACCAGACGGGCCGGATCCGTGTCCCGGGGATGACGTTGTCGTCGATCCCCATCTCGTCGGTAATATCGTTGATGAGGGCGCTGTGGAGGTTCTCGAGTCGGTCGCGTTTTTCTGCCGTGAGCGTCATACCGGGGGAAGTCTCAGACACAGTAAAAAAGTGCGTGTGTCGGCAGGGTTCTCGCCGGTGAGGCTCGTCGGACGGGACACGTGTGGGGTCGGACCACCTCAGAGTTCTGCGAGGACGTCGTCGGCGAACTGCTGGAGGACGTCGCGGACGTCGCGGTCGGGGTCGGTCTTGCGGACGTTGACCATCACGTGGTCGACGCCGGCCTCGCGCAACTCGCGGACGTGTTCGCGGAAGAAGTCGGTCCCGGCGGCGAACCCCTGGTGGATCCGGACGGGGTCGGCCGCGGGGTCGGGGTCGACGGCGGCGTGGAGCACCTGCACGTAGGGTTTCTCGTCCGCGAGTTCGCGCCAGTCGGCGACCTGTGCCTCGACGTCGGCGGGGTCGCGCTGGTAGTACACCCAGCCGTCGCCGTGTTCGCCGATCCACTCCAGGCTCTGGCGGGCGTGGCCGGTCACGAGCAACGGGAGCGTCCCCGTGGTGGGTTTCGGGACCAGGTCCAGGGACCCGTCGAGGTCGCCGAAGGGCGATTCGATCTCGGGATAGGACTCGCTCCAGAGTCGACGGAGGACGCGGACGTGCTCGCGGAACAGTTCGCCGGTCTCGTCCTCGTCGACGCCGAAGGCCGGGAACTCCGGCGGGCGGTCGCCGCTGGCGACGCCCAGCACGAGTCGCCCGTCCGAGAGGCGGTCGACGGAGGCGGCGGCCTTGGCGACGTGGACCGGGTGGCGCACCGGGAGGATGATACTGCCCGTGGCGAGTGCGACCTCGTCGGTGCGGGCGGCGACCTGCCCGAGGAAGACCCAGGGGTCGTACACCTGGCCGGCGTCGTCGAAGTTCGGCCAGAACAGCGGCACGTCGCGAAACCAGAGCGCGTCGAAGCCCAGCTCCTCGGCGAACGCGCCGAGTTCGACCTGCTCGTCGACGGGGATAAAGGGCCCCTCCGCAGTCGTGATCGGGAAAAAGAGTCCCACCGAGAAGTCGTCGCCGAACATGCGGCGATACCCCGCGTTCGCACAGTCCTCGACCGACCCCGGCTCCGTGTACTCGACCATCGGTCCGCCGTTCGACGCGAGCGCCCCTGTACCTGATGGTCTCGGCTGACCGTGCACCCTCGAACCGCGGTGTCGCCCCGCCGCTCGTCCGGGTTGCGACCCCGCCGAAAAATTTAAATCCGAGGCGTACGAAGTTGTAAGTGAAGAGTAAACTATATCTAGATGGTAACTCTTTTCCGGGAGCAACAGCTATCCACGTAGGCCGCCAGTAGCGCCTCCAGTTCGACGAACGCGGCCCGAACGCATCGTCCGACGACCAGCTCCAGCTACGCCAACATGACAGACATAGTTTCGTTCGATCCTGCGAGTGAGTCCGCATCGATAGCGTCCATCGACCCAGCGACACGTGCCGAGCGGTCCGGCGTCGACGACACTGAGGCGACGTACACACACGAGGAGCGCGACCACTGCGAGGCCGGCGCCGCCGGCCGGGTCGTCGTCGGGGTGACCGACGGCGACGGTGCACTGCTCTACTGCGTTCGCGAGAGAGGCGACCACGCCATCCTGCCGAACGGCATCGTCGACACTGACGACGCGTGGGCCGAGGCCGCTCGCGAGGCGGTCGAGACGCTGGGTGTCGCCCTCGAACTAGAAGGCGTCGAGCGGGTCCGCCGCGTCGAGCACGTCCACGAAGACGGCACCCACCTCGACACGACCCACCACGTCGTCTTCCGGGCCTCCCACCCGGGCGAAGAACGCGACGACCCCTCGATCGCCTGTGACGACGAGTGGACGGCGACGTGGGCGGACGAACTGCCGGTCGACCTCGACCGCGGCGAGGACGGCGTCTTCGCCGACATCAGACTGTTCGCGGAGTGAGTACCTGTGACCGACACAACTACCACCGGCACCATCGACTGGGAGGAGTACTGGAGCGAGGCAGACGACGCGGACCGCGAGAGCGCCACGCCCAGCGCCCACCACGCGACCGACGTCGTCGCGCGGTTTCTCGACGCGACCGGGTCCCCGGCATCGTTCGCCGACGTCGGCTGTGGCACCGGCCACGTCGCCTTCGACGTCGCCGAGCGCTATCCCGAGGCCACTGTCGTCGGCTACGACGCCGGTGAGTCAGTCCTCGCGGCAAATCGCGACCGCGCTCGCGAGGAGGGGCTTGCGAACCTCGGATTCGAGCGGACGGTCCTACCCTCGTTCGACCCCGACCGGGAGTTCGACGTCGTCTTCTCGTATTTCACGCTCTGTTACGTCGCCGACGTCGAGCAGGCTCTCCAGAACCTCTACGACACCGTCGCTCCCGGGGGGTATCTCGTCTGCAACTACCAGAACCGGCTCGCACGGACCCACTGGCAGCGCATGGCCGACGACCCCGACACCTATCTCGACGAGGAGTCGTCGTTCGACGCCGACCGGTTCGAGGAGCGGTTTCGTCTCCTGCTGGCGGGGGAGAACCTGCTGTCGTACGACCGCATCCACGACGTCCTTGGGACGTGGCCCCAGAGCGTCTGGTCGGTCGTCGAGAAACCCGACGTCCGGTGGGCCTGGCGTCACCACCCGCTGGTGTACGTCCCGAAGTGAGATGACGGACACAGTCGACCAGCCGCTGGACTGGGACGCTTTCTGGGCAGCGGCGCCAGCGTCTGCACGGGACACCGCACGCCCGGGGCGGTTCGCCAAGCCTGACCAGTTCCGTCGCTTCTTCGAGGCGCGTAGCGTGCCGGCGACGGTCGGGTCGGTCGGCTGTGGCCCCGCCGACGCCGAGTTCGAACTCGCTCGCCGGTATCCCGACACTGCGTTTCACTGTTACGACGCCGCCGAGTCCGTGATCGCCGAGAATCGGGCGAAAGCCGCCAGCGACGGCCTCGACAACGTCTCGTTCGGCGTCGCGGCGCTCCCGGACCCCGATATCGACCGGGAGTTCGACCTCGTCTACTGTTACGCGACGCTGACCTACGTCCGCGATATCGAGCGGGCGATACAGTGTCTCTACGACCTCGTCCGCGAGGGTGGGCACCTCGTCTTCGACTACCCCAACCGGCATACACGGGCGACCTACCGCGAGCTGCTCCCCGGCGAGGTGCCCGAGGAGGGCCGCTTCGAGGAGCGGTGGTCGCTCGTCCTCGACGGGGAGAACCTGCTCTCCCACGAGCGCATTCACGACGTCCTCGGGACCTGGCCGCGCAGTTTCTACGCCGAAATCGACCGCGAGGACCCGCCGCGGGACAGTCCCTGTGTGTTCGTCCCGAAGTAGGTTCGACGCGAGAAGGCCGACTTTCGTCGTGGCGCGCGCTGTCGCGAGTCTCGTCTCGCGACAGCATCGTGCGAGGGATGAGCGAACGGAGTGAGCGAATCGGCTGGGGAGGTGTGTGGCTCGCGGTCGCGGTGCTGTGCGGTCCTGGTGGATCGAAAGGGCGAGGCTCGCTCGCGCCGCAGGCGAGTCGCTGAGCCGGCCCTATCCGAGGGACCGAAGGGAGTGAGGATATCCGGCTCAGCGACCGCGAGCGGGCCGAGGGCTTTCATCGGAGGCTGTCGAGGTCAGTCGGTCGATCAGGTAGCGAGCGGGCCGAGGGCTTTCATCACTTGCTGATTGATACGACTCCAACGACGGCTAGCGAGCCGGGCGAGAGGGTGGCTCCACCCGAAACCATCGCCTGCCAACACACCACACGGCCGGGAAACACCTACCTGTGACCCCCAACCAGTCCAGGCCGTGCCCGGACCAGTCTTCCTCGACGGCGACAGGGTGACGCTCAGACCGGCTGACCGCGACGACGCCGACTTCCTCCGCCGGAACGTCAACCATCCCCGTGTCCGAGCGGGGAGAACCGACGTCTATCCTACCGGCGAGGACGACGTCGACCTGTACCTCGGTGGGACCATCGGCGACCACTCGGTCGGATTGCTCGCCTGTGTCGACGAGCGTCCGGTCGGGTACGTGCTGGTCAACCGCGAGCGCATGGGCGACACCGAGTACGACCGCGGCGAACTCGCCTACTGGGTCGCCCCCGACGAACAGGGTCACGGCTACGCGACCGAAGCGAGTCGCGTGTTGCTCGACCACTGTTTCGACCGGCTGGGCCTGCACAAGGTGATAGCCCGTGCCTTCGAGTCGAACCGGGGGTCTCAACGGGTGATCGAGAAACTCGGCTTCTCGCGAGAGGGGACTTTCCGCGACGAGGTATTTCTCGACGGCGAGTGGGAGGACTACTACCGGTACGGCCTGCTCGAATCGGAGTGGCGAGAGAGTGGGTCCTGACGGCCCCCGACCCGCTCGCTCGAACTCGACCATACCGCTACTGGTTCTATGCACTGAAAGCCCTCGACCCGCTCGCTAGCTCTCGCCGTGACCGCACCTCGCGGTGAGGGTTGAAAGCCCTCGACCCGCTCGCTAGCTCTCGCTGTGACCGCACCTCGCGGTGAGGGTTGAAAGCCCTCGACCCGCTCGCGGTCGCTGAGCGACATATCCTCCCTTCGGTCGGATAGGGGCCGCTCAGACGACCACGCAAGCGCGACCGGGTCTCGCCCTTTCAGTCCGCCAGGCACCTCCCTACAACCGCACAGCATCGCGAGCCACACACCTCCCCAGCCGATTCGCTCACTCCGTTCGCTCATCCCTCGCGCTTCCGTCTCGCGGTCGGCGCGTTGCGCCGACACGCTTGACGGCGCGCGCCACGGCGAAAGTCCGTCCACCGTGTTCACGGCGTCAGCCGACCGACGGAGACCCACTGCACGTCCTCGCCGTCGACGAGTGCGAACACCATCTCCTTGCGAACCCCGTGGGCGAGGCGGACGTCCAGAGCGAGGTCCCTGGGGGCGAACGCGTGGTCGGCATCCAGGACGCGAACGAGCAGTTCCGAGTGGCCCAGATTATCGACGGACTCGACGTGGGCGTAGGTGCGGAAGTCGGCGCCGAACTTGAAGCCGGTCTTGGGGACGACGCCGCGTTCGCGCAGTGTCGTGTACGCGCGGAGTCGGCGGTCGAAGCGGTCGCCCTCCACCGACCGGCCGCGTTCGAGGACGGCCTCGGCGCCGCCGGTGACGGCCAGCGCGCCCTGCCGGACGAGATACGCCGCCTCGACGAGCGACAGTTGCAGGACGTCGCCGGCCTGGTCGTCGAGTCGCTGGCCGTAAAACCCCGACTCGTAGAGCCGAGCCGGCGGGTCCCAGACGAAGACGCGCTCGTCGAGCAACTCGGCGGGGACACCCTCGGGCAGGGATACTTCGCTCGACCCCTCTATTTCGGGTCGAGCGGTTTCGAGATAGGTTATCTCGCTCTCCTCGTCGACGACGGCCAGCACCGCGTCGCCGAGGTCGGTCGCCGCGACGGACACCCGCTCGCCGACGACCGCCACGCGATAGGCTACCTCGCCATCCCACGGGCCCGACCCGCGCGGGTAGACGACGAAGTCGACGTCAGCGCCCTCGTCGAGCGCGATACCGTCGGCGAGCCACTCCGGGCGAGCGGGCGAGAGATAGAACCCCCGGTCGCGCAGGTCCTTGTAGACGAGGAAGGCCGTCTCGGAGACGGCCGCCGACGTGAGAAACGTGCGAAAGGACTGGCCGTCGACGCCGTCCAGGTCCCCTCGGTAGAGGAGGTGGGCGGCCTCGACGGGCGCGAGTGCGAGTGCGCCGCCGTCGACCGGGTGGCCGTACCCCCGCGAGTCGTAGAAGCGCTCGCGGGCGTTCGCCCCCGCGCGGACGACTCCGTCGGTGAGCGTCGCGTTCATACCTCCGATGACCGGTCGCGGGGCAAAGCCTCTACGGTCGCCGATGCGGGGAACGTCGCTGCCCGGCGCGACGATCACACGTACCGGTTACCGGTACGTGGTAGCGGCGCGTTCGCGCCGAAATCGGGGGGCAACCGCACGGCTTATTAACCCCTTTCCGGGCGAAGCATCGCATATGAGCACGACAGTGACAGCGTGCCCGGAGTGTGATGGGAGCCTGCGAAGCGACGACCGCGAGACAGTCTGTACGCGGTGTGGGCTCGTGGTCGCCGAAGACAACATCGACAGGGGGCCCGAGTGGCGCTCGTTCGACGACGACGAGACGAATCGAGAGCGGACGGGGGCTCCACTGACCAGGTCGCGACACGACCGCGGCCTCTCGACTGAGATCGGTCGCTCGACCCGTCTCAAGGGACGGAAACGCCGGCGAATCGCCCGGATGCGACGCCAGCACAACCGGACCAAGATCGGATCGAAAGCCGAGCGCAACCAGGTGTACGGCTTCACCGAGGTCCGCCGGCTCGTGGGCGCGCTCGGCCTCTCGGATCACATCCGCGACCGGGCGTGTGTCCTCTTCGAGTCCGCACAGGACGCAGACCTGCTGCGCGGGCGCTCGCTGGAGGGCTTTGCCGCCGCCGCGGTCTACGCCACCTGCCGGACCAGCGACGTCTCCCGAACCGTCGAGGAGGTCGTCGCCGACGCCAAGGCCACGAACGCCGAGTTACGGGCGGCCTACGACGCGCTCAACCGCGAACTCGGGTTGCCCACGGGTCCGATCGACCCGCGCGAGTACATCCCGCGGTTCGCGAGCGAACTCGACCTCCCCAGTGGGATCGAGCGCCACGCCCGCGAACTCGCGGAGTCCGCACACGAGGACGGTCTGGTCGCGGGTCGCAACCCCGCCGGCGTCGCCGCTGCCTGTCTCTACACCGCCGCCAGCCGGCGAGAGTACCCGCTCACACAGGAGACGGCCGCCGACGTCGCCGACGTGACGCCCGTGACGCTGCGTGCGACCTACCAGAACCTCGAAAACTGAGACGTCTGCACTTCTCGACCGAACGGTTCTCGACCGGAAGGTTCTCCCACAGTCCCGAGCGACGCGAGAGCCGCCACTCTACGCTGGCTCACGACAGGCCCGCGACACCAGAGAAAACTACGACTACCGGCGAGCGGACGGTGCCGCCCGCTCGACGGCGTCGGCGAGGTCGTCGAAGGCCGCAGCGGCCGGTGTCTCCGGCGCCGTCGTCGCCACGGGAACGCCCGCGGCCTGTGCGTTCGCGACCGCGGGGTCCTCGGGGACGACCGTGACCGGCGCGCCGAGTCTGTTCGCGATCGTCTCGGTCGGCGCCGTCTCTGTCCCTCGATTCAGGACGACTGCGACGAGTCCCGCGTCGAGTTCTCGCGCGAGTGCTCGTGCCCGGAGGGCGTCGCCGAGTGCCGCCGGTGTCGGCGTGGTCACGAGCACGCAGGCGTCGGCGACGAGCAGTCCGAGGCCGACGTCACCGCTCATCCCGGCGGGACAGTCGACGACGACACGACCGTAGACGTCGCTGACCGTCTCGACGGCGTCGACGAGGGCCGTCGGTTCACAGGCGCGGGCACCGACCAGTGACCGTCCACAGGGGAGCATCGCGACCGGGCCGCCCTCGCGAACGGCCTCGACGGGCGTGGCACGCCCCGCGAGGACGTCGTGCAGGTCGGGGCCGCGCGCCCCCGGCAGGTCGGCCATCGCCAGGTCCGCGTCGACGACGACGGCGTCGAGGTGGGCTCCGAGGTTGTACGCGACCGTCGATTTCCCGACACCGCCCTTGCCGCCGACGACCGCGAGTATCATCGCCCCCCGTCGTCCGGGTCGTTCGCCCCGTGTTCGACCGCTCTGGCCCGGCCCACTAGCGTCTCGACGCGGTCTGCGACGCTGGCGAGCGCCCGGCGGTCCCCGGCGACGGCGATCTGAACCGTGGGATCGGGGTCGGTCGCCTCGGCAACTTGGCGGCGCTCGACGGCGGCCAGTCGACGGTCGACGTCGCGCAACCACGCGCGCACCGCGCCGGGCACGACCAGTTCCGCGTCCGTCTGTGGCTGGGCTATCCCCTCCAGTGAGAGCCCTGCACGGTTGGGCGTCGCCACTGCCCCGTCGCCCGCCGGTTCTTCGAGCGGCGCCTCGTCCCCGGTTTCGACCGATTCCTCCCCGCTACCGCCGGGAGTCTCACTGTTCGCCGATGCTGTTTCGTCGGGGGACGGCGCCGTCGACTCCGCTTCGCGGGGCGCGGGCGAGTCGTCCTCGTCTGGCGTGGGTGAGTTGTCCTCGTGAGGAGCGGGTGAATCGTCCTCGTGAAGGCCGGACGAGTCGTCCGCCCGTGCCCCGCTGGACTCGTTCTCCGGCGACGCGTCGGGCACCGGCACGGCCTCGCGCGGGACGACCGGGTCGCCCAGCGAGCGCACGACCCCCTCGGGGGTCGGCTCTTCCCCGTTGGATGTCCCTGTGGACCCGTCGGCGGGCCTGTCGCCGTTGTCGTGTCGTCCGAGCGTGCCCGTGCCCGTTGTCGTCCCACTGCTCCCCCCGTCAGTCGCGGTGGCGCGGTCGTCTCCCGCGTCTGTCTCGACTGCCTCAGCACCGACCGGTCCGAGCGGCGCCTCGGCGTCGGCCGGGTCGTCGGCGACGACCTCGGCAGGGGGGTTCCTCGGCGGTTCGGGCGTCGCGTAGCCCGCGACGAGGCGGTGGCCGGGTGCGACGACCCCCTCGAAGGTGTCGTCGTCCCAGCCGGCGGCGGGCTGGCCCTCCTCACGCGGTGGCCAGACCGGCCCGTCGATCCGGTTCTCGATGCGCACCCGTCGCCGGTCCTCGGCCGTGACGTACAGCCGGACGAGCGTCACGCCGTCCGTCCGGTCGGTCTCCCAGTCGAGCGTGACCATGGCGGGGCTGGTCCCGTTCCCGGATATAAATCTCCGGACGGCGGTCCCAGTCCGGTCCGGGACGACGTCGGGCAGCGGTCACACCCGAACGACGGGCGCGTCGAGCCAGTCCGCGGCCGCGTCCGCGCTCGCGAAGCGGTCGACGGCGAGTACGACCGGGGCGCGGAGTTGTGCGACCCGTCCGACCGCCAGGGCCGCCGAGACGGGGTCCGCGTCGAAGGGCTCCTCTCCGCCGGGGTCGCCGGTCCGGTCGGACCCCGGCACCGCGGCGAGCGCAGTGACGTACTCCTCGCGCAGTGCGTCGACGAGATGGGAGCGCGCCGCACGCGCCAGATTGGCAGCCCGGTCTTCGAGGCGACGGCGCCGCTCCCGGGCGTCGCGGGCCTCCCTGGCGCGTCGCTCGGCCTGTTCGAGTGCCTCGCGGGCCGCCGCGTGCTCCGTCTCGATCTCCGAGAGTTTCCGCGCCGCCGCTCGCAACTCCTCGCGCAGGTCGTCGGTCTCCCGGCCCCTGTCGCGGGCGGCCTGGATACGACCCCGGATCGTCGCGACACGCTCTCGTCCGGCCGTGACGGCCGATTCGGTGCCCGCGAGTCGCTCGCGAGCCGCCGCCGCGTCCGCCTCTGGCACTGTCAGGTCCGCGAGTTCCGTGCGAACGCTCGCCAGATCCTCGTCCTGGGGCGCCGACAGTCCGCGTGACCGGGCCCCGGCGGCCAGCGCCGTCCGAACGCGCAGCGCCATCCCCGGTTCGACCAGCCCGACGTACTCGTGGGCCGGCCCGGGGTCGGGACAGGCCACCGCAACGGGATGCTCGACCGCAGCCTCTTCCACTTCCGCTTCCGCTTTCGCTTCCTTGGGGTCGCTCACGGCTCCCTCGTCGGCAGGAGCCTCGTCGCTGTCGCCCTGATTGCGTCGGACGGCCGCGACGAGCCCTTCGGCGTCGACGTCGGTCCCAGTCCACTCGCGGAGGTCGAGCGCCCGCCCCGACAGCCGTCTGTCGGGTGTCTGGACGACGACCGGTCCGCCGGCCGCCTCGGCCTGATGACGACCGTTTGGATGGGCCCCTTCACTACCGGGTACGGAGTTTTGCTGCCCCCTCATAGTTCCCTGTCCCGGAGTTCGTCGGGTTCGGGATGGTCGTTCCGGGCGGCGAAGGCCGCGTACGGCAGCGAAGGCGTCTCGCGGTCCTCGTAGGCCGCTGCGGCGACACGAACCTCCTCGTCGAGGGTTTCGAACTCGTTGAACGGTTCGGTCCGCTCGATCTGGATGTCACTCCCGTGTTTCGCTCGCAACCGCAGCGCCTGGAAGGCGGCGAACGCCGTCTCGGATAGCAACGCGACCCGCCCGAACCGCCGGACCACGCTCTCCTCGTGGGTCCGGCAGACGTTCCGGAGACTCCCCCGCGCCGCCCGCGAATACGCCACCACCAGCAACACGATGGGGAAGCTTCAATTCCAGTTGACATAAATTGATCGGAACGTTGCCAGGAGGGGTTCGATACTCGGCGAGGCCGCTGTGACCCGCGCAACCTGTGACCCGCGCAGCTATGGTCTACGCAGGCGACCTCCGATCCATGACCGAATGGGTCGACCTGACACAGGGGATCACGGAGGAAACGCCCGTCAGACCGCTCCACGTCGGACCGACCTTCGAGGACCACCTGACACACGAGGCAGACGAGACGTGGTCGACGGTGGTCTCGATCGAGACCCACGTCGGCACGCACATGGACGCCCCGGCTCACTTTTACGCCGGCGAGGAACACCGGACGATCGACCAGGTGACGCCCGCGGAGATGGTCGCCGAGGGCGTCGTCTGTGACTTCACCGACAAGACGCCCAACTCGACTATCACGGGTGAGGAACTGCGCGAATGCGCGGAGCGACACGACCTCGGGGCGGACGAATACGTCATACTCGACTGTGGGGCAACGGTCGCCGACTCGGAGGAGTATCTACAGGAGTACGTCTCACTCGATGCGAACGCCGCCGAATACCTCCGGGATGTCGGGATCACCTGTCTCGCCACCGACGCGCTCAACGTCGACAAGTCCGGTCTCTCCATCGCCGAGCACGTCGTCCATCACACACTCCTCTCGGCGGACGTACTCATCGTCGAAGGCCTCACCGGCGTGGGCCGCGTCTCGCCCGGTCGAGTGGACGTCGTCTGCACGCCGCTTCCCTACGTCGGGCGCGACGGCTCCCAGGTCCGGTTTCTCGCTCGCCCACAGCGGTGACGCAGGGGTCGGGAAAGGGAAAGAGAAAGCGAACGGCGGTTTTCTCGCCACGCAGTCGGTTCTCGCCGTCGAAACTACCCGATGAGCGCTCGCTTGCGAACCGTGGGTTCGTCGCCACCGAGTTCGACGACGGCGTCGAAGAGGGAACTGATGGCGTCGACGGTCTGGTCGTCGTGGGCGTTCGGGTCGACGTGGAAGTGAGCGCGGGCGTCGGCCGCGTAGAGTTGGCCGGTGATGGCGTGGAGGAACTCGTAGGCAGTCTCGACTTCGACGTACTGGAGCATCGTGGTCAGCGAGTCGAAACAGACGACGACGTTGCCCTCCCAGTCCGAGAGGAACTCGCCGATCTCGATGCCTAACCCTGTGAGATCGCTCGCCGAAGAGACGGATTCGACGTCGGCCCACTCGACGTCGACCGACGTGGCGGCGTCACCGACGGCCACGACTGCAGCGTTCAGCGGTTCGTCGTCCGTCTCGTTCGTCCACTGTTCGATACAGGCACCGGGGTCACGCCGGAACGTCACCCAGAGGACGCTCGTCTCGGCGGGGGCCGCCCCCAGCAACAGGTCGGTACAGACCGCCCGCTCACCACCCGTCAGCGAGGGTGCCGACAGGAGCACGTTCCGTGCGTCGCCGAGTTCCGTGTGTACGTCCATCGTCTGCCCGTTCTGTACCACAGTCGTGTAACCGCCGAAGTAAAACACTTCGCTTCTCGCGCGTCTCTCTGATTCGTCCGGTTGCAGACCGCCCGCGAACTGTGGGTGTGACAGCTCACTCGGCCGGTTCGACGTCGAACCGCCCCGGTTCCGCGACCAGTTCGCGGACCCGCTCGCGGGCCCCCTGGGGCGACGGTGCGAGCACGACGACCCCATCGGCGTCACCTCCCGTCGCCCGATAGGCCGAGAGCTCCCCGTCGAACTCCGTGGCGTACGTTCGGAGGATCCCCTGTACCTCCCGCTCCAGCGTCGCCAGGTCCGTCTCGCCGTCCTCGAACTCCCCGAGGGCGTCCTCGATATTCCTGAGTGCCGAGATGCGGTCCATACTGCGTGGTGTCGTGCTGTGTCGCCGGTCGTTCCCGTCTGTCGTTTACTGTCTGTCGTTCGTCGGCTACCGTTCGTCGTCCCCGTGACCGTCTCCGCTCAGGTCGTGCGGAGGTGGTCGGTGCTAGGTTCGTAGACTTCGCCCTTCTGTTTGAGTTTCTCGATCTCGTGTTCGGCCTTGCCGGTCTCCATGCCGATCTCCTCGGCGCGCTCGACGACCACGTCGACCGGCGCGCCCTCGTCGTACTCGCTTTCGAGCTCCTCGATCAGGTGTTTCAGGTTCTTGATCCGGTCGCGCTGGCTCTTTGAGGTGCCCGCCTCGACGACGTCTGCGTCGAACTCACCCGTCTCGGGGTCGACGCCGATGTCCTCCATCTGCTCGCGGACGATCTGGATGACCCGGCTCGCGTCCTCCTCGGTGACGGTATCCGACAGGCGCACTCGGGCGCTCGCCTCCGCCAGTCGCACGAGCGCCTCGAGTTTCCGCGCGGTCACCGGGACCGGCGCGTCCTCGTCGGCGCCCTCCAGGCGCAGGTCAACGTAGAAGTCCTCGATCGCGTCGCGAGCCTCCTCGGTCATCGTCGGGAAACAGTTGCGCTTGGCGTAGGCGATGTACTTGCGCAACAGGTCCGCGTCGATGGTCGGCGCCACGTCTTCGGTGACGTTTTCCACCTCTTCGGGGCTGTAGTTCGACGTGTTGACCTCGGTGCGGTGGGTGTGCAACTCGCCGGCGTAGTTGGTGTTCAGGATGTGCTCGGCCAGGTTCCGGTCTTCCTCCTCGTCGGGCTGGTCCGTGACCGTGAAGATCAGGTCGAATCGCGAGATGAGCGCCGGCTCCAGGTCGATCTGTTCGCTGATGGGCTCGTACTGGTCGAAGCGACCGTACTTGGGGTTTGCCGCGCCGAGCAAAGAACAACGAGATTTAAGTGTTGCGTTAATTCCTGCTTTGTTGATACTAATACTTTGCTGCTCGAGGGCTTGATGCATTGCGCTACGATCGTCCGGATTCATCTTATCCAGCTCGTCCACAGCGGCGATCCCTTGATCGGCCAAAACGAGCGCACCAGCCTCTAACGTCCACTGTTGACCTTCACCGAAGTCGTCTCTAACAGCCGCAGCGGTGAGCCCTGCGCTGGACGATCCTTTTCCTGATGTATAGACCGATCTCGGTGCTATATTACGTATATATGATAATAATTGGGAGTTGTGAGAAACCACTCCGTTCGAGAGATAACTGTGGGTGTCAGCAACTTCGAGGTCGTAGACCCATTCGTCGTCGGGTTCGACGGAGTCGATACGCGCGATTCGGTCAGTGGACGCGACTGTTCGGCCACCGTCGGCAAACGCGGGTGACTCGCTATTGGCAGACGAGACGGTTTCGTGTGCGGTGATCCGCTGTCCAACTCGGAGCCGATCCGCACGGACGGCCTCGAAGGCATCGCCACCCTTCGACTGAACGAACAGCGGATGAGACGGCGTCACTTCGATCTCACGACCGGCTTCGGTCCGGATCCGGTACAGCTGCTCGGGCGCTTCGCGCTTCCAGACTTTCGTCGCCTGCTGGGACGCGATCGTCCCGTCGTCTCGGAGTGACGGCACCTCGAAGTCGACCGAATCCCACACCCCGTCGTCGACCGGTTTCGGGTCGTCGAGATTCGCCTCGACGATGTCGCGGATCGGTCGTCGGGACCCATCGGCCAGGGTCACGAGCGTGTCCCCCTTGAGACACTTTCCGGTACCGGGGTCCCCGATCAGGAGCATGTGCAAATCCCCCCGGATGCGGGACTCGTCGGGGAGGTGTTTCGTGACGCCCGAGAAGAGCTGGAGGATGATGGCGAGTTTCTCCTGGGGGTAGCCGTAGATAGAGGGGGCGATGGCGCCGACCATCTTGTCGTAGAGGTCGTCTTCGTCCGACAGCGAGATGATCTTGCGTTTGTCCTGTTCGGTGATGTCCATCTCCTCGAACTGCTCGTCCTCGATGGTGACGTCGACGCCGTCCATGTAGACGTCGAACATGGCCGACTTCTCGCGGTCGTTGCCCTGCTGGTCGAGTTTCAGCACGCCCGCGACGGTGACGTGGTCGCCGGCGGTGACGTTGCCGGTGATGTCGTCTTCGATGTTGACGTCGATGGCCTGGGGCGTCTCGCCGCCGCGCAGCCCCTCGGGCGATTCCTGCACCCGAATTTTCTGGGCGTCGACGAACTCGGACTGGTCGAAGTTGATGCGGAAGGGGCCCTGCCGTTCACAGCCCTGGCACTCGTGGGGTTCCTGGAAGTCGCCGCTCTGCTGGGGGATGCGCGTGAGCGTCCCACAGCGCTGGCATTCGAAGGCGGCCTGGGTGATCTTGGGGCGGACGTCGGTGGCCTTGCGGACGATGCCCTGGACGGAGATGAGCTGGCCGCGGTGGTCCGCGCGGATGTCGCGAATGTCGGTGTGTTCGGGGAGGTTGCGGACGCGGACGTGGGCCTGACCGAGTTTCACGTCGACGGGGAGGTCGTAGAGGCGCAGGGCCTCCTCGGCGTAGTCCTGGAACTCCTCGGGGTGGGCGCGGTAGTCGTCCGCCAGGTCGGAGTCGAAACTCCAGAGGTCCTCCCAGTCGACGTGCAGGGACTTCCGCTCGGAGGGGTACTGCTGGGCGAGTTCGCCGATCTCGTTGCGGTAGTAGTCCCGGTAGAACTCCTCGAAAGCGTCTATCAGCTCGGTGTTCTCCGCTCGTGCCATTGACTGGGGCCGGAGTTAGTCGGCCTCGGACAAGAAGGTTCGCAAACCGGGGCGGAAGTGAACGCGCGTCGACCCTAACCGGGGGACTGGAGGGCGATGATATCGCGAAACGAAGGGGTGGGTTCGTGACGATTCCGGGGTCGAGAGGTTGGAACTGTCGTTCGGTCCGAGGTGTAGATATAACGGTGGTTTCGTGTGGGAGCGTTTTGGAAGGAACTCGCATCTTCGACAGCGCCGCAGTTAGCACGTAACGTCCGCCGAGCGAAGCGAGGCGGTTCACCGGACGCAAGGGAGCGTAGCGACCGCTGTGTCCGGCTTTTTCACCCATGTTTTTCCGGAGGGGTGCCCGCAGTGAGCGGAGCGAACGAGGACACCCCTCCGGTAAAAAGATGGTCCTGCATCTACCGTCGAACGCCGGCGTCTGAACGGGGCGGGGAACCGATCGACGGACGCCTTTACCACGACAGTTCGTAGGTACAGCGCTCGGCACCGTCGTCGCGGCAGGTGCTGACCTCAGCGAGGCTGACGTAGCCGTCCGCGGCCGTCCTCGCCACGCCCTCGACGAGTGCCCGGTCGAACGCGCAGGGATAGGGGGTCCCACACTCGATCCGGCCGTCGTTCGGTCCGATCTGGCGGAACGCGTACCCGCCGGCGGCGCCGCGGTGGTGGCGCCGGTAGGCCGCGTCGAGCGCCTCGAGTTCGTCCGGGACGCTCCCGGCTTCTCCCGAGAGTCGCTCGCCACAGCACCGACCGGCCGCGACGAGTACTTCGGGCCCTGTCGCGGCCACGACCGCCTCGACGACCGCCAGGTAACTCGCCATCGGATACCACCGGTCGACGTGTGCCGGGACGATATCGCGCTCGGAGAGGTCCCGTTCGGCGGCTTCGCGGGCGGCCTTCGAACACCGGTCGAGGCCGTCGAGGAACCAGCCGACGGAACGGCCATCGACGCTGGCGTCCGCCGGTGACGCCGGAGAGACCGCACTGTCCATACCTGGGTTAGGTGTCCTGGATATTTACCGAGCAGTCCTAACCAGTTTGGGCTCCGCCGCCGCCGTCGGGGCTGTGGTGGTCACTGCCCGTCCGAGAAGTCCCTCGCCACGGGAACCGTACAGGATGATGACAAAAAGTATTTGTTCAACAGTCCGTAGAACTCACAGAGATGACCGACACGGTGGACGACATAACGATCGTCGGTGGGGGAGATACCGGACTGCTGACCGGACTGATCTTGCAACAGCTGAACCCGGGGGTCGACATCGAAGTGGTCGACGACTTCGACAGCGAGATCGCGCCGGTCGGCAAGAGCACGTACCTGGCGATCCGGAACGTCCTCCACGACACCCTGGGGATCGAGGAACAGCGGTTCGTCAACGAGGTGCGACCGGTCTGGAAGGGGTCGCTGTACTTCCGGGACTGGTGTGACTACCCGCCGTTTCACTACCCATTCGACGTCCCGGACAAGTTCCCCGAACCGGAGGCGCCCGACGCCATCGAGCAGTATTACCACTACTACGACGAGGTCTGTCACAGCCGGGACCACCTGACCAAAGGGGAGCAACTGGTCGAACAGGAGCAGTCGCCGTGGTACTACGACGTGAGCACGGGGGGTTACGAGTGCTACCGGAATACGGCCTATCACCTCAACACCGAACGATTCGAGTCGTTCCTGCGCGAGGTCTGCCGGGAGCGGGGCGTCTCGCTGGTCAGCGACCAGATCACCGACGTCGAGACGACGGGCAACCACGTCGACGCCGTCCGGAGCAAGCGCCAGCGTTACGAGTCGGACCTGTACGTCGACGCGTCGGGGTTCAACCGCGTGATCCGCTCCGAGCAGGACGGCGAGTACGTCGACTTCAACTTCCCGCTCGACTCGGCGTTCAACGCCCGGATCGAGCGTCCCCTCTCGGATATCGTTCCGGCCACCATCGTCGAAACGGGCGATTACGGCTGGTACTGGCATATCGACACCTACGACCACCGCGACTTCGGCTACGTCTTCGCCTCGGACTACGTCTCTGACGAGGACGCCCTGGCGGAGTTCGTCGACTACTGGGACGGCGTCTTCGACCCCGAGGACGCCGTGAAACTGGAGTTCGAGTCGGGATACTATCCCGAGGCCTGGCAGGACAACTGCGTCACCATCGGCAACGCAGAGGGATTCGTCGAGCCCCTCCAGTCGACGGGGCTGGTGGCAAACGCCCAGGCGACGGTGACGCTCGCGGAGTTGCTGTCCTCGCACGGTCGCATCAACGACGCGGGGCTTCGCGAACGCTACAACAAGTGGGTCACACGGAGCTGGGAGTCCATCTACGACTTCATCGCCGTCCACTACAAGTTCTCGACTGGCGAGACCGAATTCTGGCAGGACATGGAGAACCTGGCAGTCAGCGACCGCGTCGAGCACCTCGTCGAGCAGTTCGACGAGTACGGGTTCGACACCAACATCAACCCGACGATGAACGAAGCCGACGTCGAGGACCTGCTCATCTTCCGGCCGCGCAACTTCTACATGCTCATGCGGAACATGGGCGCCACCAGCGAGTTCTACGAGGAACACGACTTCGATGTCAGCGAGGACGTCAGACGCCAGGAGGACGACTACTACCAGCGAGTCGCCGACGAAGTCGAGAGCTACCACACCGTCGAGGAGTTCTACAAGGGGCTCCTGCAGGTCTGAACGCGATTCTCACGCCCCGTCGCGTCTGGCCCTGCGTTACACTACCAGCGGCGATAGCGTTTGTGTGAGTGCAACGGATGTACAGGCGTATGTCGGAGGCCGACTCCAGCGACGGTGACCCCGAGATCGACCGGATCAATCTTCGGATCGCACGCTCGTTTCTGGACGTCGTCGACGAGACGTGGCGCGAGCGCGGATTCAACAGTCGGAGCGAGTTCATCCGGTACGCACTCCGCGATGCAGCGAACCATCCCGAGGGCGCGGGGGTGTGGAAGGACCTGGCGATCAGCGAGACACAACTCGACGAGGAGGAGGCCGTTTCGAGCGACGAGATCAGAGCGAAGTATGGACAACCGACGAGACGTGAGATCGGGCGTCATAGAACTCTCCCAACATCACGTTCCAGCGTCTGTGACTGGTACGTGCAAGAGATTGCGTTACCATTTCGAGTTGGCACACGCTCCGTAACCGCAGTCATCGTCGTGCGATGGAAGCCCTCGACGCGCTCGCGCTCGCTAAATCGGATATCCTCGCTTCGCTCGGATAGGGCCGATTTACCGACTGAAATGAACGTGAGCGGCCCGAGAGCTTTCATCCCGATCACGAGGGCGGTCCACAGATCACGCATCTTCTCCGGGGTCCGATTCAAAAACGGACGTTCCACATACACCACCCCTGAACGTTTCTCTGACACGCTTCGAGAGAGACTAGCCAGTATTCAGTCACGTATATCCAGCCCCGGCTTCCACCATCGAAATGTCGTCTGCGTCGACCACCGTCCACCTGATCGGGGATTCCACCATCGCCGAGAAAGAAGCGAGCGCCCGCCCGGAGACGGGCTGTGGAACGCCCTTCGCCGAGTACTTCGACGACGACGGCGACCTGGAAGACACCCACGAGGTCTATTCGGAGTTGACACGAGCGGTCGCACGAGACCGTGACGTGCCGCTGATCGATATGGATGAGCAGAGTCAGTCGCTCCTGCGCGAACTGGGGCCCGAAGCGTCGAAATCGCTGTACCGCCACCTGTTGCCGGGCGATCACCCCAACTATCCCGACGGCGTGACCGACGACACGTATTTCAGCCAGCGTGGGGCTCACCGGATGGCCGAACTAGTGCTGGATGGGGTCGGGGAGTTGGAACTCGGTCTGGCTGGTCGGGTTGTGCGGGACGAGCGGTGAGCGTTCCGTCGGGGCGAACTGTACGCTCTCTGTCGCCAGATGCCGTAAGGTCGTCGTAGGAACCACACGGTGGGCCAGAACGTGATTGTCAAGTGTATTGTTCACAACGTGGAACGAAGGCACCCAATATTACACGAGGAGTTCTATTGTCTGAAATGCTGAGAGGAACGGGTACTGAATATATGGCATCGAAATTACACCACAGCGGAGTGGGACGAAGAATTACGCACCGTCCTCTTTGAGGGCCTTAATTGGAACCCATTCCTCTCCGGTATTCCACTCCCATTCTTGCCACGGATAGTCCCAGGCATACCCGTCGTCGCCTCTAATGAGTTTATCAAAATCACGTGTGGCGCCTGAGGGACTCCTAGGTTCGCCTTGGAACTGAATCCGTCCGTCTTGCACTTCCGCAAAAATTGTTATTGCTGAGTATTCACCTTGCTCAAGGTACTGCCATCGAAGCGTTGTACCGTCAGGAAGCATCGGAAGTTCTGGATCTGGCATTGCCGCTAAACCAACAGTTGGCCTCCTGTTAAATTTTATCACAGATCTTCCAACACGCTATCCCCGACAGTAGCAGCCACCGAAGCGGGCCAAACCCGGATAGAGAGCAGACTCTTGACCTGCCGCGACGAGCACGTTCGTATCGAGAAGCAGTGTCATAGCCGCTCGCGAACGTCGCGGACCGCTTCGACGGCATCGACCTCGACGTCGACGGCCAGCTCGGCGAGTGCGTCACCGAGCGGGACGGTTTCGTCGTCCTCGGGATCCGAGGCGAGAAACTCCTCGAAGTCGTCCGTCGTGAGACTCATATTCACCGGTTGCGCCGCTGTGGGGGAAAATCTGCGGATCGATCGAGCGTTGAAACGTCGCCCGCGTCGGTCGCTCGGGAGATACCGTAGTACAGTTCGAAGAGCGTTATCGACGAGAACCGCTGCCGGACGAGGTCGGTTTCCAGCTCGCGAGCCTTCTCGACAGCATCCTCGTCGCCGTTCATCAGATCGATGAGAAAGGACGTATCTAGGGGAACGCTATCGGAATCAATCGGGTACTCAAACTTGAGGAAGCGGTTGATCCAAGAGACCATGTGGAAGACTTTGTTCCGCCAGTCTCGTTCTATTACCTCGATAGTGATTCCGAATTAGATCTGCTCAGTCAGTTCGGCGACTCAGTGTTACCGGAGAATCTGACACCAACACTGGTGGCGGCAGTCTATCTCTTACAGCAGAATGGAAGTGGGATCGCCCAGATTTGGACCACGCGAACACGGTTGCTCGCTTCGCTCGCACTGCGTGTTCTCTCGTTCAAATCTGTGCTTGCCACTCGCTGTCGCTCGCGGTATTGCTCGCGACAGCAAGATGGGATCGCCCAGATTTGAACTGGGGGTACAGCGTCCCAAACGCTGAAGGTTACCAAGCTACCCCACGATCCCGCACCCACAACTCGCCCCGACACGGAGGTAAGCGTTTCGCTGCGACACCGACCGACCGAGCCCGCCATTCAGGCCGGTGTCAGCGGGAAGAAGTAGGCGATGCCGAGCGTCGTCACGACGGTGAAGATAAGCTGTAGCGGCGTTCCGACCTTGATGTAGTCGGTAAAGCGGTAGCCACCAGGGCCGTAGACGAAGAGGTTGGTCTGGTAGCCGACGGGCGTCATGAAGGCCGTCGAGGCGGCGAAGGTCACTGCGAGGATGAACGAGAAGGGGTTGACGCCGAGCTGGAGCGCCGCCTCGTAGGCGACCGGCACCATCAACACGACGCTGGCGTTGTTGCTGATGATGTTCGTCAGGAGCGCCGTGACGAGATAGACGACGGCGAGGACGCCGATCGGCGGGAGCAAAGCGCCGGATTCGACGACGAGGCCGGCGAGCAGGTCCGCGCCGCCGGTGGTTTCCAGCGCGATGCCGAGCGGGATGACGCCCGCGAGCAGGAAGACCACGTCCCACTGGACGGCGTCGTAGACCTCTGTCGGTTCGAGACAGCCCGTGACGACCATCGCGAGCGCGCCGGCGAGTGCAGCGACGACGATGGGCAAGACGTCGAGGGCAGCGAGGCCGACGACGCCGAGGACGATACCGATAGCGACGGGGATCTTCGACCGGCGGTAGTCGGGGCGTTCGATCTCCTGGGCGACGATGAAATCGCGATTGACGTTGAGGCGCTCGATGCTGTCGGGGGTGCCCTGGATGAGGAGCGTGTCGCCGACGCGCAGGCGGACGTGGTCCATCCGCTGGCGGAACAGCTCCTGCCCGCGGCGCAGGGCGAGGACGGTCGCGTCGTAGCGCTGACGGAAGTTCGAGGTGACGAGCGTCTCGCTGACGAGTTTCGACCCGGGCGCGACGACCACCTCGACCAGGTTCTCGCGCTGGCTGGGCTGTTCGAGTTCCGCCTCGTCGACGTCGACCTCGGGGAGCAGATCGAGACCCTCGGCGTCACTCAACTCGACGAGCGTGTCGCGGTCGGTGCGGACGGCGAAGATGTCGCCGGCCTGGATCACTTTGGGGCCGAGCGGCTCCGTGAACGCGCGTTCGCCCCGGATGAGCTGGACGACGTCCACGTCGAACTCCGTATCTCGCAGCGCGTTTTGCACTGTCCGCCCGATCAGCGGCGAGTCCTCGCGGACGACGACTTCTGTCAGGTACTCGCCCATCTCGAACTCCTCGGTGAGGTCCCGGGCGACGGGGATGCGCTCGGGGGTGAGCCAGCGCCCGATCGTGAGGAGGTAGATCGTCCCGACGATGGAGACGACGATCCCCAGTTGCGTGAACTCGAACATCGTGAACGTGCGGCCGATGAGCCGACCGGAGAGTTCGGAGGCGAGGATGTTCGTCGACGTCCCGATGAGCGTCAGCATGCCGCCGAACATCGAGGCATACGAGAGGGGCAAGAGGAGTTTCGACGGGGAGATCTCGCCCTCGTGGGCGAGGTCGGTGACCATCGGCAGGAGGATCGCGACGGCAGCGGTGTTGTTGATAAAGCCCGAGATGGGGCTGACGAGTCCGATGACGGCGCCGAGTTGCTTCGTCTCGTCCCCGCCCGTGAGCGCGGCGACCTTGTGGCCGAGGATCTGGACGACGCCGGTCCGCTGGACGCCGTCAGAGAGGATGAACATCGCCAGGACGGTGAGCGTCGCGGCGCTGGCGAATCCCGAGAGGCCGCGGTCGGTCGCCGAGACAGCGTCGGTGGGGTCCGCGTCGAGGACGACGAGCGGGTCGGCGAGCAGGCCGACGTCGGCCGCGAGGGCAGAGAGTGGTTCGGCGAGCAGGAGTGCGACCAGCACGCCGATGGCGGTGATGTCGACGGGCACCGGCTCGGTGGCAAAGAGCACGAGCGCAACGAGGATGACGCCGAAGACGAACAGCGCACCCGCCGAGATCCCGAATGGCACGTCCGTGTCCGGGGGTGCCGGCGGCAAAAAGCGTGTGGTCGCCGGCGGATCGTCGCCGCCCGGCGGGTCGTCGTCCCCTTCGGTCGGGCCGGCGCGATGGTTATCCTCTCGGGGCCCGTACGTCTCTCGTGACTTCGATACCCGACGAGTACCGGGACCTGTTCGAGACGCGTTCCTTTGCCTTCGTCGCCACGCTTCTGCCCGACGGGGCGCCACACGTCACGCCGACGTGGGTGGACTACGACGGCGAGTACGTCCTCGTGAACACCGTCCTGGACAACCGCAAGGACAGGAACGTCCGGCGTGACCCCCGCGTCACACTCGCCGTCGCCGACCCCGAGAACCCCTACCGATATCTCTCGATTCGGGGGGAAGTAATCGAACGTCGCGAGCAGGGCGCCCGCGAGCACCTGAACGAACTCGCCGAGCGTTACACCGGTCAGGCCGAGTACCCCGGACCCGGGGGCGACCGGGTGATCCACGTGGTCCGACCGGACGCGGTCAGCGGACAGTCCCCACCGGGTCGGCGGGAGTGACCCGCTCGGTCGCCGGGAGTGGAGGGCAACGACTGCCCTACCTCTCGTCCTCGCGCAACTCCACCTCGGCGACGGACGGAAGCGGACAGCTACCCGCTCGGGAGGACTGTGCTCGACACGACACCCCACCGCAAGCGGTTTGTCGTTCGTTCGTCAATAGCTACGTACGATGACCGACCGGTCGTCACAGCGAGACGAGTCCGAGACAGGTCGGTCGACGAGTGACAGCGTCGACGTCGACCGCATCCGTGCGGTGCTCGCCGACCATCCAGTCCGCCTCGCGGTCCTGTTCGGGTCCCAGGCCGCGGGGACTCCAGACCCTGCGAGCGACGTCGACATCGCGGTCGAATTCGACGCGTCCGTCGAGAACAGGGGGCAGGCGTTGCTCGCTGTGCTCACGGATCTGTCCGTCGCACTCGACCGCAACGACGTCGATCTCGCCGTCGTGGACGACCTCGAACCGCGCGTCGGTCGCGCGGCGTTCGCCGAGGGGCGACTCCTCTGTGGGTCCGCGGAGCGCGCCGAGCGACACCGGCGGCGATTCGAGAACCGGACCGAGAGCGAACAGTCGGACCAGTCACTTCGGGAACGGTTCGACGAGACGCTGGCCCGGGTCGACCGCCTCGTCGAATCCGGAGGCTGACGTGACGAACCCCCACAGTCGCGAACGCGTCGAGACGGTCGTGGAAAAAGCCGAGTACGTCGAGGAGTGCCTCGAAATCCTGGCGGACAAGCAGTCGGTCACCCGCGAGGAATACCGGACCGACGCCGACACGCGTGACGTCGTCGAGCGCCGCGGCGATGCGACGGTTACACGAAGTCGACGTGCTGGACGAACAAACGGCCGAAGCGATGGCGCAGGCGGCCCTGTTTCGAAACGTGCTCGCCCACGAGTACGGCGACGTTCTCGACCAGGACATCGTCTACGAAGCACTGCAGGATCTGCGGCGATACCGCGACTTTCTCGCCGGAGTTCACGCGTATCTCGACGATATCGGTGCCCTGTGAGTTCTCGGTCTGACACTGACTGTTGCTGGTAGACCGGCCGTCGCGCTGGCTACCGGTCTTCGTCCTCGCGCAACTCCATGTCCGCGACGACGTCGTAGGGGTCCAGCCCCTTCCGGATGCCGTCGAGCATGAGGAAGGCCTCGTCGGGCGAGAGGAAGTGTCGCGTCACTGCCCGGCCTAGTGGCGTCGGATCGAGGCCGTCGATGAACTCGTACTCCAGGAGTTTCCCGATGGCGTGTTTCGTGGGCACCTCGCCGACCATCCGGTCGTTGAGTCGCTTGGCGTGCTTGCCGGCGACGGTGACGTTCGCCAGCGTTTCCTCGACGGCCGCGCCCTCGTCGTAGCGGGTGATCACGGGTTCCATCTCCCCCTTGAGGAGTTTGAACGCCACCTCGTCTTCGGTCATCTCCTGGCTGTTGTGGTAACTACAGTCGGGCTCGACGAGGACGTAGACGGTACCCTTGTCGTGATAGTCGGGCCGGCCGGCCCGCCCGAGCATCTGGTGGAACTCCTGGACAGTGAGCCACTCGATGCCCATCGCCAGCGAGTCGAAAACCACCTGCGAGGCGGGGAAGTCGACCCCCGCTGCGAGCGCGGCGGTCGTGACCACGGCGGCGAGGTCCTGGTCGGCGAACATCCGCTCGACTTTCTTCCGGCGACCGTGGTCCAGGCCGGCGTGATACGGCGCGGAGTCGTATTCGAGTTTGCGCGATATCTCGTGACAGCGCCGCCGGGAGTTGGTGAAGACGATGGTCTGGCCGCGATACCCCTTCGAGGATTTCGTGTCGAAGGCTCTGCGAACGAGTTTGTTCTCGACGCGGACTTTCTCCCTTCCATCGGCGAACGTGACGTGCCGTTCGATCGGGACGGGACGCTCCTCGAACTCGATGAGCTGGGCGCGCAACTGGTCTGCGAGCTGGCCGGCGTTGCCGACAGTCGCCGAGAGGTAGATCCACTGGGTGCCGTTCTCGCTCCTGTTCGTGCTCAGGTCGCCGCAGTAGTACTTCAGGCGGGAGATGAGGCCGTCCAGCCGGTGGCCCCGTTCGCCCTCGCCCAGCGTGTGGACCTCGTCGATGACGACGGTGCCGATGTTCCCGAGGTCTTTCCCTGTTCGAAGCGCGTGGTCGATCCCCTCGTAGGTGCCGACGATGACGTCCGCGCCGGGGTCGAAGCGGTCGCCGTCGTCGTTGATGCGACTCGCGCCCACCCGCAGCGAGACGTCGACCATGTCGCCGTAGCGGTCCTGGAAGGACTCGTATTTCTGGTTGGCGAGTGCCACCAGGGGGACGAGAAAGAGCATCTTCCCTTTCCCGTTGAGTACGCGGTCGAGGCCGGCCATCTCGCCGATGAGCGTCTTCCCCGTCGCGGTGGCGCTGACGACGAGCTGGTCTTTGCCCTCGGTGGCGCCGTGTTCGACGGCGAGGCTCTGGACCGGAAGCAGATTGTCGAACCGCGATTCGAGGTGGTTCTGGATACCGGGGTGGAGCGACAGCGAGGAGACCGGGACCGGGTCGACCTCGTCCACGGTAGCAGAGATCTCGTCGAACTTGGTGAGGTCGGGGTCCAGGTCCCCCTTGAGGAGGTTCTTCACGCGGGTCAGATCCTGGACTTCCAGCAGGAGCTCAGAGAGGCGGTCGCGAGCGTTGCCGCCCACAGAGCCGTGATAGGCGAGTTCGCGGTCGAGTTCCGCGCGGGCGCAGTCGGGGCAGATGTACTCGCCGTCGGCCTCGATCGCGGTGTCGGAGGTGATCGGCGAGTAGTTGCCCTCGCTGGCGCAGTACCGGCAGGTCCGGACGACTTTCGCGTCCAGTTGATAGGCGTCGAGCAGTTCGCGCAGGCGGTCGCGCATCGCGGGTGAGGTCTGCTGTGAGATACGGATGCGTTCGGCGCGGCGGGCGAGTTCGACGAACAGGTCGGGCGGGCGGGGCTCTTCGCTGGTGCCCTGCTTGAGGCGGAGGCGGGCGGGGCGCGGCCCGGCGTCGGTCTCCTTGAGTTCGAGGACCGCGTGGAGCCGTCGCTGGCCATCGGTGACGGCCGCGACGCGGACGTCCTCGCCGTGCTCGTGACAGAACAGGGTGTCGACCTGCCCGACCTGCTGTGACACGTTCGTGTATAAGGGGAGTGGAGTATTTCAGCGATTCGGACTGGCGTGGCTGTGGAGTCGATGTTGGGTAGGAGCAGTGGTTGCGTGCTGGACTAGTGTGACGGAAACGGCGACCACACCGCAGCCATCAGTGAGTGTTGAAAGCCCTCGGGCCGCTCGCTCACGGGTCGTTCCTCCCCGTTCAGCCAGTGGTGGCGCTCCTGCGTCGCACCACCCGCCCCTCGCCCTTTCAGTCCACCAGGAGAGCACGCTCTCCTGAGCCCGTGCTCACTTCGTTCGCGCGGACGCCAGGAAACCGTGACCACACAGCAACCGCAGGCCACACACCTCCCCAACCGATTGCGTTCCTCGCTTCGCTGCGTTACTCATCCCTCGCACGGCTTCGTCTCGCGGCCTCACTGTCGTTCGGCACACTCGACGACGCGCGCCACCGCAATTGTTCACTTCTTCAACACTGCTGAACGACCAGTTCACCGCTGTGAACGGCCAAACGGAGTCCCAGGAACTGTTCTCTGATGCACTCACCGCGAAGAAACACGTCGATTCAGATCAATCGCTGGCGTTTCCGCCGGGCCTCGTCCGCCACGTCGTCGCGCCCGTCCACGTCCGCGAGGGTCTCGACCGCCTCCAGGGTGCGCACGGAGTCGTCGAGAAAGGAGAGGACGTCGCCCGGATAGGCGTAGAGCATGTAGTCGTCGCCCATCACGTCGACGATAGCATCGGGTCCCATGCCCGATTCCCGGAGTTCCAGCAGGTAGCGGACGAACTTCTCCTCGGGGTGGCCACAGTGCGGGTTGGCCTCGCAGTCACAGTCCATGAAGTCCTCGGCGAAATCCAGCACGCGGTCGCGGGTCGTCTCGTCGAGTTTCGAGAGGTTCTCGCCCCGGAAGAGCATGTCCATCGTCGCCCCCGAGAAGGCGCTCTTGGGAAAGGACGTCTCTATCTGGGAGGCGATCTGCTGGTGGTTTTTCACGTAGATCTTGTCCGTGATGGCCACGGTTGGTCGATCTGTGTCCCTGCGAGTCAAAAAGCTTCTCGAAGCGCGATCCTCACCGCACACGTCTCCAGGACCCTCTCAGAGGTCGGCGTTGACGAACCGATACGAACCGACCGCGAGCGAGACGACGAGCCAGAACCCGAGGACGACGAAACCCAGCTCCGGCCGCGCGTAGAAGGCGTCGAACCCCATACCGCCGGCACCGCCGGGCGCAGCATCCGCCAGGTCCGGCAGGAGTGCGTTGAGTACGAGCACGTACGCCGAGGAGGGTGGCAGTTGCATGAGCGGGAAGATCCAGTCGGGCAGCTGGGCGGGCAGCGAGAAGCCGTTGGCGACGTAGACGACCCCCAGCGGAACGACGTCCCAGAGGAGCTCGAACAGCAGGAAGAAGCCGAGCGCACCGGTCGTCGCTCGACTCGTCGACCCCGTCGTCGCCGAGATCGAGACGACGATCGTCACGTAGACGACGGCGAACAGGAGCGTCGCCACCAGGAAGAGCGCGAGCGGGACGGGCTCGAAGGAACCGAGCAGTACCGACCCGAGGCCGAGGCCGACGACGAGCCCGACCGCCAGCGCGAGCGAGAGCACGCCCGTCCGGCCGACGAGTTTCCCGACGAAGACGTCCCGCCGCGAGTGGGGCAACGCGAGCATCAACTTGATACTCCCGAGTTCGCGCTCGCCCGCGATCGCCTTGTAGCAGACGACGATGGCCGTCAACGAGACGAACAGGCTCACGATACCCGACGTGAAGAAGACGAGTCCGCCCACCGTCGCCTGCTCGGTCCCCCCGACGAGCGCGGGAAACTCCGTGTAGGAGTAGGAGAGCACGACCGAGAGCACGACGAAGACGGCGAGCAACGACCACAGCGCCCGTGACTGGACCGCGTCCCGGAAGTCCTTCTTCGCGACTGCCGTCCAGCTCATCGGTCACCTCCCGACGATCCGGCCGTCGCCGGCCCCGTCTCCGGGCCGCCCGTTCCCGGCTCGCCCGCTCTCGAGTCGAGTTCTCCGGGTTCGACTTCCTGTCCGGGCGTCGTGTACTCGACGAACAGGTCCTCCAGAGAGGACTCATCGAGCGAGAAGTCCTCGACCGTCGCGCCCGCGGCGTCGATCGTCTGCAACACGCCGAACTTCGAACCCTCGGGGCCCAGCGTGACGACGAACTGGTCGCCAGTGAGCGAGGCGCTGGCGACGTCCTCGCGGGCGCGGACCGTCGCGACGACGTCGTCGTCGGCCCCGGAGACCGTGACGGTCAGCGTGGTGGTGGTCTCGGTGGCGTCGCGCAGTCCCTCGATCGAGTCCACGGCGACGAGGCGTCCACGGTTGATGATCGCTACGCGGTCACAGATGGCCTCGACCTGTTCCATGATGTGACTGGAGAAGAAGACCGTCGTCCCGCGGTCGTTCTCTTCCTGGATGATCTCGCGCATCTGCCGGGCGCCGTTCGGGTCCAGCCCGGTGGAGGGTTCGTCCAGGATCAGCAGGTCCGGGTCGCCCACGAGCGCCATCGCGAGGACGAGTCGCTGGCGCATCCCCTTCGAGTAGCCGCCGGCCTTCCGGTCGGCCGCCTCCAGCACGCGAACCCGCTCCAGGATCGCCTCGATGTCGGCGTCGACGTCTTTCGAGTCGACGACGAACTCCATGTGCTGGCGGCCTGTGAGGCGGTCGTAGACGTGGTAGGCGTCCGGGAGCACGCCGATCTGCCGGCGGACGGCCATGCTCTCGCGCTGGGCGTCGTGGCCCAGCACTGTGGCCGACCCGTCCGTCGGTCGCACGAAATCCAGCAGGATGTCGATCGTCGTCGACTTCCCCGCGCCGTTGGGCCCCAGAAACCCGAAGATCTCCCCCTCCTCGACGGTGAGGTCGAGCCCGTCGACCGCCACCACGTCTCCGTAGTGTTTCGTCAGCCCCTCTATCTCTATCGCTGGCATCTACTCGTCTCCCGCGCCTGTTTTCGTTCCCGTCCGCCCGGTTGCTCTGTCGTCTTATCGGTCATCGATAGGAAGTCACCTGTCTCCCCTATAAGTATTGTTGACTTTCTTATAAATTTACGATTAGATTACTCAAAGATATTTGAGCGCGACGGTGGCACACCGGCGGTCAGTCAACTGCCGGTGTGGTCGATGTGGTCGGCGTCGTCGACGACGTCGACGGCAAACGAGTCGTCCATCGTAAACGCGACCGCCTCGTCGTCCATCTCGATCCGAAAGTGGGCGTCGAGTGGGTCGGTCGAGCGGACGTCGGTCGTCCACTCCGCCGAGGCCAGGAGCGCGAAGAACTCCCAGAGGGGCGTATCCAGCAGCGAGACGCCGTGACGCCACAGGAATTCGAGCGCGGCGGGGTGGAAAGCGACCGGGACCTCGACCGGCAGGTGGATCGTGAAATCACACTGCTCACAGATGCTGGCGAACGTGTACAGCGGCTCTGGCTCCGTGTCTGACTCTCGGTGTGCGTTCGGTCTGGACTCCGACTCGGCGTCCGAGTCTGCTCCCCGCTCGTGGCTGTCGACTCGTCGTTCGGTGCGTCCGTAACACTCCGGACAGACGTCTCCACGGAGCAGCAGGTACGTACTCCAGATGCGGTAGCCGAAACTCTCGACGATCGCCGTGGGTGTGCGATCGGCCGTCTGACTCCTGGGGAACGAGTCCGAGAGCAGTCGCCGGTCACAGTCGCGACACCGGACGACGAACCGTTCGCGTTCCAGGAGTGCTTCGAGTTCGCTCTCGCCACAGGCCGGACAGCCCCCTTCGACGGTGACCGGGTCGAATCGGGTCGTACTCTCGTAGACGCCCGACCGGATCGCCCGGACGATCTTGTCGCCGCTGTAGGTGAGGTGATAGCCCGCGTCGGTCTCGGCGACGAACGACCCGACGAGTTGCGAGAGGTGATAGGAAAACTGCGAGGTGCTCCCGGCGTCGACCGCCTCGTACAGCTCCGTGAACGTCAACTCGTACCGGTCGACGCGCATCTCCCGTTCTCGGTCGCCCAGCGCCAGCAGGATTTCGAGCCGCCGCTCGTTCCCGAGCGCGTCGAGCGCCGCGACCTGCGCGTCCTCGACTGTGGAGGGGTCGGTGGGTGGGTCGTGTTCGGGGCTCTCGTGCCCGGGACTCTCGTCTTCGGTTTCGCTGGATCCGCTGGGATCGCCGGTCGTCATGCGGGGATAGACCCAGTAACAGCACCTGGCGGCTTAACCGCGACGGACTGGCCGAGCGGATCTCGGTGTGTGAGGCGCTGTCTCACGGGCCGGGTAGAGAGTCGTAACGTATTTGAATTCCAATCGGGTACACTTTACTGCCTCGTCCAAGGCGTGTCCGGGTTAGGGTAGTGGTTATCCTTCAGCCTTGTGGAGGCTGAGACGTGGGTTCGATTCTCACACCCGGACTGGCAAATTTTTTATACAAGCAGACGGGGTAGAATTGGGGTATGAGGGCATCAGGAGACCACACTCTGGAAGGGCATAAAATATTTGTCAGTACGGGCTGATGCTCATTTCCCAAACGGCACTCTATTTTCACTTTCACCACGGCAGGCAACTATTTTATATCATCGAGTGACAGGATGGCGTTATGGACGAGTTCAGTTGTCCAACTTGCGGTCGAGTGTTCGACAGCCGGCGCGGACTCGGAGTACATCATAGTACTGTTCACGACGAGAGGCTTCCGAACCGGGAGTGTTCGGAGTGTGGCGCGGAGTTTTTCGAGGAATATGAACAGAAATATTGTTCTGACGAATGTCGCGAAGAGGCTGTATCGTTCGAAGAGGAATCGCACCCCAACTACAGTGGAGCGAAAGAGTCCACAGAGTGTGAGATCTGCGAAGCGGAGTTCGAGTACTACCCTTCGGAAAAGGAGGGGCTCTACTGTTCAGAGTGTGTCGAAAACGCCGAGTGGCGTCACAGACCCGACGTCGAGCAGGAAAACCACCCGCGGTGGGTCGGTGGTCAGTCTACCGTCTCGTGTGACGTCTGCGGTTCGACAGTCGAACGCTATCCGAGCGAAATGGAGGGCGAAGTCGTCCTCTGCAGCACGGAGTGCCAGAGCGAGTGGCTCTCGGAGGCGTTCACCGGAGAAGGCCACCCCAATTGGGAAGGCGGCGGCAACGAGGCGTACGGAGCCGGCTGGGCCGCGACCCGCGAGGCGGCGCTCGAACGCGACGAGTACACCTGCGTCCTCTGTGGCACGGACGCCGACGACCTCGGGCGGAACCCGGACGTCCACCACATCGTCCCGGTCCGAACGTACGTCGAAGCCGGGAGCCACGACAGGACGGAGGCACACGACATCGACAACGTCGTGACGCTGTGTCCGGGCTGTCACCGGCGGTCAGAGTTCGGGAACGTCCCGAAGAACCGACTCCGGCAGGCTATCGGAGCACGGTGAGTCGCCACTCGCTGGCAGACGACAGCGTCACTCGAAGACGAGCCAGCCGAAGTGCCCGGGCGAGTGGAACTGTTTCTCGGCGGTGCCTATCGGGTTCCAGCTGGCCTCCTGTGAGAGCGAGTCGACGCCGGTCCGGTGGAAGTTCGCGCGCCAGCGGTCGCCACTGGACGGCGCCAGTTCCAGCCCGGTCAGCGCCGAGAGCACCGCGAACGGAAACCGAACGGTCAGCCACCAGCGTTCGTCCTCCTCCGTGGGTTCGCGCGTCTCGCCCGACTCTGAGGTGGCGATCTCGATATCGGCGGCCAGTTCCTCCGAGAGGTACTCGCGGCCGATCCCGCGGGCGGACCAGCCGGGCTCCATCCAGGCCATCTTGAAGCAGCCACAGGGGTTGGCCTCGAAATTGAGGTACTGGGCGTTCTCGCCAGGGTTCGGGGTGGCGAAAAACTCCACGCAACTGTCGGTGTGGATCGGGCCGTGCAGATCGGTCACGTGCGAGACGATGTGGGAGTCTTCGACGTCGTACTGGAGATACAGCGCTTCGTCGTCGTAGCAGGCCCGGCCTTCGGTACGGGGTCGCGGTCCGGAGTCGTACCAGTTGAACTCGTCGATCACGGCTACCTCGGCGCCCGTCCACGGACCTTCGGCCGCACCCGTCAGCGGAATCGTCTCCTCGGCCCGCCGAACCGTGTAGGATTTCACGAGTCGACCTGCTCCTCGCGCAGCGTTTCGGCGATGGCTTCGAGTTCGGCCTTCCGGAAGGAGCGGTCCAGTCCCTCGGGGTCGTCACTCTCTCGCTCGCCGATGGCAGCGAGGATGCCGGCGCGCATCTGTCCCTTCGAGGGTAACCCGCCCTCGCCGATGTCGTAGTCGACGGCCTCGCAGATGGCGGCCAGCGCCTCCTTGGTGAAATCGCTCGACACCTCGCGTTCGTAGCGGCCGACTTTCACCCGGATCTCGTTGCGGAGCGCGTGGACGGTCGGTGACATGGGCGCTCCGAGGGCTGGGGTCGCCGTGTGTGTTCCGGTCGAGTGGCGGGTTCAGGCGCGGACCGGCCGCTCGCCCGGACCGATCCCCGGTTGGCAAAGGCTTAATCCGCCGCCTCAAGAGGGTTTCCGCATGACCGGATCTGCCGTCGAGGGGACACCCCGACCGACGGACCTTCGCGTCGAGTACGAACGTACACCGGAGAACGTCGACCCGGGGAGCGACCCCCGATTCGGCTGGCGCCTCGCGACCGACCGCCGTGGCGCGCGACAGGAGGCGTACCGCGTGGTCGTCGGCCGTGACCAGGAACGCGTCGCCGCCGGGGAGGGGCAGCTGTGGGACTCCGGACGGGTCGACTCGCGCGTGTCGACCGGCGTGGACTACGACGGGCCGCGACTCGCCTCCGACGAGGCCTACTACTGGTCGGTGAAACTCTGGACCGACGCGGGCGAGACCGAGTGGGCCGACCCCGCGAGATTCGCGACGGCGCTCGCACCCGCGGACTGGCGCGGCGAGTGGATCGCCCACCAGCCGGGCGCGGGCGACACGAACGGGTGGCGGAGCCAGTGGTTCGACCCTGCCGAATCGACCGGTACAAGCGGGGCCAGACAGGCCGACGACGGGTCCGGCGAGGGCGACCCGTGGGTCCAGGTCGACCTCGGCCGGAGTCGAGATATCTCGGCCGTCGACCTCCACCCGGCGAACCCGGTGACGGTCGTCCGGACGCCCGACGACGTCGCGGTCACGCCCTCCTGGGGCGACGACCCGCTCGCCGGGTTCGGGTTCCCGGACGGCTATCGTGTCGAGGTGGCCGACGACGCCGCGTTCGAGGAGTCGACTGTCGTCGCCGAGGTCGAACCCGGGGAGGGCGGCGAGAGTGCTGACGGCGACGGTGGGTCAGACGGCGGGTCGGATACCGACGGCGAGGGTACTGCCACCACGACCCGAACCCACGACGGACTGGCCGTGAGCGGGCGACACGTTCGGGTCACGGCGACCGACCCGTACGTCTTCGACACACCGATAGCCGGAGAAGAGCGCCGGACCGTGGTCGTGAACCCGTGGGCGTGTTTCGCGCTGGCGGGGCTCTCCGTCCGGGACGCCGACGGTGCCGATATCGCAGAAGGATGCCGGGTCACAGCCGCCTCCAGTGTCGAGGGCGAGGCCTGGGGGCGCGAACACCTGACCAACGGCCGTGCGGAGTCGCGACTGGGGTCGACCTCGCCGCAGTTGCGGACCGAGTTCGACCTGGCGAACCCCGTCGCGTCGGCGCGACTCCACGTCGCCGCGGCGGGCTACGGTGAAGCGTTCGTCAACGGCGAGCGGGTCGGGGAGGGCAAACTCGACCCCGCGTGGACGGACTACGAGACGCGCGTGCTCACTTCGACCTTCGACGTCTCGGACACCCTCGACGAGGGCGAGAACGCGCTCGCGCTCTGGCTGGGGCGGGGCTGGTTCGCCAAGCGCTCGGCCCACTGGGTGGCCGACGGTTCGCCGCGGGCGCGAGTCACGCTCACCGTCACGTTCGCGGACGGGTCGACGCGGACGGTGACGACCGACGGTGACTGGCGGGCGCGGGCGAGTCCCCTGCTCGAAAACGACATCTACGACGGCGAAGTCTACGACGCCCGCCGCGAGGCAGACGGGTGGCACAGTCCGTCGTTCGACGACGGCGACTGGGACGACGCCGCGGTCGTCGACGCGCCCGGCGGGACGCTCTCCCCCCAGCGCATCGAGTCGATGGGCGTCGTCGAGACGGTCGACGTCGACGCCGTCCACGACCACCCCGAGGGGCCCATCCTCGATTTCGGGCAGAACCTCACCGGCTGGGTCGAACTCCGGGTCGAAGGCGCCGAGCGCGGCGACGAGGTGACGGTCCGCCACGCCGAGACGCTCACCGACGAGGGCGACCTCTCGACGACGGACCTCAGAACGGCGGACGCGACCGATACGTACGTCGCGCGCGGGGCCGGCGACGGTACCGGCAGCAGCAACGACAGCGGAGAGACCTACGAGCCCCGGTTCACCTACCACGGCTTCCGCTACGCGCAGGTGTCGGGGTATCCCGGCGAGTTCGACCCCGACGACGCGACGGCGAAGGTGGTCACGACGGCGATGGACCGGCGCGGCGAGTTCGCCTGTTCGAACCCCGAGTTGAACCAGGTCCAGCACAACGCGGTGTGGGGCCTCCGCAGTAACACCCACTCGATCCCGGAGGACTGTCCACAGCGAGACGAGCGTTTCGGGTGGACCGGCGACGCCCACATCTCGACGCGGTCGCTCCTGTTCAACTTCGATTCGGTGCGCTTCGACGAGAAGTGGACCCGCGACCACGACGACGCGGCGTCCCCGATGGGGTACGTGCCCGACGTGATCCCGGACAAGAAGACCGAGAGCCCCGCCGACCCGACGTGGTCGATCACCCGGGTGATGGTGCCCTGGTATCTCTACCAGCACGCCGGTGACGAGCGCGTCCTTCGCGAACACTACGAAGGAATGTGCGACTACCTGGCGTACTGGCACTCGGTCGCCGAAGACGGCATCCTCGGGGCCGAGTACGGGAAATACGGGGACTGGTTGACCTTCGAGAACGCCGACCCCGAAGAGCCACGGCGCGGCCTGCCCCACGATCTCTTCAACACCGCCTTCCTCTACCAGGTGACCGATACTTTCGCGAAGATCGCGGGTGTGCTCGGCAACGACGCCGACGCCGCGGCCTACCGCGAGCGCGCCGAGACGGTCGCCGACGCGTTCACCGATGAGTTTTTCGACCGCGAGAGTGGCACGTACGGCCCGGGGACCCAGTCCTCGTATTCGGTGCCGCTCTTCCTGGGACTCGTGCCAGAGGCGGAGCGAGCGCGCGTCGCCGCGAACCTCGCCGAGAAAGTCGAATCGGACGGGGGCAAATTACAGAGTGGCTTCCTCGGGACGCGCCCGCTGGTCCACACGCTCGCCGACCACGGCTATCCCGAGTTGGCCTACGAGGTGGTGAGCCAGCCCGAGCGGCCGGGGTGGGTGTACATGGTCCGGGAGGGCGCCACGACGATGTGGGAGCGCTGGAACTCCGACGACAGCGTCGGTTCCGGGATGAACTCGCTGAACCACTCCCCGTTCACCCACGTCTCGGAGTTCTTCTACGAGGTGCTCGCCGGGATCCGGACCGGGGACCGGCCACTGACCGAGCACGTCACCGTCGCTCCCGCGCTCGTCGACGACCTGGAGTGGGTCGAGGCGAGTGTCGAGACGCGGAACGGCGAACTGGCCGTCGCGTGGGAGCGAACGGGAGCAGGCGGCGAAGACGGGGGAAGTGGCGCCGGTGACGAGTACGACCTCTCGGTGACGGTCCCGTGGAACGGGAGCGCCACCGTCGAACTCCCGGACGCCGCCCGGGCGAGCGTGACTGAATCCGGGAGCACGCTGTCGGCGGACGGGGACGCTCCGGAGGACGACGCATCGAACGGCGACGGCGTCCGGTCGGTCGAACGCGACGGCGACGCACTCGTCGTCACGGTCGGTGCGGGCAGCTACGAGTTCGCCGTCGAGTGAACGGCGCTCGCCCTGGGCAAGAGTTAGGGCCCGTTCGCTCGACGGTCGACGCATGGTGCTCGACCCGCACACACACGCGTGGGGGCCGCCGAGCGAGGCCCACCCCTGGGTGAACGGCCCGATCGTCGACACGGTCGACAGCTTCGACGTTCACACCGTCTACACGGCCGACCGATTGCTGGCCGACATGGACAGAACCGGGGTCGACGAGGCGGTGGTCGTCGGCTACCCCATCTGTGACTGGACGGACAACTGGTACACCCGGAAGGTCGCCGCGGAGTACGACCGCCTGCACGGCATCGTCATGCTCGACCCGTTCGCCGACGACGCCGCCGACCAGCTCAGAGAGTGCATGGCCACAGAGGGTATCCTGGGCTTCCGACTCGGGGCGGCCTGCCCCCTCGACCGGATGTGGGAGACGTTCGACCCCGAGGTATCGTGGCTCCGCGACACCGTCGCGGAGACCGAGTTCTGGGAGGTAGCCGTCGAGACCGACGCGACCGTCCAGATACTCTGTGACCACGGCCAGCTAGACCAGGCGCTCGAACTCGTCGAGGCCTACCCCGAACTGGACTACCTCTTCGACCACTTCGCCCACGCCGGGCCCGACACACCGACCGACGAGGGGACGTTCGCCCGGTTCGCCGACCTCGCAGAGTACGACGGTGTGGCCGTGAAAGTCTCCGAGACGAGCCACGCGTCCGATTCCGAGTTCCCCTACGCCGACATGCACGACCACGTCCACTGGCTGCTCGACCAGTTCGGCCGGGAACGAGTCATCTGGGGGTCGGACTACCCGAACGTCAGCGACGTCGCGACCTACGGCGAGGCACTGCGCTGGGTCGACCACGTCGACGGCCTCTCGGAACGCGACCGGACGTGGCTCACCGGGCGGGCGTTCCGCGAGCACGTCGGACTCGACTGATAGTGAGTATTGTAGATTATTTCCGGATAGCGCCGACCTCGGTGTCGGCGCGTCCCGGCAAATCGCTACAATACTCACTATGAGACGACTGCTCGTCGCTGGATGGCTGGCCGCGGTGTCGGGGCTGACGATTTATTTGATCGTCGTCCGTTCCGCTAGCCATGGAGACTCGCGAACTCGGGGCGACCGGACACGAATCGAGCGTGCTGACCTTCGGTGCAGTCGCGCTGAACTACCTCGAACAGGACGAGGCGAACGCGATGGTCGAGGACGTCCTCGACTCGGGCGTCAACCACGTCGACGTCGCGCCCACCTACGGCGACGCGGAGGTGAAACTCGCGCCGAAACTCGGCGAACACCGCGACGAGATATTCCTCGGATGCAAGACCCAGGAACGGACCTACTACGGCGCGTGGGGCGAACTCCACCGCTCGCTCGACAGACTCGGCGTCGATTCGATCGACCTCTACCAGTTCCACGCCGTCACCCGCTACGACGAACTCGAAGCGATCCAGGGGGAGTACAGCCCGGAGATGGCGCAGGGCGACCACGACCCCGGCGCCCTGCAGGCGTTCCTCGAAGCGAAGGAAGCGGGGCTGATCGACCACATCGGTCTGACGAGCCACGGCGACCCCGCGCTGATCCGGAAAGCGATCAAAGAGATGCCGGAACTCGAAACCGTCATGTTCCCGTTCAACGCGACGCTCGCTGCCAGGGGCGAGGACGCCCCGGAGTACGACTACGCGTCTGTCCTCGACCTGGCGCGCGAGCACGGGCTGGGCACGCTCTGTATCAAGGGCTTCGCGAAGGGGCCGTGGCCCGAGGACCTCCCCGAAGACGAGCGCCCCTACGACACGTGGTACGAACCCTGCGACACCGAGGCGGAACTCGTCGAGGCGCTGCGGTTCGCTCTCTCACACGGGATGACGTCGATCCCGAGCGCCGGCGACCCGACGCTCGTGCCGACGATGCTCGAGGCGGCGCGAAACTACGAGCCGATGCCCGAAGCGGAACTGGTCGCCGCCGAGGACCGGGCGCGCGACCGCGACTCGCCGGTACCGAGGCCCTGAACGCCGCCGGCCAGCCGGTTCGGGGCAGTCTCGACCCCGGTCCGGCACGCGTCTGCCGGGATCCGAGGAATCATTTCCCGCCTCGCACGTGCTGAGATATGGACGACACACTCCGGGCAGGGGTCGTCGGCGTCGGCGGACTCGGGACGCGTCTGGGAGAGGCGCTCGAAGCGTCAGCGGCCGGGGCCGTCACGGCGGTCGCGGACGTCGACGAGGCCACCCGCGAGCGGGCCGGGTCGGCGTTCGACGTGCCCGCCCGGGCGCGCTTTGCGGAGTACGAGCGGATGCTCGACGAGACCGACCTCGACGCGGTCGTGATCGCTACGCCACACACGCTCCACTACGACCAGGTCGTCGCCGCGATGGAGCGGGACCTCCACGTCCTCTGTGAGAAACCGCTGACGACGGACCTGGCGGACGCCCGCGACCTCGTCGCCCGCGACCGACGCCGCGACGAGGTGTTGATGGTCGGCTACCAGCGCCACATCGAAGGCCCCTACGTCGCGGCGCGCGAGGCCGTCGACTCGTTCGACGACCCGCCGAAGTTCGTCACCGCCGAGATAACCCAAAACTGGATCGCCAGCCAGAAGAACGCCTGGCGCGCGAATCCCGACCTCTCGGGGGGCGGTCAGCTCTACGACACCGGGAACCACATCCTCGATTTCCTCCTCTGGGCGACCGGACTGGAGCCAACGGCGGTCGACGCCTCGATGGTCTTCTGGGACGACGAGCAACGCGTCGACACGCAGGCGGCGCTCACCGTCGAGTTCGAGACGGACACCGTCGCGTCGGTCGCCGTCTCGGGCGACGCGCCGCAGGTGCGCGAACACCACCGCATCTGGGGCGACGACGGCGCCGTCTACGTCGACGGTCGCGGCTGGAACGACCGACAGGTCCGCGTCGTCGACGACGACGGTGCCGAGCGGTTCCCCCGGACGACCGACCGGTACCCGAACAAGGTCGAGGCGTTCCTCGAGGCGGTCGCCAAGGGGGCCGAACCGCCGTCAACCGCCGAGCACGCGCTGCGCGTGACCGCTGTCACCGAGGCGGCATACGAGTCCGCCCGGACCGGCGAGCAGGTCGACGTCGACTGACTGCCGGCGGCAGGACGTCGACTGCCGGCGTCAACGCGTAGATTCGTCCCCGCCGCCGTCCTGCGGCGCCACGTACGGCCGCCCGCACTGGGGGCACTCGCGGTAGTTCCGGTCGAATTCGGCCCTGCAGTTGATGCAGACGAACGGCGATTCGTCCTCGCCGAGCCAGTCGTCGAGTCGGGAGAGAAACCCCATGTACTGTTCGAAGGGTTCGTCCCGAGGCTCCCTAAATTATCGGTCTCGCGGACTCGACGACCGATGCGTTTCGCCGAGTCGTCCCGCGGACCCGACGACCGACTCGGAAGTCGCCGTCCGATTCGCACAGTGGTCGAGGTCGCTGCAGAGCCAGTCGGCGACGGTCGCCGCGAGTCTCCGGTGTGCCACCGACGTCGGAATCGTCGCTGGCTGGTCCCCGGACTGGCCTGCGTACCAGCCGCCCTGTGAGTGGTTCATCCCGTCGATACGGACGACCGTGTGGGGGTCGGGCAGGTTCGACTCGGTCTCGGCGAAGCGGTCGCGGTTCAGCACGGCGTCGCGCGTCCCGACGACCGACAGCGCGGGCATCCCCCGAACCGGGCGGTCGCAGTACGCCCCCACCAGCAGGAGGCCGTCGACGCTCCGGTTGTTGGCGCCGGCGTACCGGCAGGCCATCGCGCCACCGAGCGAGTGGCCACCGACGACCCACCGTTCGATCTCGGGTTCACCGGCGACGACCGCGTCGGCCCGTCCCTGCGAGAAGACGGCGAGGTTGACCCGCATCTTCGGAACGACGACGGTGACGTTCGCGCGGGTCGCGATCTCGGCCGCCGACGGCAGGTAGGCGTCCGGCGCGACGCGACCGCCCGGATAGAAGACGACGCCCAGGCGCTCGACTTCCGGGTCGGCGTCGCGGACGACGTAGCCGCCGTAGCCGGACTCGACGGTGACGTTCGGGTCCGCGCGGACCGACTGCTGGACGTCCGCCGGCGCGTGCAGTCCGAAGACGCCGAAGTAGACGTAGAAGCCGACGCCGCCGACGAGGACGAGCGCGAGGACGGCAACGCCCAGCAGCGCCAGGACGCGACGGCGCGTCAGTCCGCGGACCCGCTCGCGTATCTCGCCAGGGGAAGGCAGTGCCATCGGCTGAAAGTAGTCGCTCCCGGCGTGTCAAACCCGGTGTCGGTCCCGGACGCGTCGGATAGGGGCCGGTGCGAGTCGAGTACCGCCGCGAGCCGGGCGCCGAGGGGGTGGACCACACTGCGAGGACGTCTCATAGTGATTGTTGTAGCGATTTGCCGGGACGCGCCGACCCCGGCGTCGGCGCTATCCGGAAATAATCTACAACGATCACTATCACTCGTAGACGTGTCGGCCGACCTCGTTGGCCTCGACGACGTCCCAGTCGTAATCGACGCCGAGGCCGGGGCCGTCGGGGACGGCGACAGTGCCGTCGGCGGCGACGGTGTCGAGGTCGTCGGCGTATCCCCCCGCGTAGACGGGCGGGGTCGTGTTCGGGGCGTCGGGGTGGACCAGCGCCAGCTCGTAGTAGTTGCTGTTGCGCGTGGCGGCCATGCAGTGGCGCTGGGCGGGTCCCGGCGCGTGATACTCCACGTCCAGGCCAAAGCCCTCGGCGACGCGTGCGATCTTCGTCGCTCCCGTGATCCCAGCGTCGTACTCCGGGTCCGCACGGACGAAATCGGTCGCCTCGTTCGCGAGGAAGTCCGCGTGGGGTTCCAGTCCGCGGACGTGTTCGGTCTGCAGGAGCGGCGTGTCGAGGCGCTCGCGGAGCGTCCGGTGGCCGTGCTGTGAGATGCCGCCGTCCCGGTAGGGGTCCTCGTACCAGAGATAGTCGTACTCGTCGCAGGCCCGTCCGACGGCGAGCGCGTCGGCGAAGGTGTCCAGGTCACAGGCCGGGTCGACCATCAGGTCCAGGTCGTCGCCGACGCGCTCGCCGACGGCCCGCACTGTGGCTGCCAGCAGGTCGGGGTCGCGCCAGTCGCCGTCCCAGCCGTGGAGTTTGTACCCGGGATAGCCCAGGTCCCGGCAGGTTTCGGCGAAGTCGGCGTAGGCCCCGGGCGAGTCGAGCCCGCCGCTCCGGTCACCCTGGTAGGTCGAGGCGTAGGCCGGGAGCCGTTCGCGGTACGTTCCCAGCAGTTCGTGGACCGGGGCGTCGTATCGCTTGCCGGCGTAGTCCCACAGCGCGATGTCCAGCGGGCCGATACCCATCCGGTCGTACGCCCGGAGTCCACGCGTTAGCTCCGACCAGTGACGCTCTCGGTCGAGCGGATTCCGGCCGACGAGATAGTCCGCGACGACGTCGATCTGTGCCGCGCCGGGGGAGTTGCTCCCGACGTACTCGCCGGTGAGACCGTCGCTCGTCCGGATCCGCGTCGCGAAGAGTCGGCGCTCCATCGCGTTCCCGGGGTCGTAGACGACGTCGAAGCCGCCCGGCGGCGTGCCGACGTCCTCGAGCCGGTAACTGAACTCGACCGTTTCGATCCGCGTGATCTCCGGTGCCACGTCGTCTTCTGGTCGGCGCGACCGCATATACCTGCGGGCGACCCACTGGCCCCGGGATTCATCTGTCGGGCCACCGAGTCGCGGGGTATGCAGACGCCGGTCGACTACCTGGCCGACCTCCTGAGCGAAACCGTAACCGAACTGGCAGACAGCGTCGCGGTCGCCGTCCCGCGGTTCGTCACTGGCCTGGTCTTTTTCACCGTCGCCTACGTCGTGATACGGCTCGTCCTCGGGGTCGTCCGCTCGCTCCTCGAAGGGATCTATCCCGAGAGCCAGCACCTCGTCGCGCGCCTGTGGACGACTATCGTCGGCGTCTTCCTCTGGTTCGGCGCGGTGCTCGTCCTCCTGAACATCCTCGGACTGGGCCAGGTGGCCGCGAGTCTCGGCACCGGCGCTGGCTTCCTCGCACTGGGTGTCTCGTACGCCCTCTCCGAGATGATCGAGGACGCCGTCGCGGGGGTCTACCTGCTGCGTGACCCCGACTTCAACCCCGGGGACCGGGTCACCACGCAGTCGTTTACCGGGACGGTCTCCAGCATCGAACTCCGGAAGAGCCGGTTCGAACTCGACGACGGCGATATCGTGGTACTGGCCAACCGCGACGTCGAGAAGCGCTGGACGAAAGAGTCGGGGGGGTGAGCGGGCGAACGGCACAGGCGCGAGCGCGCCTCACCGGCGGGCTACTTCGCGCTGGTCGGGGATGAGGTCGAACTCGGCGTTGGTCTCGCCCAGCACCAGCAGCGCGAAGTACCGCAGGTAGGTGATCACGGGCACCTGGACGAGCGCAGCGGCTGCGACGAGCCCGGCGACGAACAGCACGCCGACCAGCACGAGCGCCGGAATGCCCAGTGCCGGGGTGGCGAGAAAGAGCAACACGCCGATGCCGGCGAGCACGCCGATCGGGATGAGCAAGAGGACAGCCAGTATCGCCGTGACGGCGGCGACGAGGAGGCCGCCGACGAGCGCGAGGACGAAACTCACGACGGCGTAGGCGAGATACTGGGTCCACGCGCCGGCGAGCGTCGGCCAGAAGCGGCGCCAGCCCGCCAGTACGCCACACTCCTCGACCAGCATCACCGGCACGACGAACATCGTGGTGAAGCCGTCGACCAGTCCCGTGACGATGCCGACGACGACGAAGGCGGGGATCAACACGAGGGCGAGGACGACTGCACTCGCCGCACTGACGCCCAGTGTGAGCGGTGCGACCAGGAGGCCGACGAGGACGAGAACCGTCGCGAGGACGAACAGTCCGACCGCGAGGCGGAAACCGAACAGACGCGTGCCGCGACGGAAGTGCTGTGACCAGTAGGCTCGCACCTGAACGTCGTCCCGGCGGAGCGACTCGACGAGGACGAACTCCATGACCGAACCGACGAAGAGGACGGCGAGCACGAAGAGGACGGCGAGTCCGACCGCGACGGCGACGGCGAGCCACACCTCCGGCGGGACCGTCGAGAGGTCGCCGTCGGGGGGCGCAGTCCCGTCGGCGGGGACGCTGAACTGGGCGCCGTTCGCACCGACGCCGGGCGTGCCGACGAAGAGTCCGACCAGGGCGAGTTTCAGCCACCGGGAGCGGTCGACGGGGCGGAGAAACGCCGACGTCGCTCGATAGGCGTCGTCGACGGCTTCGAGGGCGTACAGCGCCATACGCCGGGGTGGCGGCTGTGAGAGAAAGGTATAGGGTGGCTAGGCGCCGGTATGGGCGGTGTAGAAGTCTCGCGGAGCGTCGGGTCGGGCTTGCCGTCTTCCCTGGTCGCTATCGGGGGTCAGGGTTTGCCGTCCCCACTCGTCGCTATCGGGGGTCGAGTCGGTAGCGCACCGTGCGTTCGCCCTCGAAGGCCGGGCCGGGGCCGGCGTGCTCGAAGCCTGCCCGGTCGGCGGCCTCCCGGGTTTCGGTCTCGCCTTCGGGGACGAGCAACTCGACGGCCATGTCCTCGCTCTCGGCGAAGCGGAGCGGTTCTTCGAGGAGGCGGTCGGCGACCGTCGCGTCCCCTTCCAGTTGCGTGACGTGGACGGTGTCGGCGCGCGCGTCGTAACTGACGAACCCGCAGACCGCGGCGCTGTCTGCGCCCTCATCGTCGGTACCTGTCTCACTGCCGGCGTCGTCCGGGTCCTTCCGGTCACGTTCGACGACTCGAACGGTCCGGTCGTGGACGAGGTTGCGCATCACGTCCCGGGGCGAACCCGTCAACTCGGCGAGCCGCTCGGCGTCGGCCTCGACGGCATCCCGCACGTCCATACTCGACGGTTGCCCTGCGTACCATTAAATCCACGCCCGCGAGAGTCGTCGCGGATCACTCACGCGGCGACGCATGCTGTCGGCCTGGGCCACTCACGCGGCGACGAATGCTGTCGGCCCGGACCACGAACCGGTACGCCAGGCGTATCCTCGCCGGTATCGCCCCGAGATGAACACAGTTATTCGGGGTGCCATGCAAAGCCACGGCACCAACCATGCACGTTCGGGTGATACCATGCGCGTCGTAGTGAAATTCGGCGGAACGAGCCTCGGCAACGGTCGGCGAGTCACGCGGGCGGCCGACTCGATCGCCGCGGCCATCGAGCAGGGCCACGAGGTGGCGGTCGTCGCCAGCGCGATGGGCAACACGACCGACGAACTCCTCGACGACATCGAGTACGACGCCACCGACGAGTCACGCGCCGAGATCGTCAGCATGGGTGAGCGTATCTCCGTCCGGATGCTCGCCGGCGCCCTCGAGGCCCGCGGTATCGACGCCGACTTCCTCGAACCTGGGAGCGAGGGCTGGCCGATCATCACCGACGAGTACGGTGAGGTCGACGTCGACGAGACGACCGAACGCGCCGGCGCGCTGGCCGGTCGCCTCGCCACCACCGTCCCCGTCATCACGGGCTTTCTCGCACAGGACCACGCCGGCAACGTCACCACGCTCGGCCGCGGTGGCTCCGACACGACCGCGGTCATGCTCGGCAACTACATGGACGCCGACGAGGTCGTGATCGTCACCGACGTCGAGGGCGTCATGACTGCCGACCCGCGCGTCGTCGAGGGCGCCCGCAACGTCGGCGAGATCTCCGTCGACGAACTCCGCTCGCTCTCTTTCCGTGGCGCCGAGGTGGTCGCACCCTCCGCGCTGTCCTACAAGGACGCCGACCTCGGGGTCAGGGTCGTCCACTACCAGCACGACGACCTCCTGACCGGCGGCACCTCCATCGAGGGCGAGTTCCAGAACCTCATCGACCTCGAAGAGGCGCGCCTGTGCTGTGTCACGATCGCCGGCCGCGCGATCCGCAACAGCCCCGGCATCCTCGGCGACCTCGCGACGGGACTGGGTGACGCCGACATCAACATCGAGGCCAACTCCTCGGGGATGGACTCGCTGACTTTCTACGTCGAGGAGTCGGACGCCGAAGAAGCGGAGTCGATCCTCCACGACCGCATCGTCGCCGACGACACGCTCTCGTCGGTGACCGTCAAAGACGACATCGCCGTCATCCGCGTCACCGGCAGTGATCTCCCCAACCAGCCCGGCACCGTCAAACGGGTGACCGACCCGCTGTCAGACGCACACATCCACCTCTACGACGTCATCACCTCCGCGAGCTCCGTCTCCGTGTTCGTCCCCTGGGAGGACCGAGAACAGGCGCTCGCGCTCGTCCAGGACGCGTTCTAGACACTCGCTACCCATTCCCGTCCCGTCGCTCCTGTCCGTTCAGTTCCGTTCGGTCCTGTCTTGCTCCCGTTTCGTTCCCGCTCTGTTCCCGTTCCACGTCACTGCCCCGACCGCAGGCGCGTGCCGATGCGGACGGGGAGGTCCGCGTCCTTGACCGCGTCGACGACCCGCTCTACGTCGTAGTCGACGCGGTGGCCCTCGATCGTGTACTCCTCGAAGTCGAGCACCGCGTAGGCCGTCCGTGGGTCCCCGTCGCGCGGTTGTCCCACGCTCCCGGGGTTCATCACGAGGCCCGTATCGAAGGCGGCGTGGCCCTGGACGTGCGTGTGGCCGGTCACGAGGACGTCCTCGTCGCCGAGCATCCCTTCGTCGTACTCTTCGGGGTAGGTGTACCGGTCGGGGTCCTCGGGGTGGCCGTGGACGATCTTCAACCGGCCGTCACAGACGACGCGCTCGTCCGGGAGGGCTTCGAGCCACTCGATCCCGTCCGGCGAGAGCGTCTCCCGGGCGTGACGGACGCCGGCAGCGGCCATCTCGTTGAAACCGTAGGCGGCGTCGAACGCGACGGCCCGGTCGTGATTGCCCATCACTGTCGGTACCTGCCCGTCGGGCAACGTCGCGGCCGCCGCGTCTGACAGCGCGGCGTGGTCCCCTCGCATCGCCGCCACGCACTCGGCGTGCCAGGGGTTGTAGCCGACGACGTCGCCCGCACAGACGACCCGGTCGACCGCCGGCATGTCCGCCAGTACCGCATCCAGCGCAACCAGATTCCCGTGAACGTCCGCGATGACCCCGACTCGCATGACGTGTGCTGGCCCGCCCTCCCTCTTAGTACCGATCCCTGGGTCGGCAGGTGCTACTCGCGAGGGTCAGTCGTCGCCGTTGACGATCGCCGTCTCGAAGCCGTCCGCGGTCGACCCGGAGACGCCGACCGCACAGACGGCGTGTTCGAACTCGTGGTCGTACACCTCGCGAGCGGCCCCCGGGGCGTCGGTCGCCGCCAGGTCGAAGGCACCGGGACTGTCGCGCTCGTAGGTCGCCACCAGCGTCGGTTCGGTGACCTCTTCGACCAGTAACGCGTCGCGACGGACCGTCCCGATCACCGCGCTCGGCCCGTCTCCGCGCGTGCTCGGGTCCTCGCCGGGGACACCGACGATCCCGGCGACGCGGGGCGTGTCGTAGTCGTCTTTCTCGAAGTCCAGTGCGAGCAGGACCTCCGCGAGCGCGTCGCGTGCGGGGTAGCCGAGTGCGAGTTTCTCCGCGACCGGGTCGACGTGTGAGCCGTTGCCCAGTACCGCCCCGCGGTCGGTCAGCTGGAGGCAGTTGTAGGCGATGTAGGGGTTGTCCGATTCGGGGGCGTCCGCAGTGGGGCCCACCGTCACGGTCCCGGCCTCGCGACCGGTCGCTTTCCTGTTCGGGAACGAACGCGAGGAGACTCGATAGGCTCCCACGTCCGGCGCGACGACGACGAAGCGTCCGACGTACATGGCCGGCCCTCCGTCGCAGTCCCGAAAGTAGGTGTCGATCCGACGCCGGTCCCGGCGCCAGGGTGTACCGCCGACGTCTCTGACTGCTTCGAGTTGGGCGTGGTCCGTGCTGTCCGGACTGCTCTCACCGCGCTCGCTGTCTCGCGGTCTGGGGCCGACCAACCGCTCGACGAGCGAGCGACCTGCAATGCGACCCGCAAGAGTCCGTCGGGGGCTTTCGTCTGTTCGGTTTAGAGGCGGGAAAGAACACCTCGTCGGAGACCTATCGGATACTGAGCAGGAGCGGCGTGCGAGCTACAGAGCGGTATTCAGCAGTCGGGCGCTATGCTGTGGGTCCGTGATACGGTGGCCGCTGGGAGGGACAGAATGAGCGCACGACTTATCAGAATTAAGATAAATTACTCAGAACGAAGACGGCACACGTCGACGCTCTTTCGCGGTGTTCTCTGTAACGACTCTTGTCTCGGTTTTCGCCACTCGCCAGCCTCACCGCTCTTCCCTAGCGAGGTACGGACGAGGTGAAGAATCCACGACTGTTCCGAACCCGGTATAAAGTGGTTATACGAATAAGCTACAGACCAATGCGGTCACGGGTCGTTCACTCGGTCGTATGGCAACGAGAACCCGTACCGACGATCGAGACAGAGCGACCGAACTAGAACTCTCCCTCCCCGCCGGGGTTACCCCGCCGATCGAAACCAGTCGGCCCGGGCGTCTCTGGGGACGGCTGGTCAACCACGGCGTAGAACCACCGAAATAGATAGTGATGTCTGGAAACCAACACCAACCGAACCACCCCAGCGTCGACCAGTCGGATCGCACCGTTCCCAGAAATCTGCGTCAAACAGGCGACGCAGACATCGACCTCGTGATCTCGACCCGGGTCCGGAAGTCACCGTTCTGGCACCTCTCCGTCGAGGAAGGCTGTCACGAGGCGACGGTGTACAACCACATGTATCACCCCCGGGCGTACATCGACCCCGAAGACGGGGGTTCGGAAGCCGAGTACGAACTACTGGTCAACCACGTAGGGTTGTGGGACGTCGCGGTCGAGCGCCAGATTCGTGTCGAAGGGCCCGATGCCGAGGCGTTCGTCGACTACGTCATCACACGGGACGCGACCGACATCGAGCCGATGCGCGGCAAGTACGCCATCTGCTGCAACGAGGACGGCGGCATCCTCAACGACTTCGTCCTGTTGCGACCCGACGAGGACGAGTTCTGGTTCTCCATCGCCGATTCGGACCTGCTGCAGTGGTTGCAAGGGGTCACGGTCGGGAACGACTTCAAGGTCGACGTCGACGAGATCGACGTCTCGCCGATGCAGGTTCAGGGCCCAAAATCGCCCGACGTGATCGAGTCGCTCATCGATGACGCGGTCGAAGACGTTCCGTACTACGGACTGCTGGAAGCGACTATCAACGACGTCCCGGTGTTGGTGAGCCAAACGGGCTTCTCCGGAGAGGCGGGGTTCGAGATATACGTCCGTGAGGCGACGACGAACGCCGAAACAGTGTGGAACCCAGTACTCGAAACGGTCAAAGACCACGGCGGTGCCGCGACGCCAGTAAACGGTCGTCGACGGATCGCTGCCGGAATCCTGTCGTTGGGGCAGGACATGGACCACGAGACATCGCCGTTCCAGGTCAATCTCGGCTATCAGGTCCCCGACGACAGGGACGCGGACTACGTCGGCAAAGCCGAACTGGAACGCCAGAAGGAAACCATCGAAAACGGCGAGTTTCCGTTCACGCACAAACTGGTCGGTCTGAAAATGGCAGGCGAACCGATTCTGGAGTGGGCCTCGGACTTCTGGCTCATCTCGGACCCGGAGACAGGCGACGAATGTGGCTACCTGACGTCGGCGGGGTGGAATCCGGACCTCGAGACCAACATCGGCCTCGGATTCGTGCCAGCGGCGAAACTGCAGGCCGCGACCGACGTCCCGCTCGACGACTCGATATACGACACGGACCTCGACCTGGAGTTCGAGGTACACCTCCCGGACGAGTACGCCGAGGATCCCGGCGAACCCGTCTACGCGACGCTGGCGAAGGTTCCGTTCAAAGAATCGGTCAATCCCAGTGCTCGCGAGCAGGCCAAGATTCACGCCAGGGACGACGTTGACGGGTGAGAGTCGTTTCTCCGAAGCCAACTTGTGAGGAGCGTAGCGGAGTACCGGTCTTTGCGTGCTGAAGACCGGCTCTGTATTCTGCAGGTCGTCTCCCGCACCTGCTGGAACCGTCTGTATCGAGCACCGGGCAGACGGGGTAGGAACGCACGGACTCTGCCGGACCCGATATAAATGGATTATACGAATAAGCCACAGACCGATGCGGTCACGGGTCTTCGATTCAATCGTATGGCAGCGAGAACCCGTGCCGACGATCGGGACAGAGCGACCGAACTAGAACTCTACCTCCCTGCCGGGGGCATCCCACCGGTCGAAGCGAGTCGGTTCGAGCGTCTCTGGGCGCGGGTGTTCGACCATCGGGTCTAAATCGTCGGTAATCGGATCCGAACCGGCGATGATCGAGTCTGAACCGCCAACGCCCCCCCGAACGAATGCGTTGATACAGACGACCGAAGGGTAGCTTGTGGGACTTTCCGACCGGTGTATCCGGTCTTCCCGATACGTACAAGACGTGAAACGCTGCGCAGTATCCTCCCATTCAGGAGTCGCGACCGACTCGGTTGAGTCGTCGCACAGCCACCGCTAGGGCACCGGTAGCCACGTCGCAATGTCGGTTCAAAGCGCCCCAAAAACCTTCATTGTAAGCTTCGATACAGTCAAACTACTGCCCTATAGAACATGACCGATATCAAAGCGGTCGTCCGGGCCGAGCATCCTGACATAGTGCTCTCACAGACAGTCGCTCACGACCGAAGCTCGAAAGTCAAATCGGTGTCGGAGGCAGGAACTGACCCGACGTCGGGGAAATTCTTCTATCACGTAGAGTCCTCTGATTTCTCCCAGTTCGAAGTGGGATTACGAAATGATAGTACCGTCGGCGAATTCGAACGAGTCATCGAAACCAGAGACAGGGAGGCGATCTATAGCTTTGAGTACACGGACGAAGCGAAGGTCCTCTCCCCGGTGATTTCGGCCGCGAACGGTGTCATCCTCGACATGGAGAACGAGGGAAGCGCTTGGATACTCACAGTCTGGATTCCCGAGCGAACGGATCTGGTCCAGCTCTGGGACTACGCACGGCAGAACGACATCGATATCGAGTTACTGCGCGTGAACGAATACGCCAGCTTGGGTAATACGGACGCTGGACTGACCGATAGCCAGCGAGACGCACTCCTCGTCGCACTCAAAACGGGGTATTTCGAAGAACCACGGGACGCAACTCTCAGCGAGGTCGCCGCTGAACTGGACATCTCGCAACCGGCAGCCAGTGGTCTCCTTCGACGTGGAATCAAGCGACTCATCGTCTCATCTCTGGTGGATGACAGTGAAACACCGGGTTGACCACCGGCTACTCGGCGCGGTGGCGACGACATCCTGAGGACGCGGCTCGTGTCTCCGTCAGCGTAACAGGGTGCGTGTCGTGACCGAGACGCGCTGTGTATCTTGCACGCCTCCGAGAACGTCTACCGTATCTGGCAGGGCTCGTAGCGGTATCTGCGCAATTGTACTGATCGGCTGTGAACGATTCTACGAGACGCTACTCTCGGTCTCTCCCCGTCGTCACTCGACGCGGACGGTCCGCTCGTCGGCGACGGGTCGGAGCGGGAGGTCGGGGAAGGCGACTTCCACCGCGTACGTGAGTTCCTCGGCGTCGCCGCCGAAGACGCCCACGGGGACGGTCGACTCGCCAAGGTAGGCGTTTTTCGCCGTCATCTCGACGTCGTTGACGGTGACGCGGATCCCCGCGCGGGCGTCACCGCCGACGTTGCGCACGCGGACCTCCCGCATCGCGTTCGCGCCGCGAGCCACAGACTCGGGAAAGTCGCCCCACTCGACGACGACGTTGGGCAGGTCCTCGGCGCTCTCGACGACGCGCTCGGCGACACCCTCGGTGAGCCCGGCCGAGACGAGTCCCGAGACGCCCGCCTCGCGGACGTCCGCGGGCGTCCGGAGGCCGTCGGCGGCCAGCTGGCTCGCACGTCCCGACCCGACGCCGTCGATGGCCGTCAGCCCGACCGCGTCGTCGCTGATACCGTCCTCGATGCGGGCTTCGATACGCCTGGCGAGATTCGCGGCTCGCGCGCCCGCAAAGCGGTCGATAAAGGCCCGCAAGGCAGCGAGCAGTCTGAGGGCGTTCTGCCGGATGACCCAGGCGTCGCTCCGGAGTTCGGATGGTGTCGTCCCGCGCATACTCGATTCGAGGATGGCCAGCACCTTCCGCGAACCCGGCTCCAGCTCCGGCGTCGCGCCCAGGACGGCGGCGACGGCGTCTTCCTCGTCCGAGCGGGCACTGACGCTGTCGAACTCGGCGGCCGTCGCGACCGCTCTGAGCACGTCTGACTCGTCGATCGGACCTGCGGCCCCGGCGCCTCCTGTGGTGTCTCCGGCCCGTTCGGCCAGGTCCGCGAACTCGCGGGCGGTGTCCAGGCCCAGATAGAACTTCGAGGCGAGGCGGCCGACGGCGGTCGGCGAGAGGGTCATCTCCTCGCGGTCGACGAACCCTCTGTCGACGAGCGAGCGCAGGCGCTCGCTGACCTGCTCGCGCAGGTCGCCCTGGGAGGCGTACTCCTCGGGGGCGCTGCGGGCCCGGACGTAGTAGAAGGTGGTCTCCAGCCACTCCATCACGTCGTCGATGTCGGCGATGGTCCCGAGTGCGATCTCGGCGTTGAGGTGGGCGTCCAGGTCCTCGGCGAGCCGGGATTCGATGTCTTTCCCGTCACGCAGGAGACGGCGGTACTTCTCGGCGTCCGAGCGGTCACAGACCACCCAGGCGTAGCCCTGGTCGTCGTAGCCCGGTCGACCCGCGCGCCCGAGCATCTGCAAGACGTCCAGCGGGCTCATGTCCACCTCGCCCTCCAGGGGGTCGTGGAGTTTGGTGTCGCGGATGACGACACAGCGGGCGGGCAGATTGACGCCCCAGGCGAGCGTCGACGTCGAGAACAGCAACTGGATCTTCCCCTCGCGGAACCAGCCCTCGACGAGTTCCTTGTCGTCTTTCGAGAGCCCAGCGTGGTGAAAGCCCACGCCGTCCAGCACCGATTGCCGGAGCGTGTCGTTCGAGAGCTCGGAGGCGTCGGTGTGGAAGTCGTAGTCGCCGCGTGCACCGACAGGAACGTCCCGTTCGGTGAGTTCGTCGCGGGCTTTCTTCGCGGCCTGGACGGTGTCCTGACGCGAGGAGACGAACACGAGCGCCTGGCCTTCTTCGCGGATGTGCGGTTCGGCGATGTCCAGGGCGCGGTAGAGTCGGCGGTACTTGTCGGCGAAGGCGTTCTCGCCGTGGCTGTACGTGCGGACGTCGGCATGAAGCGGGACGGGGCGGTACTCGTCGCCGAAGGCGAAGGTACACTCGCTCGGGGCGTCCAGCCACTCGGCGACGTCGTCGACGTTGGGCATCGTCGCGGAGAGGGCGACCACGCGGGGCTCACAGAGTCGCCGCAGTCGCGAGACGGTCACTTCGAGGACGGAACCGCGCCGGTCCGAATCGAGGAGATGGACCTCGTCGATGACACAGCAGTCGACGTCGGTGACGAACGAGTAGCGTGGCGAGTCGTGTTTTCGGGTGGCGGAGTCGGCCTTCTCGGGGGTCATCACGAGGATGTCCGCCCGCTCCGCTCGCCGGGGATTCAGGTCGCGTTCGCCGGTGACGACGTAGACCGAGTAGCCCATCTCCTCGAAGCGTTCCCACTCGCGCTCTTTCTCGTTGGTGAGCGCACGCAGGGGCGCGAGAAAGAGCGCGGTCCCGTCGCGTTCGAGGGTGCGACAGATGGCCGCCTCGGCGAGTGCGGTCTTGCCGCTGGCGGTGGGCGCGCTGACGACGACGTTGTCCTCGCGTTCGAGGAGGGCGGGCATCGCCTCGGCCTGCATCCGGTTGAACCGCTCGAAGGGAAAGGCGTCGGCGTAGTCGGGGAGGGCGTCGGCGACCGCCAGTCCCCCCTCGCCGTCGGCGTGCCGTGACACGACAGAAGCCGGGGGTGCCGTCACAATAGGCGTTTCCATGGCCGATTCCCCCAACCGTTTTCCGTCGGCCCGGTGACGGTCCGGTCGCCCCGCTACAGACACGCTCGACGCATCCGAACGCCCCGGTCACTCGACGAACTCGACGCCGGTGACTTCGAAACGGGCACCGCCGTCGACGCTCTCGGTGACGGTCAGGTCCCAGCCGTGAGCGTCGGCGATCTCACGGATGATCGCGAGCCCGAACCCGGTGCCGTCGTCGGCCGTCGTGTACCCGGGTTCGAAGACCGTCGCGCGCTCGTCTTCGGGGATCCCACGGCCGTCGTCCGAGACGGCGAACCCATCGTCGATGGCCTCGACGCGGACGGTGACCGTCTCGCCGGCGTGTTCGACCGGGTCCTGGCGAGCCTGCGAGCCAGGGCTCGTTGAACCGTGTTCAACGGCGTTCCGGAACAGGTTGCCGAACAGTTCGACGAGGCGGCCCGGGTGGGCGAGGAGACGGGCGTCCGCATCGATCTCCAGGCTCGCCTCGCCGGTGTCGGTAGTCGACCAGGCCTCCCTGGCCGTCGCCGCGAGCCCGACGGACTCGGGTTCGTCGACGGTCTGTCCCTGTCGGGCCAGCGTGAGGACGTCGTCGATGATCGCTTCCATGCGGTCGAGCGCGTCGGCGATCGTCGCGGCGTGTTCCGAGTCGCCCTCCTCTCTGAGCAGTTCGAGTCGGCCCTGGGCGACGGCCAGCGGGTTGCGCAGGTCGTGACTGATAGCGCCCGCGAGGCGTTCGAGGCGCTCGTTCTCTCGCTCGATGGCCTGTTCGTACTCCTTTTTCTCGGTGATGTGACGCGTCACGCCGACGAGTCCGGCGACCTCGCCGTCCTGGTCGTACCACGGTACCTTCGAGGTGAGCACCCAGATGTCCTCCTCGGGATTGTACTCCTCGGCGTTGTGGACGGGTTCGCCCGTCTCGACGACGTGTCTGTCGTCGGCGTAGGTCTCCCGGGACAGTTCCGGGTCGAACAGTTCCAGGTCCGTCTTGCCCGTCGCGTCCACGCGAGAGGCGTGGTGTGCGCTCATCAGCAGGTGTCTGCCCTCGGTGTCTTTGACGTACAGCGACACCGGCAACTGCTCGAATATCTGTTCGAGCAGGTGGGTACGCGGGGGGATCTTCAGGTCGGGGTCGACCTCGATGTCGAGCCCGTCGACCAGCGGTCGGGCAGCACCGACGACACCCGTGGTCGACCCGTCGGGCGCGGTCAGTCGCCGGTGTGTCAGGTCGTAGGTCACCGGTCCGTCTGCGGTGTCGAGCGCCGCGACGGCCGTCGTCTCGCCGGTCTCGATCGCCGTCTCGACGGCGTTCACCACCGCCTCACGGTCTGACTCGACGACGAAGTCTGCGACCGTGCTCCCGTCGAGTTCTTCGGCCGTCCGGCCCGTCGTCGTCGCGAATCGCTCGTTCCAGTCCAGCAATCGACCGTCGACGTCGACGACGTACCCGGCGCCCTCGACGACACTCAGCACCTGCCCGAGGTACTGCTCGCTCGCGAGTCCGCCCGCGTCGTCCGGCCCGTCGGAGTTACTCATCGGTCGGTTCTTCAACCGCTGTTCGAGCACGTCGAACATAAGGGGATGGGGTCGACCGGCAGGTATCGGCCGAACCGGCGACAGTTGGCCGTGTACTCGCCGGGAGCGCTGGACAGTGAGTCGCCCGTCGGGTCCGGTGAAATCCGAAACTGACTGGCAACCGACCGTCTCATAGTGAGTGTTGTAGCGATTTACCGGTATGCGCCGTTCTCGGGGGCGGTGCCATCCGGAAAACAATCTACAATGACCACTATCAACCGGCCGCGCTTGCACTCTCTGTCGCGCGGTCGAGCATGCCCCGGTCGGTGGAGTGGTAGAAGTAGACTGCGAGCCAGACCGCGGCGGCGACGTTCGAGAGGGTGACCGCCCAGAACGGTGCCGCCACGCCGGCTGCCAGGACGACCCCCCCGATACCGGCGACCGGGAGGCGGACCAGCCAGTACTGACACAGTGTCGAGTACATGCTGACCGACGTCTTCCCCGCACCGTTGAATCCGGCCTCGACAGTGTAGATGACGCCCAGCGCTGGGTACCCCAGGGCGAGGATCTGCAGGTACAGTATCGTGTGCGACAGGGCCGTACCCGAGATGTCGGGGACGAACAGCTGTGCGAGCGGTCCCGGGACGAACCACTGGACGACGCCGAACAGACCGAGTCCGACTGCCGCGATGGCGACCGCGACCCAGGTGGCGTACTCGGCGCGACTCGGCTGGTCGGCACCGAGGTTCTGGCCGACCACGCTCGTCGCGGCGCCCGCGACCCCCTGTGCGGGGACGAACGCGACCGTCGCGACCTGTGCACCGATGTGGTAGGCCGCCAGCCCGGCCGGGCCGCCGACGGTCGAGACGATACCGACCATCCCGAGACGGGCGCCCTGGCGACCGAGGTTCTGTCCGCTGACCGGCACGCCGACCGAGACGACCTCTCGTGCGGTGTCCAGTCGCGGCCGTACCGCATCACGGGTCACGGTGAGCCCCTGTCGACCGCGAACGAGGAGCGCCAGCGCGAGACACGTGCCGGCGCCGTAGCCGATCGCCGTCGCGAGCGCTGCCCCGAACAGTTCGAGTCGGGGGAACGGTCCCCAGCCGAGTATCAACAGCGGGTCGAAGACGAGGTTCACGACGATCGCGGTGAGGTTGATGTACAGCGCTGCGCGGGTATCGCCCCACCCCGTAAACCCGTTCTCCAGCGTGTCGCTCGCGGCGACGGCGACCACCGAGAAGGCGTAAGCCGCGAGGTAGTTCGCCCCGAGCGCGACGACCTGGTCGTCCCCACTGAACAGGCCGAGGATCGGCTCGGCGAACACCGCCATGAGAACCCCGCCGATGGCACCGACACAGACTGCCATCGCGGCCGCCGTGAACGGGACTCGCCGGGCCGCCGCGAGGTCGTCGGCGCCGACGCGCTGGGCGGTCACGACCTGTGACCCCGTGAAGAACGTGTACAGCGGGACGACCGCCAGCGCCCCCACGACCGTCGAGAGCCCGACCGCCGCGACGGCCGTCTCCCCGAGGCGACCGACCCAGAACAGGTCGATCACCGACTGGGCCACCAGCGCGAAGTGCTGAGCGACCAGCGGCGCCGCCAGCACCACCAGCACCCGCGGGATCGAGCCGTCGACGATCTCCGACGGCGACACGTCTCGCATCACTTCCACTGCGTGCGTCAATCGTTTTAAACGTTTGTTCCGAACAGAATTCATCTGCGAAAAAGGATTCTGTGTTGGGGGGACGCGGCGCAGGGTCGTCGAGCACCACAGGCCACAGCCCGCTATTCCGTGCTCGCCGTCGGGAGGGGGGAAAGTATATCAACCGAGCAACAGCATCCGCGGGTATGCCGATCGACGACCCCGAGGACTACTACGACGCCCACGACGACGAGGAGTGGGAGCGCCTCGACGGGTCGCTCGTGGGACGCCTGGAGTGGGAGGGGACCGTCGAGTACCTGGGTCGGTACCTGCCGCCGGGCGGGCGCGTGCTGGACGTCGGGGGCGGTGCCGGGCGCTACGCCGTCTGGCTGGCGGAACGCGGCTACGACGTGACGCTCGTCGACCCCAGCGAGGGCCAGCGCGAACTCGCCCGCGAGAAAGTCGCCGAACACGACGTCGGCGGCCGCGTCACCGTCCGCGAGGGTGACGTCCGCGACCTCGCCTTCGCCGACGGCGCCTTCGACGCGACACTCTGTCTCGGTGGCCCGCTCTCGCACGTCCTCGACGCCGACGAGCGCGACACCGCGGCTCGCGAACTCCGCCGGGTGACGACCGTCGGCGGCCTCGTCTTCGTCTCGGTGATGGGCCGCCTCCACCTCCTCTCGATCATGCTGATGGCGACGGACCGGGAGTCGAAGCGGTTCGACCTGCTCCCGGAACTCGCCGTCTCGGGCGATTACGACGCCGACCTGCTCGGGGACCGCGACTCGGAGTTCGTCGAGACGCACTTCTTCCGGGCGGGGGAGCTCGAAGTCCTGTTGACCGAGGCCGGCCTGGTCGTCGAGGAACTGGTCGGGCTCGAAGGGCTCGCTTCCGTCTACGGCGCCGCTCGGCTGGAGGGCTCGCCCGAAGACCTCGCCGAGGAGCAACGCGAGCACGTCCGGAACCTCGTCGACACCCTCCGGGCCGACCGGTCGGTCGCCGACCTGTCGGCGCACCTGCTTGCCGTCTGTCGCGTCGGCGAGTGACGGCGCCCGAGAGGCCACACCGGTCGAGAGACCGCCGGCGGCCGTGCCAGACTCACTCTGGGATGACTGGCGGGACGGCGCTGGGGTCGGTCCGGACGTCGAGCAGTGTCGGGCGGTCGCGGGCGAGCGCTTCGTCGAGGGCGGGGCCGAGGTCGGCGGGGTCCTCGACGACGCTCCCGGCACAGCCGAACCCGCGGGCGACCGCGGCGTAGTCGGTCTCGGGGGCGAAATCGGTCGAGACGTCGACGCCGTAGTTCAGCAACTGTGACGCCTTCGAGGAGCCCAGCGACTGGTTGTTCGAGACGACGACGACCACGGGCAGGCCCTCGCGGACGGCCGTCTCCAGGTCGGCGACGTGATAGCCGATCCCGCCGTCGCCCGAGAAGCAGACAACTGGCCGGTCCGGCGCCGCGAGTTTCGCGCCGATAGCCTGCGGGAGCGCACAGTTGATGCCGTCGCTCCCGCGGGCCTGGAGGTATCCGATCCCCGACTCGCGCACCTCGTAGAACGCGCCCGAGAAGAAGCCGGGGTAGGAGGTCGCGGCGACGAGCAGGCCGTCGCCGGGGAGCGCGCCCTGGATCTCGGCGACGACGCGAGCGGGGTCGATCGGCGTCGCGTCGCTCTCCAGGCGACCCGCGAACTCCGTCCGCCACTGCTCGCGGTCGGCGGCGACGCGCTCGACGTAGTCGCTGCGGTGGTCGAATTCCGCTGCTGTGAGTGTCTCCAGCAGACCCTGGAGCGTCTCGCGGATATCGGCCCGGACCGCGACGTCGGCGTCGTAGTTGCGCCCCAGCCAGTGGGGGTCCAGGTCGACGTGGGCGACGGTGGCGTCGTCGGGGACGAGCGTCCACCCCATCGTCGAGAGGTCACCGAAGCGACAGCCCAGTCCGACGACCGCGTCGGCCGATTCGACGAGGTCGTTGGCCACCTCGCAGTAGCCCCACCGGCCGACGACGCCACCCGCGTAGGGTGCGGTCTCGGCGACCGCCCCTTTCCCGTTCATCGAGGTGACGACCGGCGTGTTCGTCGCCGCCGCGAGTTCGCCCAGCTGTGTGCTCGCGCCCGCCCTGAGCACCCCCTCTCCGGCGAGGACGACCGGTCGGTCGGCCGTCCGGAGGACCGCTGCCAGCGCGTCGAGACTCCCGGTGTCCGGTGCCGGGCGGGTCGTCGGGAACGCGGTGTCGATGCCCTCGCCGGCCCCCGTAGCCCCACCGACATCGGTGACCTCGCCGTCGACCACGTCCTCGGGGAGGTTCACGTGGGTGGGGGCGGGAACACCGGCGACCGCCTCCCGGGCGGCCTGTCGGACCGCCTCGACGGCGCGGTCGGGCGTCTCGGGGTCGGCGTGCTCGGCGGTGTGGGGTGCCAGGATCGCCTCGTTGTCGGCGTCCTGGATGGCCTCGCGACCCCGGATCTCCCGGTCGTTGTCGCCGGTCAGTGCGAGGACGGGGCTCGACGCGCCCGCCGCTTCCGCCAGCCCGGCGCCGGCGTAGGCCGCGCCCGGCCCACCGACGCCGTCACAGACGCCCAGGGTCCGACCGACGCGGGCGTAGGCGTCGGCCATCAGCGCCGCGCTCGCTTCGCTGCGGGCGTGGACGTGTCTGACCGACGAGTCCGCGAGTCCCGCGTAGTACGCTTCCAGTTGCTCGCAGGGGAGTCCGAAGACGACGTCGGCACCGCTTTGTTCGAACAGGTCGACGACCGCGTCCCCGACAGTCGGTGGCATACCACACTACCCGCGTCGACCCGACAAAAGTCCACTCCCGGCAGTCGACCGGGTGCCAGCGGTCGACCGAGCGCGTCGTGGACAGAGCGGGCGGGATCAGAATTCTCATGGTACCGTTCGCTCTCTTTCGAAAGAAATGACAACTATCGTTGCGGTTCGACACGGTGAGACCACGTGGAACCGGAAGCAACTACTGCAGGGCTGGGCGCCTGCGCCACTCACCGACCGCGGTCGAGAGCAAGCCGGCCAGCTCGGTGCGACACTCGCGGCGAGATACGAAATCGACCGTGTTCTGTCGTCGGACCTCCATCGGACG
>Ga0207718_100117_pt1 | contig 97956 bp, 83 predicted proteins | sample A23M2SouthBayCA_FD_187749 | JGI IMG/M metagenome (GOLD analysis project Ga0207718, IMG submission 187749) | Aerobic enrichment media microbial communities from Eden Landing Ponds, California, USA - A23 M2 (SPAdes) | ecosystem: Environmental > Aquatic > Marine > Unclassified | place: Emeryville...
GTGCTGGGCTACCACGAGGTCAACGAGTTGATCGAGAACTTCCAGCGCGACGGCGTCGAGGGACTCCCCTTCGACATCCACCGCCAAGACTGATGGCCTCCGAAGAAGCCACCCTCGACCTGACGATTTCGGGCACGATAGCCTCGCTGCTCGAGTCCTATCGCGGGATGGGGATCCCGATCCAGCGGTACCTGCTTGGCATCCTGCTTCCAGCGTTCGTCTTCTTTCTTGGCACCCTCGGAGTGGCGCTACTGGTGGACCTGCCGCTGGCGATCAAAGTCCCCTTCCCGCTGCTCGGTCTGCTCCTCCTCGGGGCTGCGGTCTTCTATCCCAGAGTACAGCTCTCCCAACGCAAGCAGGCACTGAACGATCGGTTTCATCTCATGGTCACCCACATGACGGTCCTCTCGACGACCAAAATCGACCGCATGGAGGTGTTCCGGGCGCTCGCCAGGGAGGAGGAATACGGCGAACTCGCCACGGAGATGGGGCGGGTCGTCGAACTGGTCGACACCTGGAATCTGAGTCTGGACGACGCGTGTCGCCGCCGGGCAAAAGAAGTACCCAGCGACGCGCTCGCGGACTTCTTCGACCGACTGGCCTACACGATGGGGGCTGGCCAGCGCCTCGACGACTACCTGCTCTCGGAACAGGACATGATCATCGAGAACTACAAGACCCTCTACGAGGGGACGCTCGGCAACCTCGCGGTGATGAAAGACCTCTACCTGTCGATGATCCTCTCGATGACGTTCGCCCTGGTGTTCGCCGTCGTCCTCCCGATCCTGACGGGGACGAACCCGATGATGACCGTCAGCGCCGTCATTGTGCTGTTCATCTTCGTCCAGACCGGCTTCTTCGTCGCGATCCGCTCGCTGGCTCCCTACGATCCGGTCTGGTACCATCCCGAAGAGATCACCTCGCCGATGGAACGGCGGCTTAACGTCAGCTTTGGCGTCGGCGTCGTGCTCACTCTCGTCTTCGGGTTCATCAGCTTCGGCGGCTTTGCCGGCGTCAGTCCGATCACGCTCGACATGATATTCTTCTTCTGGGATCCGGTTCCACTGGCGATCTACGCCGTCTTCCCGATCACGCCGCTGCTCATCCCCGGGCTCGTGATCCGCCAGGAGGAACAGAAGATCAAAGCCCGCGATCAGGAGTTCCCGAGTTTCATCCGGGCGCTGGGCTCGACGGAGGGGGCCAAGCAGTCGACGACCGGGGCCGTCCTCGAGTCCCTTCGCGAGAAGGAGTTCGGGCCACTCTCGGAGAACATCGACAACCTCTATAAACGACTCAACATGCGGATCGAGCCCGAGAAGGCCTGGCGACACTTCACTGCCGAGTCGCGATCGTATTTGATCCAGACCTTCAGCGAGATGTACCTCATCGGCCGGAAGATGGGTGGCAGCCCGAAACAGCTCGGGGAACTCATCAGCGAGAACATGAACGAGGTCCTGCAGTTGCGCCAGCAGCGCGACCAGGAGACGACGACCCTCATCGGCGTGCTCTACGGGATTTCCGCGGCCGCGACCTTCGCCTTCTTCATCGGGCTACAGGTCGTCAACATCCTCTCGAAGATGAGTCTCGACCTGCAGACGGGCTCGAGCAACTTCGAGGTCGGGTCGCTCATCCACACCTCGGTGTACCAGATCCCGGTCATCGAGTTCCTGCTCATCACCGTCGTGATTTTCAACGCTCTCCTGTCGTCGTTGATGATCCGGACGACCGACGGCGGCCACAAGCTCAACAGTTACATGCACTTCGTCGCGCTGTCGTGGATCGGAGCACTGGTCGCGATCTTCACGAAGTTCGTCGTCTCCAGCGTCATTAGCATTTGATCCCCGCCAGGCTCGCGGTATCGCGCTCCGCTCGCTTTCAAATCGCGCTTGCGTCGCTCCCGGATCACACACCGTGAGTGCCTAGCTCACACACCGTGAACTCCCGGATCACGTCCCTTTTGGCTCTCGACGACCTCGTTCGGGTATGACCGATCGTACGGAGTTCCTGGCGGGCGAGCGTCCCGAGGACGTCGCCTTCTTTCTCCACGAGGACAGCGTCTCGAACCTCGACGCGCTCGACGAGCACGCAGAGACCGCCGAGAACGGCGTCGTCCTCGTCCTCCCGGGCGAAGACGGCCGGAGCGCGTTCCAGTCGGTCGTGGGGATGGACCCGATGGGACTGGCCCAGCAGGCGATGGATACACCTGGCGAGATTCACGACGATCTGACCGGCGGCGTCTGTCCGGCCGGGGAGGACGACCCCGAGGCCGAGCACACGGTCCAGTTCGTCTTCGCGTTCGCCGAAGCCCAGAACGAGGAGGTCGGCGGGCTCTACGCTGAGGGTGACGTGATTCATGCCTACGCCGTCTGTACCTGCGGAGAGACCTACAGCGATAAGTGGGTCGCCGAGGAGTGACGGCCTGACAACACCCACCCCAGCGATCACACCGCCGCGAGGTGAGCGATCCAGTAGAGGACACCGGTCGCGCCGGCCCCGGCGATGACGACTGCCGGGACAGTCCGTCCTTCCTCGGCGTGAAGCTTATAGCCCCAGTAAACTGCGAGCAACCCGACGACCGGCAGAACCAGCAGCGAGATTGCACCCGCGAGGATGCCGCCCCAGAAATACAGACGCCCCTCCTCGTTCGCGTCCCGGAGCCACTCACGTACCGATGCAGTGGTTTCGTCCATCGAATAAACGCTGGGACAACTAACCGGGCAGTAAATATAAATCTGCTGTGGCCCCGGAAGCGCCCTGGCGGGGTAACGGTGGGAGAGACCCGTATCAGTCGTCCGTCGGGGTCGGCTCGGTCGCGATCCCGTCAGTGCTGATCGTCGCCTCCGTGAGAGTGCCGTCACGCCAGGTCCCGCGTCGATACCACAGGTGAGCGATGACCGCGCCGGCGACGTTCGAGACGGCAAAGGCGATCCAGATGCCGGGTTCGCCGAACTCGGCGGCCCCGACCCAGGCGACCGGGAACCGGATGACCCCGAGGGTCACGACGGAGATCGCCGCGGCTGTCAGCGTCTCGCCGGCCCCGCGGAAACTCCCCGTGTAAGCTCGCAGGATGCCGATGAACCCGAACGTGAGCGCGACGTACCGCAGGAACTCGCTCCCGGCGGCGACCACCGCGTCGGCGTTGTCCTGCCCGACTCCGACGAACACGGAGACGATGGGTTCGGGCATGGCAAAGACGACGAGGCCGACGACCGTGAGGACACCGAAGAGGACCGTCGCGGCGAGCCGGGTGGCCCGCTGAGCGCGGGCGGGCTTGTTCGCGCCGATGTTCTGGCCGGTCATCGTCTCGACGCCGCGGGCCACGGCGGTCGCCGGCAGGAACACGACCGAGAAGACACGCGTCCCGATCCCGTAGGCCGCGACCACCGGATCCGAGAACGTCGCGACGACGAACAGAAGCAAGTTCATCGACAGCGCACGACCGGTTCCCTCAATCGACGCGGGGAGCCCGATCCGAACGAGTCGGCGGACGTAGGTGGGGTCAGGAATCATGTCCCGGAGGTGGATCTCGAGCCCGCGGGTCCCCCGAAACATGATGGCGAGGCCGACGACGAGCGCGAGCGATCGGGAGAACACCGTCGCGACGGCCGCCCCTTGAATGCCGAGTTCCGGGAACGAGATCGTCCCGACCAGCGGCGCATTCTCGACGACGGTCCACCCGAAGATCAGGAACGGGTCGATGACGATGTTGACGACGACCGACCCGAACATGACGACCATCGGCGTGATCGTGTCACCGTACCCGCGCATGAGGGCGATGAAAACGGCGAAGCCGAACATGAACACCAGCCCCAGCGAGATGACCTCCATGTAGCTGGTCGCCCGCGGCAGTACGGACGCCGACGCCCCCATGATCGCGAGGAACTCGTCGACGAAGAGATACCCGGCCCCACCCAGCAGGAGAGAGGCGAGAACGGCGAAGGTAACCGTCTGGGAGGCCGCGTACTCGGCCTCGCGGGGTTTGCCCGCGCCCGTGTACTGGGCGACGAGGATGCTCCCGGCGACCGAGATGCCCATCCCCAGGGAGATGACCAGAAAGACCATCGGGAACGCGAAACTGATCGCCGCCAGCGCGTCGGTACTGTACTGGCCCAGCCAGAACGTGTCCGCGAGGTTGTAGGCCGTCTGGAAGAGGTTCGTGACGACGATCGGCAACGACAGGAAGAACAGCGGCTTGCCGATGGATCCCGAGGTGAGGTCGAACTCTTCAGGGCCTTTGAAGAGCGCGCCCAACCGGCGGCGAACGCCCATTATCGTCCCCCGGAAGACGGCTCGAAGCGTCGGTGCGGACTGGGAGGTCCAGCGCTCAACTCGTCCGGCGTCACGTCGGCCGGCCAGCCATACGAGGCGTCCCGGGAACCCGCGGGGAGAGCAGCGAGGGGGACGCCGTCCGTAGTCGGACCGAAGAAACCCACGGAACGGGCGTCATCGGCTCGGCGATACGTCGATTCAGGAACGTGTGCAGCGAGGGCAGCTACGATCACGGCGGATACGTAACTTATTGACTAGTTAGTCAAAAGCCTTTGGGAGTGAACAAGAATTTCCAGAGGGAAGCAAACGCCACGGCAGAGAACTATTCTCGGCGAAATGGAGGGTGGCCGACGCTGATGTTCGAGTCAAAAGTATTAATTGCGCCCCGACGAAGATACGGACGATGGTCGACCCGCTCGAACGGTCGTTCTCGGAGACAGATGAGGAGATCATGCGTGCGACCTATCAGGCGTTGCGCGAGCACGGGTACGCGGACCTGACGATCGAACAGATCGCCGACGAGTACGGCAAGTCGACGGCCGCGATTCACTACCACTACGACACGAAAGACGACCTGCTCGCGGCGTTTTTGGACTACGTCATCGACCAGTTCGTCAGCACGATCCACGAGGTCGAAACCACGGATCCCCGCGAGCGTCTCGACCTGTTGCTCGACAAACTACTGGTCGACCCGGCGGACCACCAGGACTTCCTGATCGCGCTGCTGGAGATGCGAAGCCAGGCCCCCTACAAGGAAGCCTTCGGGGAGCGATTTCGACAGAACGACGAGTACGTCCGGTACCTCCTGGAGACGGTAATCGACCACGGTGCCAAGAAAGGCGTCTTCGCCGACGTCGACTCCGAACACGTGGCGCGGGCGATCATGACGATCGTCGACGGGGCCCGGACCCGGGCCGTCATCCACGATGAGACCGCGGCCCTCGCGACGGCGCGCCGGACCGTCGAGGAATACGTCGACGCGGTGCTGTTCGAGTGAGACCCGATCAGAGTTCTTTCGCCGGCTGATCGGCCGATGCAGGACCGTCGAGTTCAGACGAACACCACGGACAGAACGAGAGTTCCTCGTCGAGTTCCCTCCCGCAGTCCGAACAGTGGGCTTGCGGTTCCTCCGAGTCGGCAACCTGTTCGTCGAGAACATTCTCTGCCCGCGCCAGGACGTACGCATCGAGGACAGAAAGCAGACTCACGACGAAGACTGGCCAGGCTGCCAGGGGATTCGAAAGTGTTCCGGCCGCCAGGGACTCGGCGAGAACTGGATCGACGAAGAACAACCCCACGCCGACCGCCACGACGAGCCAGCCCACCGCCCGACGGAAACGCCGTAAGTAGAGGTGGCCGAGCCCAGTGGCGAACGCCGAGAGGAGGGCTGCCAGCCAGGGACGCTTTCGATCGATCGACTGTCGCATGATAGTTATTGAACGGTTAGTCAACTATAAATCTTCGTCTCATCGAGCATCGGAATCGGTCAGACACTGACAGCCGACCAGGCGAACAGACACAGTGTGACTCCGCGACAGTAGCGTCCTGATACGGATTACTCTAACTTTTACCGCTACGACCGCCCGCTTTCGGGCGGTCGATGCAGAAATGACGTAGAGTAATCCGTATGAGTGGTGTGAGGGAGTCACGCGCGCTGTCGGTGTGATACCGTCACGCGCGAGGGTGTTTTTACGAGGTATCACAAGGCTAAAGAAGACGACTGACCGTTGAGTATATACTGTGGAAATGGCGGTCACGCGCCGACGCGGGGGCTCACGGTGGAAACGAGTGAATTCACCGGCGCACCGATCGTCGATGCTGGAAAGACGTCGAGTACGGAGGCGACGATAACGGATGGAGACCGATCGCGGTCCGTCGAACGTCGTGTTGGTGACGATCGACTCGCTGCGAGCGGATGCGATCGGCGCGTACGACGACGACCGACACACGCCGGTGATGGACGGGATCGCAGAGCGCGGGACTGTCTTCGAACACGCCTTCGCGAACGGGAACTGGACGCCGTTCTCGTTCCCGTCGATGCTCGCCTCCCGGCCCGTCTTCGCCGATTCGGATCGCGTCGGGATCACCGACTCGCCGCCGCTCGCGTCGGTACTTTCCGAGGCGGGCGTCGCGACGGCCGGATTCAACGCCGCGAACGGGTTTCTGACGTCCCAGTGGGGCTACGACAAGGGCTTCGACGAGTTCGAACCGTTCGTCGCCAGCGTCGGCTCGAGCATCTACAGCCGATACCTGGCGACCCACCCGACAGTCGAGGCGTGGCTCCAGCTCGCGGCCTCGCCGTTCCGTCGCTTCGGGTCGTGGTTCCGCCGGGAGACTGACGACCGACCCTTCCTCGACACCTCCCGGATGTTCGACGTCGAACACGCCGCCAAGTCGTTCATCGAGGAAACAACGGAGCCGTTCTTCCTCTGGATCCACTACATGGACGCCCACACGCCGTACGTCCCGGCACCGCGGTACATCCGCGACGTCTCGAGCGACCTGTTCGGGACCCACCGGATGTTCCAGGCCCACGTCCGGACCGGACTCGGCTGGGAGGTCGGCGACCGAACCTTGAACGACCTCCGGACGCTCTATCAGGCAGCCGTCCGGCAGATCGACGCGAGCGTCGGTCGAATCATGGAGACGCTTTCGGAAACCGGCGTTACCGAGGAGACCGCGGTCATGCTGGCCGGCGATCACGGCGAGGAGTTCCAGGATCACGGCCACCTCGCCCACTACCCGAAGCTCTACGACGAGTTGATACACGTGCCCTTTATGATCGACGTGCCGGGCGCGCCGTCCCGCCGTATCGATCGGCAGGTCGGCCTCGACGCGATCCCGCCGACAGTGACCGATCTCCTCTCGGTGGACGCCCACCCGGCGTGGGAGGGGCAGTCGCTCGTTCCGACGGTCCTCGACGGCGAACCACCGGCCGACCAGCCGGTCGTCTCGATCACCGTCCGTGGCGAGGAGGTGACGAGCCAGCCGATCCCACGATCGCTGTCGGACGGCGACCTCCTCGTCAGCGTCCGGAACCTGGAGTGGACGTACATCGAGAACGTCGATACGGGGGCGACAGAGCTGTATCACCGCCCGTCGGATCCGAGCCAGCAGGACGATCGATCGGACGATCCCGGTGAGGAGGGCAGAGAGGTCGTCGAGCGCTTCGCCGGCATCGTCGACGACCACGCGAGGAGGATTCGCGAGCGCACGGCGGAGACGGGCGAACCGGACGGCGAGGACGCGGACGTCGACGATGACTTACAGACGCGCCTGGAGGCGCTGGGCTATCGGTAATGTTCCGGTCGACGCTCAGGGCGCTCCACAGTGGCCCATACGCCAAACTCCTCCGGCGGTTCTTCCTCGTCGGGTCGTTCGCGGCCGGCGTCCAGATGGTGTTGCTCTGGCTGTTCGTCGAGGTCGGCGGCCTGAACTATCTCCTCGGGGCAGTGATCGCGATCGAACTCACGATCGTCCTCTCGTACGTCCTCAACAACGCCTGGACGTTCCGGACGATGCAAAACACCGGCGTCGTCGAGTACCTCTACGGCCTTCTCAAGACGAACGTCGTCCGCGGGACCGCGATCCCGATCCAGCTCGGCGTGCTCTTCGTCCTGGTCGAGTGGGTCACCGTTCCGTACTTACTCGCCAACGCCGTCGCGATCGGCATCAGCGGGCTCTATCGATTCGCGCTCGACGCACACTGGACGTGGGGCTAACTCGGCTACTCCTCGACGTCCAACCGCCTGAATGCGTCCACAATCGCCTGTTTCGCCACCGCACCCCGCGTCGTCCAGTGGTGGGCGTAATCAAGCATGTCGTCGTAGACGTCGGGCTTACAGCCGGCCGCCTTCGGATGCCCGCCGCCGTTGACCTGGGCAGCGACCTCGTGAGCGCGTTCGAAGTTCTCGGTCCCCCGGATCGACGCCGAGCCGGCGGGTTTGACGATCACCGCGGCGTCGGCTCCCTGTTCGCGGAGTGCCTCGGCGACCTCGTTTTGGGAACACCGGCCGTAGGTCACGCCGACCGTCCAGGGGCCGACCTCCCGGAGCTGGGCTCGCTCGACGGCCTTCTCGATCAAGGCCTCCTTCTCGATGCGACGTTCGGCGAGGAGTTCCTCGGCCTCTTTCGGGAGATCAGCACCGTGCTCGCGCACGATTTCGATGTACTCTTCGGGTTCGGTCCAGTGGGCGAGGTCGGCCAGGTCGTCGCTCCGGGGATCGTCGCGGATCCAGAGGTCGTGATCGCGGGTCACGGCCGTCAGATCGACCAGGTACTCGGCGAAGTCGACGTCGAGTTCGGCCAGCGCGACGTCGGCGGTACACGCCTCGTCTGACTCGCCGACGGTGAGAGTGACCCCGGCATCGGTGACATCTGCGGCGAGAGCGTCGTCCCACTGGTGGTGGTCGAACCACCGGACTGAATCAGCGCGAGCGGCGATGTCGTCGAGACCAGCGAGGTCCGCAGCCTCGTCCGGGCAGAGATCACAGACGAAGACGTCCGCGTCGGGTTCGAGGTACTCGGCAGTCCACTTGAAAGCGCGGGCGAGGTTGTGGGGACTTGCCTCCAAGAGCGCCGCCTCGCCGACGGATTCCCGAATGAGTGCGACACAGGCGAGGCCGTCGGCGTCGGAATCGGCGATCACGACCGTCTCGGCGTCGGAGAGCGTCTCGGCGGCCTCCCGTTCGCGTTCGACCTCCTCGACAGTGTCGGGGTGGAAAAAGCCCTCACCGGGGAGGATCGACTTGCGTTCGATCGAGAGGCGTTCGTCGTCGATGAGCCAGTCGTCCACGCTCAGGCCCCCTGTGGCGTCCCGGTCGTTGTTTCGTCGGCTTCGAGCTGCCGAACGGTCAGGACGGGAACGGGCGAGCGTCGCACCACGGCCTCGGCGACGCTCCCCAGGAGAAAGGCGTGTTCGCCGTGGCGACCCCGCGTTCCGGTCACGACAACGTTTGCCCCGACCTCCTCGGCGTAGGCACAGATCTCCGCGGCCGGCCGTCCCTCCCTGACAGCCGTGATCACCGACTGCTCAGTCTGTCGAGAGAGTTGCTCGAGCGCGTCCTCGCCGTGCTGCTGAAGGGCGACTTCGAGATCGTCCCGTACCGCCTCCGGGGAAGCGTCGACCTCGTTCGCGTCAGTCACGTACAGCGCGTGGACCGTCGCGTCGAACCGACGGGCGAGGTCGAGGCCGACCGTCACCGCCCGGTCGGCGCTCTGAGAGCCGTCAGTCGAAAGCACTACCGTATCGTACATAACCGAACTCTCGGCCGGTTCGTATAAAGGTGCAGCGACCGGCCGACACGACCCGGTTGGCTCACCGGCAGCCGGAGCAGAAGGAAGGCGAGCAGGGCGAGTGGCCCAGTGGGTTTTTGAGGGTGCCTCTCACAGGAAGAGGTAATGGCCGTCGAAATCGACACGGTGCTCGTCCCGGTCGACGGGACCGACCGATCCGAGCGAGCGATCGCCCACGCACTCCCGATCGCCGATCGCTACGGGGCCGAGTTACACGTCCTGCACGTGATCGACGAGGTGGTCGCCACAGGACTCGAACAGGGCGACATCGAGGCCGATAGCGTCGCGAACGAACACCGGGCGTTCATGGGCGCGGTCCGGGAACAGGTCCGTGCTGACGGCCACGACGTCTCCCTCTCCCAGTCGACTGTCTTCGGGTACTCCGCGAGTTCGTTGAGTCGCCATCCGGTCAACGTCGTCCTGGACGCCGCCGAGGACATCGAGGCGGACTTCATCGTCATCCCCCGCCAGTCGACCATGGACGAGCCCGGCGCGATGCTCGGAAAAGTCGCAGAATACGTCCTCAGCTACGCCAGCCAGCCCGTCCTGTCGGTCTAGGTTTCCTCGTCCGTTTGCCCTGTCGAGCTTTCCTCGTCCGTTTGCCCTGTCGAGCTTTCCTCGTCCGTTTGCCCTGTCGAGCTTTCCTCGTCCGTTTGCCCTGTCGAGCTTTCCTCGTCCGTTTGCCCTGTCGAGCCCGCAGTTGACTCGGCGTCATCGCCGGAGTCGGCGATCCGAATCGCCATCTCGAGTTCGAAACTCTCGGTATTGCGGATCTCGAAGCCGACCTTCTGGTAGAGCCCGATCGCAGGTTCGTTCCAGCGTTCGACCGTCAGCCAGACCCGCTCGATCCCCTCGCGCTTGCCGTATCCGAGCAGCGTCTGAAGCAATTCCGTGCCGATGCCGGCCGACTGGTGACTCCCGAGGACGAAGATCGCGAGTTCGTGCGCCCCCTCCTCGTCCGGGACTAACATCGCGTGGCCGACCGGATCGTCGTCGTGCCAGGCGATCGTGTTGAGACAATCTGGTTCGAAGACACGCTCGAGCCACCGCCGGATCGACTCCGCACCGACCGGCGGGATCCCCTGGGCACGGTCCTCCGAGTCGAACGCCTCGTACATCCCGACGAGGGCCTCGCGGTCGTCATCCGCGACCTTGACGACGATCTCCCGACCCTTGTCGTCGACGAAGCGATGTGGCGGCGTCGGAAACGGCCCGGATATCTCCGCCGGGTAGGAGCGGTCCCCGTTCATCGGATGAGTGTCACCGGGGTTTCGGCGTTGAGTATCACGAACTCGGCGATCGAACCGAGCTGAATCTTCCCGAGCGGGCTCCGTGTGCCACCGCCGATGACCAGTCTATCGAACCCCTCCTCGTCAGCCAACCCGACGAGTTCACCGGCGGGATGACCCGACAGACGGTGGATCTCTGCCTCAATGCCAGCCGCTTCGAGAACGTCACGGACCTCGGACTCGACCTCGGTCGTCGTCTCGTCGACATCCTCGGCGTCGAAGATCGCCACCGCCAGCTCGTCTCCGGTCTCCTGCACCCGCTCGACGGTCTCCTCGAGCGCGCGTCGGGAGCGTTCACTCCCGCCGACTCCCAACAGGATTTTCATATGTTCCCCATTGGGGTAGCGCCTAAAAAGCCTCTGTTCCTTTCCACGCGTGCGAAAGGGGGTATCGAGACGGGCAACGACGACATGTTTTTTCCCCACCGGGGCCAGAGGTCACCGCATGGACGACCGCTCACCGCCCGCAGACGATGATGGATCGAACGACGTCTCGTCGACACCGGCGAAAGACGACGCCGATCCGGCGGCGAGCGACAACGACACCCCGTCCGACCAACGCGACTCGACCGGCGACGCGGTCGACGGGATGGACGACGCAGTCGACGAAACGAGCGACGAAGGGAAGCAAGCCAACGAGTCGGCCGACGGGACAGAAGGAACCGACGCAACAGAAGGGGGCGACGCGACCGACGACCTGCCCGCGGACGTCCGTTCATACGATCGCTTCCAGAAGATCGACGGCGGCACCTACGAACGGGCAAACGACTTCCTCCGGGAGCGAACATACATCACGGCCAGGGAGTGGGCCATCGCCCGGCTGTGTGCCGACTTCCGGACCGAGACCGGCGTCGAGATGACCAAGATCGGCGAGAACCTGCCCGAACTCGTCCCGTTCATGACCGATACCTACTCGCCACAGGCGGTCAACCAGGCGCGGGCCTCCTTCGAGGAGAAGGTCCGGATGGCCGGCGCGACCTTCCTCTATGGCGCGATGAGCGACTTCTTCACCGCCGACGAACTCGACGACCTGATGTACGAGGCCACCGAGGTCGCGAAGTTCCTCCTGGAGGTCGAAGGCGTCGAGTTGAGCGTCGGCGAGGAACTCGAGGCCGAGGACCGCATCTCGGAGGTCATGCGAGAGGTCCGCGAACAGAGCGTCGCCCTCAGACACGACGAGGCCGAGTGTCCCGAGTGTGGCCACACCTTCGAGGTCGCCGTCGACGAATGACGTGAATTTCGAGCGCAAGCCTCGCCCTTCAGGGCGGGGTCGAGCGGTAGGCCCGGCCCAACACTCCACCGACGATGGCAGGGTCGGGGTTCGACCGGAACATTCACCATCCATGCTAATTATGGTGTACACGCATAGTGAAAAGCACCCGTCACGCTGTCTACGAACTTTACTACCACGTAGTGTTCATCCCGAAGTACCGGGAGCAGCGCCTCACGGGTGCGACCGCCGACCGGCTTCACTCCATCTTCGAGGAAATCTGCGACGACAAAGACCTCGAACTAGTCGAAGCCGAAATCATGCCCGACCACGTTCACTTGTTCATCGGCAGCCCGCCGAAGAACGCCCCGTCACTCATCGTCAACTGGGTGAAGGGCATTTCCGCCCGGTGGTACAATGAGCGGTCCAACGACCGTATCAAGTGGACGCGCTCGTACTACGTTGGGACTGCCGGAAGCGTCTCGAAAGACGCTGTCGAGCAGTACATCCGCGAGCAGAAGGACAAACAGGACGGGGAGTGGACCGCATGAGGCGCGTCAACTCGTTCACTGTGGTCCCGCGATCCGACGCCGACGAGAAACTTCTTCGGCGGTTGTTGGACGCCTCTGCGTCCCTGTGGAACCAACTCACCTACGAGCGCCGCCAGAACTTCACTGACCCCGACATCGACAAGTCGGTGTGGGAGACCAAGGACTACCGCAAGCAGTACGTCGGTGTCCTCGGGAGTGCCACCGCCCAACAGGTGATTCGCAAGAACACCGAAGCGTGGCGGTCGTTCTTCGCCCTGCAAGAGAAGGGCGAAGCCAACGGCCTGCCGGGCTACTGGGGCAACGAGGAAGAGGGCCGGGAGTTGCGGACCTACATCCGCAACGACCAGTACACGCTCCGCTGGGGCGACCGTTCGACCATCGAAATCACGGTCGGCAGCGACCTCAAGGACGAGTACGACATGGGATACCGCGAACGGCTCACGCTCGACGTTCGTGGGAAACCGAAGTGGTCGGGCGACCAAGGCCGGCTGGAACTGTACTACGACGAGTTGAGCGACCAATTCAGGGCCATTCAACCTGTCACCATGGACGATTCTCGACAGGACTCACCATTAGCCGACGAAACGGCTGCTCTGGATATTGGCGCAAACAACATCGTCGCCTGTACGACCACGACCGGCCAGCAGTACCTGTACGAGGGCAGAGACCTCTTCGAGCGGTTCCGCGAGACGACCCGCCGAATCGCCGAGCAGCAGTCGAAGGTCAAGCGCGAAGAGGGACGGTACACGTCCAAGCGGATTCGACGCCTGTACCGCCGCCGGACGCAGCGGCGCGACCACGCCATGGACGCGCTTGCCCGCAACCTCTTCGAGCGACTGTACGACGAGGGCGTTTCCACCGTGTACGTCGGCGACCTCACCGACGTACTCGAAACGCACTGGTCGGTGCGGGCGAACCAGAAGACGCACAACTTCTGGGCGTTCCGGGCGTTCATCGACCGGTTGGCCTGTACCGCCGAGGAGTTCGGCATCACCGTCGAAGTCCGCCCCGAAGCGTGGACCTCGCAGACGTGTCCACAGTGCGGTTCGACCGAGGACACGACTCGCCACCAGGACACACTCACCTGTTCGTGTGGGTTCGAGGGCCACGCGGACCTCACGGCGTCCGAGACGTTCCTCCGACGCCACGAAGCAGACGTACCACGGCCGATGGCACGGCCCGTATGCCTCAAGTGGGACGCCCACCGGTGGGCAGAGTCACCACGCTCTCGTCCCAACGAGGAGCATACACACCCGCAAGTTACCGCCGGGGAATCGGCGTAGCCGAACCCCCACGGTGGAATCCTCGCGCTTTAGCGCGGGGAGGATGTCAAGGAGGATTACGCTCCCTCGTCGCTCGACTCCGCAACCGCGTCGTCGGCCTCGGGACCATCATGCAGTTGCTTGTCGTCGATTTCAGCCCCGTCCTCGTCACTCGGCTGTTGAGTGTCGTCAGTACCGTCCTCGTCACTCGGCTGTTGAGTGTCGTCAGTACCGTCCTCGTCACTCGGCTGCTCGATGTCGCCGCCGTCAGCGTCCTCGCCCGGTTCTTCCTCGGTCGTCCCACTGCTGACCGAAACACGGACGTTTCGACCCTGGTGGTCGGCGAAGTGCTCGTCCTCGGCCGTCCGATCGTAGACGACAGTGCCACGGACCATGGTGAGTTCCGGGAAGACGGCGCGCCAGCCCTCGAACGGCGTCCAGTCGCAGTTGGTGTGGAGGTCCGCGGCACGGATCTCCCGCGTGGTCTCGGGATCGACGAGGACGAGGTCAGCGTCGTAGCCGGGCGCGATCCGGCCCTTCGCCGGCAGATCGAACAGCGCGGCCGGGTTCGCGGCCGTCAGATCCCGAACGCGTTCGTAGGTGAGGTGGCCGCGGCGGGCCTCTTCGAGCAGTAACGGAAGGGCGGTTTCGACGCCCGGAACGCCGCTCGGAGCGTCCCAGATACCGGCGTCCTTCTCCTCGCTGGTGTGAGGGGCGTGGTCGGTCGCGACGATGTCGACCTGTCCGTCGCGAACGCGGTCGTAGACGCGTTCGCGGCGCTTCTCGCGGCGCAAGGGCGGGTTCATCCGGCCATGGGCCCCCAGGTCACCGAGGTTCGAGCGGGAGAGAAACAGGTGATGTGGCGTCACCTCGCAACTCACGCCGGCCTCGCCGGCGGCATCGATCGCTTCCGGCGTGCTCGCGTGGGCGATGTGCACGTCGACGTCGTACTCGCTCGCGAGGGCACAGACTCGCTCGACCGCGTCGATCTCGGCTCTGGCGGGTCGATAAGCCGACCAGGCGTCGGCGTCGGTCCGGTCGCGCGCCCCCAGGTTGAACCGACTGGCGTCCTCGGCGTGGACGGTCACGGTCACGTCCGCCTCGGCGGCGGCCGCGAGGGCGTCCCGGAACCGTCGTTCGTCGATCCCCATCTCGCCGGTCGAGTCCGCCAGGAACACCTCGCCGAGCGCGAACACCGGCCGCTCGAACAGCGAGTCAGGATCCCAGCCCGGGATGACGCCGCCGTTGAGCCCGAAGTCGACCAGCGACTCGGCTGCCAAACCGGCCTTCAGATCGAAGGTGTCGCCGTCGACCGTCGGCGGATCGGTGTTTGGCTGGTCGACGACCGTCGTCACGCCGCCGGCCGCAGCGCTCTTCGAGCCAGTCGTCCAGGTCTCCTTGTGCGAGTCGCCGGGTTCCCGGAAGTGGACGTGTGCGTCGATCATGCCCGGCAGCAGGCGCTTGTCCGTGGCGTCGATCTCCCGCTCGCCGTCCTCCCTCGAGAGAGCCTCGCCGACGGCCGCGATCCGCTCGCCGTCGAGACGAACGTCCCGGCGGCGGCCGTCGGCCAGTGTCGCGTTCCGGATGAGCATGCAACCGGATCGATGCCCCGCGACCCTAAGTGTTCCCAAGGCGTCCGGGTTCGACCGTCGGCGAGCGACGGTGGCTTCCCGCAGTCGAGCCGAGTTACAGCGGCTTCTCGTATTCCAACAGCGTGTACCCGTTCACCTGGCGCGTCCCCACGAGTTCGTACCCCTGGGCGGGATAGAACGCCGTCGCCGCCTGCTGGCGTCGGGCAGTCGTGAGGACAACTCGCACACAGCCCCGGCTCTCGGCGCGGGCCTCCAGACCGTCGAGGATCGCGGTCCCGAACCCCGATCGCTGGACAGCGGGGTCGACCGCGATCCGCATGAGTTCGGCCGTCTCGCCGTCGACGAGGAGACCACCACAGGCGACGACCCGGCCGTCGCTCTCGGCGACCAGAAACGCTCCGTCGCCCCGGAGGTACGTCTCCTCGATCCACCGCAAGTCGGCGTTACCCGGCACGTCGTCGGGATCGGTCCCCGCCGCCCGGAGCGCCTCCCGGTGGAGGCGCCGCACGTCGGGCCCGTCGTCGGGCTGAAATCGCCGGATAGTCGGCGCGTCGGATGGGGCGCTCATCAGGCGAATTCGATCGCGTCGCGCTCGCGCACCTCGCCGAACAGCCAGTCGGCGTGTTCGAGGGCGTACTCGCGGTGGTCGGCCTCGATGTAGCCGACGGCGTCCTCGACGAGGACCGGGCGGTAGTCTCGAAGGCCGGCGCTCCCTGCGGTGTGGAGGACGCAGACGTTCGCGAGCGTCCCACAGAGCACCAGGTCGTCGATCCCGTGAGCCGTGAGCCACCCGTCCAGCTGGGTTTCGTGGAAGGCGTCGTAGGTGTGTTTCTCGACGATCAGGTCGGCGTCGCGGGACCGGAGCTTCGCGACGAGTTCGGCGTCCCAGGTGCCTTCAAGCACGTGTTCACCCCAGCGCTCGAACTCGTCGTAGTAGTGGGCGTCTTCGAACTGTTCCTCGGTGTGGACGTCACGGGTGTAGACGACTGACGCGCCCATCTCACCGGCGCGGTCGACGAGTTCGACGCAGGGGTCGATCGCGTCCTCGCTGGCCGGGGCGTAGAGGCTTCCCTCCGGGTGACAGAAGCCGTTCTGCATGTCCACGACGACGACAGCGGTCGTCTCCGGATCGAATCTCATGGCGTGCCAGCCTACGATCGGCCGGACAAAAGACGTTCGGGGGAGGCGTACAGACGGTCTGCTTTGGGCGTTCGCTGCGAGACTTCAGATTACGTAGTTGTTCAGTTGGTTTTACTATCGGGGAGGTTCGACTTTCGAGGGCATGGTTCCCCGCAGAAAAATCATGGCGGCTATCGTCGTTGTCGCACTGGCCCTCCAGCCCGTGACGATCGCGACGGCGACAGCGACCGACGTATCGACGCCGACAGCGAGTGACCCACTCTCCGTCGGCGACGTCCCCGAGACGATCCACGACCAGACGGAGACGAACGGGACAGAAACGAACGGGACAGAAACGAACGAGACCCATCCACCGGATCCAGATGAAGATGTCCTGGGCTGGGAGAACGGCTACTGGTACAACGAGTCGATTTCCGTCACCTCCGAGGACGGATTGAACGAGTCGGAACTCGACACTGTCGTCGCCCGGAGCATGGCCCGCGTCGAGCAGATCCGACAGCTCGAATTCGAGGAGACGGTTCCGGTCGAGGTGATCTCCCGGGAGGAACACAGCGAACAGGTCGTCAACGAGTCGAACGCGACTACCGCACAGCGCTTGCGCGCAAACACCATGTTTGAGGCGTTGTTCATGGTCAACGAGTCGGCCAATGCGATCCGCGATGCGGAGCAGAACCGGGCCGCCTGGGGCGGATACTACAGTTCCACGGCCGGCGAGATCAAGATCATCTCCGATAACGCCACGACGCCGAAAATGAACGAGATCATCCTCTCACAGGAACTGTTCCACGCCCTTCAGGACCAGCAGTTCAATCTCTCCTCGGTAAGTAACGCGACCACCATAGAAGAGGGCAGTGCCACGAACGGCATCGTCGAGGGTGACGCCAACTACGTCGATTATCTTTACCAGGAGCGATGTGCGGACGAGTGGAACGGAACCTGCATCATGCCTGAAAGGGCAGAAAGCGGGTCGAACGCCGACGCCGACATCCACGTCGGCCTCTACCAGATTAGGTACCAGCCCTACGCTGACGGTCCGGATTTCGTCAGGGACATCCACGAGTCGGAGGGGTGGGAGGCGGTGAACGCAATCTACGACAATCCGCCGGCCTCGACCGAGCAGACGATCCACCCCGAGAAGTACGGTGAGGACGAGCCGACGTCAGTGTCTCTCGACGATACCAGCGACGACCGCTGGCGACCGCTCGAGATCAACGGGAGTAACAACTACGCCTCCTTCGGCGAGGCAGGGCTGTTCGTTGCACTGTGGTATCCGAGCTACGAGACGAACGGTGCGATAGCGGTCATTCCCAGGGATGCCCATTTCAATGTCGTCGGTGGGAGCCTCTACGAGTTTGACCCCTACGACTACGACCACAGGTACACGGCAGGCTGGGACGGCGACAAACTCGTGCCGTACGTGACAGACGAGTCCGCGGAGACCAACGAGACCGGCTACGTCTACAAGACGATCTGGGACTCGCCGGACGAGGCCGAGGAGTTCCAATACGGGTACGAGCAACTCCTCGAGTTCCACGACGCGGCGTCCGTCGACGGCTACGAGAACGTCTACCGGATTCCCGACAGCAAAGAGTTCAACGACGCGTTCTACCTGAATCGGACCGGCGAGACGTTCACCATTGTCAACGCGCCGAGCGTCGAGGAACTCTCGGCCGTCCGAGAGGGAGCAGCCCCCGACGTTGCGGAGTCGACCGAATCGGCCGATGCGACGGCTGAATCCGACGCACCAGAAGAACCGGACGGATCGACTGCGGAGTCCGAGACAGCCACCGACGAGTCTGATTCGACGACTGAAAGCCGGGATATGACTGACGAACAGTCGACCGAGACGACGACGGCCTCCGGCCCCGGATTCACGTTCGGGGCGGCAGTCCTCGCACTCCTCGCGCTGGTTGGGACGGCTCGGCGGTCCGACTGACCGGAGTACGGTGGAGTTACGGCTGACGGATTTCGTCAGTCGGTCACCGGTACCGAGAATTTTTATCGACTCGCTCCTCACTCGAAGTATGGTCTCCCGAACACAGATCTTCGTGGTGGTCGTCGCGGTCGTACTGGTCGGCGTGCCAGTCGCCGCAATGGCCGGACCCCCGGATGCAGCCGCCACCGCCCCGACGGACAGCTCTCCAACCAGCACACACCTCTCGAACGAGACGGGTGATGCCACCGTCGCCGACCAGCATCCGCCCGATCCCGAGTCGGACGTCCTCGGATGGGAGAACGGGTACTGGTACAACGAGACGATTTCCGTCACGCCGGATGATGGGTTGAACGATACCGAACTCGAGGCCGTCGTGGCCCGTGGAATGGCCCGCGTCGAGGAGATCCGTCGCCTAGAGTTCGAGGAAGTCCCGCCAGTCGAAGTGATCAGCCGGGAGAACTACACCGAGCGCGTCGAAAACCAGACGGCGAACGTGACCACCGCACAGCGCCTCCACCAGAACGTCAAGTACGAGGCCCTCCTCATGGTCGACGAGTCGTCCGACGCGATCAGCGCGCAGGAACGCAACCAGGCCGGTGGCGTCGGCGGGTTCTACGACCCCTCGACCGGCGAGATCAAGATCGTCTCGGAGAACACCACGACCCCGAAGATGAACGAGATCACCCTCTCACAGGAACTGTTCCACGCCCTGCAGGACCAGCGGTTCAACATCTCGTCGTTCAACCAGACGACCCAGGAACTGCACAACGCCAAGGACGGCATCATCGAGGGCGACGGCAACTACGTCGATCACCTCTATCAGGAGCGCTGTGACGGCGAGTGGGACGGGACCTGCATCATGCCCGAGGAGTCACAGACGCCGGCGAACTTCAGTCCGCACATCGGCCTCTACCAGATCACGCTCCAGCCCTACAGTGACGGCCCGGCGTTCGTCCGGGACATCCACGAGTCAGAGGGCTGGGACGCGGTGAACGCGATCTACGAGAACCCGCCGGCCTCGACCGAGCAGACGATCCACCCCGAGAAGTACGGAGAGGACGAGCCAACGCCAGTTTCCATCGAGGACACCAGCGACGACCGGTGGCGGCCACTCGACATCAACGCGAGCATCAACTTCGCCTCCTTCGGTGAGGCCGGGTTGTTCGTGGCGCTGTGGTATCCGGGGTACGAGACCCAGCTTGGCACGCAGATCATCCCGTATCAGGACCACCTGAACCTCGCGGGAGACGGCGGTATCGACGAGTTCGACCCGTACAACTACAACCACACCTACACCAACGGCTGGGATGGCGACAAACTCCTGCCGTACGTGACCGACGAGTCGAGCGACACTAACGAGACGGGATACGTCTACAGGACGGTCTGGGACTCGCCGAAAGACGCCGAAGAGTTCCAGGACGGCTACAAGCAACTCCTCGCGTTCCACGGCGCGGAGTCCGTCGACGGGCACGACGGAGTCTATCGAATCCCCGACGCCAACGGGTTCAACGACGCCTTCTACCTCGACCGGGACGGTGAGACGTTCACGATCGTCAACGCGCCGAGCGTGGCGGAGCTATCGGGCGTGGACGCGTCGGCCCCGGAGATCGAGGAGTCGACAGAGACGACGCCCGACGACGGAACGGAAACAGAGACGGAGAGCGAAACGACGACCGAGGACGACAGCGAGACCGAGACCACGGAATCTGACGGCGACGCGACCACGGCGGAAACCGACGACAGCGAGACCACGGCCGACCCTGTAGAGACTGACGAACCGGCCGAGACGACCACGACGAGCGGCCCCGGATTCGTCGCCACGAGCGCGCTAATTGGCCTTCTCGCCGTCGCACTCATCGCGCTCCGGCGACAGTAACCGGGCGCGCCGACCCGGGGGGTTTTTTGTACGGGGCGAGAACTGGCGGACAAGATGAGCGAGGAGACGCCCTTCGACATCGTCGGCCCCGACGCGATCAGCGCGGGACGGGCGACCGACGCCTACTTCGACCGGACGATGGAAGCGCTCGAACACGCCGGCAAGAACCCGCAAGTCGTCGCGGAAGTCTCGGCCGACCAGTTTCCGACCGGCGAGTTCGCCGTCCTTGCCGGGCTGAAAGACGACGCCCACCTGCTGGAGGGCCACCCCGTCGACGTCGATGCCCTCCCCGAGGGGCAGCTGTTCGATCACGGGCCAGTCATGCGGATCGAGGGGCGCTATCGGGAGTTCGCACGGCTCGAGACCGCCTTACTTGGCTTTCTCTCCCATCCCACCGGGATCGCGACGAACGCACTCCGCGCCCGGCGTGCCGCTCCTGATTCGACGGTGCTGAGTTTCGGCTCCCGACACGTCCACCCGTCGCTGGGTGCGATGGTCGAACGGAGCGCGCTGATCGGGGGCCTCGACGGCATCTCGAACGTTGCTGCGGGGGACGTCATCGGCCGGGAAGCGGGCGGGACGATGCCCCACGCGCTGGTCATTTGCTTCGGCCGTGGCAACCAGGAGGATGCCTGGCAAGCCTTCGACGAGGCCGTCGGCCCGGACGTCCCGCGGGTCGCGCTGTGTGACACCTACAGCGACGAGGTCGACGAGGCGATCCGGGCCGTCGAGGCCGTTCCCGGTCTCGACAGCATCCGACTGGACACGACGAGTTCACGCCGCGGGGACTTCCGCCGGATCGTCCAGGAAGTGCGGTGGGAACTCGACGCCCGCGGATACGAGGACGTTGGGATCTTCTTGAGCGGCGGCCTCGATCCCACAGCGCTACGGGAGCTTCGAGACGTCGCCGACGGGTTCGGCGTCGGCGGGTACGTCTCCAACGCCGATCCGAAGGATTTCGCGCTCGACATCGTCGCGATCGACGGTGAGCCCGCCGCCAAGCGCGGGAAACTCTCCGGGAAGAAGGCCGTCTATCGAACGGCGGAGGGGGGTCACGAGGTCGGACTCGTCGACCGACCGGGACCGACCGACGCCGAATCCCTGTTCGAGCCACTGCTTCGTGACGGCGAACTCGTCAGGGAGTTTGATATCGACGAGTCGGCACGTCGGGCACGCGAGGACGCCGACGCGGTGGGCTTCGGGGAGTGACAGAGCGAACGGAGCGCGATCCAGTCACGCCTGACCGGGAATTCTCAGTGTGACGGTCGTGCCCTCCTCGTCGGTCTCGAAGTCGAGCGATCCGGAAAGCGAGTGGACGATCCAGGAGACCAGCCAGAGTCCGACCCCACTTCCGTGGGACAGCTGGGTCTCCTCGCCGTTGGTGATCGGTTCGAGTTCGTACTCCGGGATTCCCGGGCCGGCGTCACTAACCACGATCCGCGCCTGTCCGTCCTCGACAGTCCCGGTGACAGTCACGGCCGGCGCGTCGCTCGGATCGTGTTCGATCGCGTTCGTCAGTAGTTCCGCGAGTGCGATCCGGAGTCTCTCGTGGCCGTCGAAGGAGATCGTTCCATCGGGACACTCGACAGTGACGTGGGCATCCGGATGGGCTGCTCGAGTCTCTTCGGCGACGTCCGTCAGCAACTCGTGGAGGTCACCAGGCTCGTAGTGCGACCGATTGAACGTCCGGAGGACGCGATCGAGCTTCTCCTGTTTGTCCATCATCGCCGCGGCGTTGTCCTCGATGACACGGAGTCGGTCGCGGACTTCGTCGTCGTGGGCCTTGGCAGCGGCGTACTCGGCGTTCCCGTGGATCGTCGTGACGGTGTTCGAGAGGTTGTGCCGGAGCAACCGGTTGAGGACGCTGACCTGCTGGCGGTTGTGCTGCCGGGCAGTTACGTCCCGCAGTGCGAGTAACACCCCGGAGTCAGCTCCAGTTCGCTGTGAGAGCGGCGTCGCCTGAACGTCGTAGTACCGGTCGACGTTCTCGACCTCGTAGGTGATGGGTCTCTCCGTGCGGTCGCTGTCGAGGTAGTCACACAGTTTCGGGCTCACAGCCGCGAGTTCGTCGCCGATGACGTCCGTGCGTTCCACGCCGAAGGCGTCAACCGCCGCGGGATTCAAGTCGACCACGTGACGCTCGCTGTCGATAACGACGACAAGGTCATCGAGCGTCTCTAGCAACTCGGTACGAGCGAGTCGTCTCGCCGCCGGGACGACTTCAAGAAAGCGGTGGCGATACACCGTCATCAACAGGAGGAGACAGGTCAGGACGATCCCGAGAATCGTCGGATCGTACGGCGTTCGAATCACGTTGGCGAGGTACAGCGCGTTCGCACCCCACGGGGCGAATACAGCCATCAAAAGAACGCTCGCCTGTGTCCGGTAAAGGAGATCTGCGGAGACGACCAGTTCGACGAGCAGGTACGACCCGACCGCGAGCAGCGAGTAGGAGTACGCCGCGTGGAGCCAGAACAGTGGGCCGTATCGCGACGCCGGGATCGCCGCCGCGGTATCCGTGACGATAGCGAGATCCTGCCAGAACAGTGAGTGGATGCCGACAGGCTCGTTCGTGATCGCCGCCAGCACGGTGATCGTGGGGACGACACCGAGCAAAGCAAGCTTGGGACCCGAAAGCCAGCCCCGTCGTCCCGTATACGCGAGGACGAACACGACCCAGGCGACAGGAACGATCGCGATGCCGAGGTAGGACGCTTTCGTCAGGACGACGCTCGCAACCAGATCTGTCGAGAGGAGTTCGAGACCGGCGGTCAGCGACCACCATCCGGCGGCGACCGCAATCACGGCGAGAGCGTGCCCACCCGGCGAGTGGCGCTTCCTGAAGACGGCGACCGCGACGGCTGTGGCGACCAGTGTCCCGGCGAACAACGGCACTGCAGCGAGCGTCATCTGCCAGTCCATACGCTTTGGTTATATACCGAACGGTGGTGGAACTCAAGACAGTACCGCCCCGATTCTCATGATTAATAACTTACGTCGGAAGCAGTCACGAACGTAACAACTAAGGGAACCGGTGGCGGGTATGGACACATGACGCTGACGCCCCGAGTACAGGCTGGAACCGATCAGCCAGGCCACGGGGAGGTCTCCGGTCGGAACGGAAGGGGCCGTCGGCACGCGTCGCGCTCGAAGCGCAAGCGAGCCTGAGTGGCTCGAAGCGGGAGTAGCGACCTCGTTTCGGGCCGGTTTTTTGGTCCAGCGCGTCAATCACCCATCACCACCACACACATCCATGCCACCACAACCACTGTTCGAAGGCGTCTATCCGGCAATGACGACGCCCTTCGAAGACGACGGACGCATCGATTTCGACCAACTCCAGGCAAGCGCGCGAAGACTCGAAGCTGCCGGCGTCGACGGAGTCGTCCCCGTCGGTTCGACCGGCGAGAGCGCGACGCTCTCCCACGACGAACACGTCGAGGTGATCGAAGCCGTCGCCGACGCGGTCGAGGACGTCCCGGTTATCGCCGGCAGCGGGAGTAACAACACCCGCGAGGCGCTCTCCCTGTCCCGCCGCGCCAGCGACGCCGGGGCCGACGCCCTCCTGCTCATCTCGCCGTACTACAACAAGCCCGAACAGCGCGGCCTCCGCGAACACTACCTGACCATCGCCGACGAGATCAACCTGCCACAGATCGTCTACAACGTCCCCTCGCGAACCGGTCGGAACATCGACCCCGACACGGCGATCGCGCTGGCCGATCACGAGAACATCCAGGCGTTCAAGGCCGCCTCGGGCGACCTCGGCCAGATTTCGGAGATCGTCGAACGGACGCGCGAGAAAGACTTCACTGTCCTCTCTGGAGACGACGCGTTGACAGTGCCGATGCTGTCGATCGGAGCGAGGGGTGCGATCAGCGTCGTCGCCAACGTCGAACCCGTCCGGACGTGCGCGATGGTCGGCGCGGCACTCGCGGGTGACTTCGAGCGGGCCCGCGAGTTGCACCACGAACTCGGTCCGCTCGCCCGGGCGCTGTTCGTCGAGACGAATCCCATCCCAGTCAAGGAGGCGATGGCGATCCGCGGCCACGGCTCGCCGGAACTCCGCTCGCCCCTGACGCGACTCTCGGCGGAGCACCGAGCCCACCTCCGGGAGGTCCTCGATGACCTCGAACCGATCGACGTCGAAACGCCCGTCGAGACGACGGATCGATAACCATTCCGTGGCCGAGGACGGAGCGAGGGATATGAGACGCATTGGCGTCACCGGAGCGGCGGGCCGCATGGGACGGACAGTCATCGAGACGGCAGGCGATCGCGAGGACGTGACAGTCGTCTTCGCCGTCGACGCCACCGATGCGGAGACGGTCGCCGGCATGCCGATCCACGAGCCGGGCGACGTCGCCGCGTTGCTGGCGACCCACGAGCCGGACGCGATCGTCGACTTCTCGGTCCCCGAGGCGACCGTCGCGTTCGCCGAGGCCTGCACGGAGGCTGACGTTCCGCTCGTGACCGGCACGACGGGCTTTGCGGACGATCAACTCGACGCCCTGGAAGCGGCCAGCGAGGACGTGGCCGTCCTGAAGGCCGCGAACTTCGCCCGCGGGATCCAGGCACTGCTGTCGGCCGTCCGGGCCGCCGCCGAAGCGCTACCGGGCTACGACGTCGAACTCACCGAGACCCATCACAACGGAAAGCAGGACGCGCCGAGCGGCACGGCGAAGACCCTCCTCGACGCGCTCGCCGAAGAGCGGGACTTCGAAGAGACCTACGGTCGCGAAGGCATCGCCCCGCGCGAGGCGGGTGAAGTCGGCGTCCACGTCCGGCGGGCCGGCGACGTTCGCGGCGAGCACGAGCTCATGTTCGCGGGCAACGACGAGGTTCTCACGCTGACTCACCGCGCGGAGGACCGTGGAGTCTTCGCCGCCGGCGCACTCGATGCCGCCGTCTGGGTCGCTGGCCGGGATCCGGGATTCTATACCTTCGGGGACGTAATCGAGGGCTAACATGAGTCTGGAACGCGACATCGAGACGCTCTGGGAGCAATCGGACGACCTGACGCCTGCAGCCCTTTCAGAGGACCAGCAAGCCACCTTGGACCGGTTTCTCGAAGCACTGGAAGCCGGCGAGGTACGGGCGGCCGAAAAGCGAGACGGGACCTGGGAGGCAAACGCCTGGGTCAAGCAGGGTATCCTGCTGAACTTCACCCTGCGGGAGACCCAGGCCCGCGAGTACGGCGACGTGACATATCACGACGTGCTTCCCCTCCGGGAGACCACCGACCTCGGGAATCGGGGGACCAGAAACACGCCCGACGGGACGGTCATTCGTCGGGGAGCCTACGTCGGCAGCGACGCGATCCTGATGAGCCCCTCCTTCGTGAACATCGGCGCGCACGTCGGCGACGGCACGCTTGTGGACTCAAACGACGTCGTCGGCTCCTGCGCCCAGATCGGCGACGACGTGAAACTCGGCGCGAACACCGTCATCGGCGGCGTGCTCGAACCCGTCGAGGACGCGCCGGTGATCGTCGAGGACGGCGTGGCACTCGGGGCCGGCAGCCGCGTCACGTCTGGATTTGTCGTCGGCGAGAACTCGGTGGTCGGTGAGGACACGTTGCTGTCACCTCGGATCCCGGTCTACGACCTGGTCGAGGAGGAGATTCTCTACGGCGAGTTGCCGCCCGAACGGCGGGCATTCCAGCGGTTCGTCGAGTCCTCGGTTGGCGAGCACGACCTCTTCGACGGCGGCGCGTTCAAGCCGGCGGTGGTTGCGACCCACGTCGAGGAGGAAACGTTGGAGGGGGCCGAGCGAGAGGACGCGTTGCGGGAGTAACGGGCGAGACGAAGTGCTGTGGAAGTGGAGAGCATCCGCGTGCCGCAGGCACGCGGTTCACGCGAGCGACCGCCGGGAGCGAGCGCCTTTTTGGTCCAGCTTTTTGCAAGGAGAGGTTCGCGAGCGGAGCGAGCGAACCCTCCGCAGTAAAAAGGTGGTCTAGAAGTCATCGAGGGCGGCTTGCCCGGCCGCGTTGCGGACGTCGCGGCTCGTCTGCCAGGATTCCCGCGCACACGCCGGGAGTTCGCCGTGTTCCTCGATATAGTCCTCCAGAAAGTCGCGGGTGGTCGAATCGCCCGGGTAACCGCTGCCGAGGTCGCCGTACTCCGAGGCGAGATCCGCAACGTGGGCGTCGCGTTCGACTTTTGCGATGATGCTCGCAGCCCCGACGATCGGATAGGAGGCGTCAGCGCCGTGTTCGGCCCGGAGATCGAGGTCGGCGTCGACCCGGTCGGCGACGCGGCGCTCGAAGCGCACGGCGTTGGTGTCGCCGGCGTCGAGGTAGGTGGCGAGTCCGTCCCTGGCGACCGGCCCGAGCGCCTCGGCGTGGGCCGCGACGGTGAGCGTGTTCATGTCGGTCTCGGGGTCGTCGATCCGCTCGACAGTGATCTCACTGACGGCGACGGCGTGGGCTTGATCGCGGATGACGGCGGCGAGTTCCTCACGGCGCTCGGACGCGAGGTCCTTGGAGTCGTCAACGTCATCGGGCAGGTCGGCGGGGTCGGCCACGACACAGGCTGCGAACATCGATCCCAGGACCGGCCCCTTGCCGGCCTCGTCGACGCCAGCCCGGAGTTCAGTTTCGCCGTCGTCGGTCCAGTCGTCGAGCCGTGTCCGCTCACCTGGCGGGTGCTCGTCGTCGCCTGTTGTATCGTCGCTGCCCGCGTCCTCGTCTTTACTCCCCGTCATTCCTCGCGGAAGAACTCCTCACGAGCGAACGGTTCGTCCTCGCCTTCGACCTCGAGAACGTCGAGTGCCGTCACCTCGGCGGGAGTGTCGAGCAGGCCGGCGAGACTCGGCTCCGTCCGACCCTCGTCGCCGGAGACGAGTTCCTTCACGTAGAGGCCACCCTCGCCGTGGACCTCGATCGTCGCGTGGCGGGCCGTGGCTGGGCCGGCGTTGTCGTCGGCCCTCTCTCCGACAGCCAGGTCCATCCCCTCACCGTCCGGGTCGAGCGCGCCGTCGATCCCGTAGACTGTTCGCGTCCGGACGATGTCGCCGCGACGATGGGCGACCCGGTTGGGCGTCCGTTGCTCGATCGTCTCCCCTTCGAGTTCCTCGAGGGCCGCTTCGAAGTCCGTCGCGTCGACCGGTTCATCGAACGCGACGGTCATCCGGTAGGTCTTGCTCGCGTCGTGTTCCTTGACGCGCTCGACCATGTCGTGGGTCGCGAGGGCGAGCCCCTCGACTTCGACTTTCCCGTCGGCGAAGTCGTTGATATCGTCCTGGAGGTCGTCGACGTCGACCTCGCGCGTTCTGGGTTCTTTGACCTCGATGACGAACGGGCGACCGGTGCCGAGCATGCGCGCGTCGACGTCCTCGCGGCCGGCTCCGTGAAAGACCGCCCGGGAACCGTCCATCGCCTCGCGGACGACCGGGGCGGTGAGTTCCTCGACGCTCTCGTCGTAGCGATACCCAGTTCCACCACACCCGGGGCATGGTTCGCCGTCGACGGTGCCAGTGGCGTTGCAGTCGTTACAGGGCCACTCCGTCTGTGGGATGTCGCGTTTGATCTTTCGGTAGCGACCGTAGACGAACGCGGAGTTGACCTGAACCTCGACGGTGTCGGCGTCGAGGTCGAGGAGGAGTTGGACGTCCGGCCGCTCGAAGTCGACCTCGGCGTCTATCTGCCCGCCCAGACGCTTGCCGACCTCGCGGTTGAACTCCCCCTTGAGCGGTTCGCCCGCGTCGGCTTCGAGGCCGGCGTCTTCTCTGAGCAGGCGCTCGTTCTCCTCGATGAGTGCGGGGACGCGCGTCCCGACCTGGTAGGTGTCGAAGTCGTATTCCGAAATCGCTTCCGCGGCGCGATCGGCCCAGGCGTCGAATTCCTCGCAGGCACCCTCACACACCCAGCACTCCGTGGGGGGCTCAATCGGTTCGTCGTCGTCCAGAGCGAGCGTCGTCCGCAGGGCGCGGCCGCGTTCGGCGTTCGTGAGTCCGAAACTCCGGTCGGCGACCGGGCGACCGAGACACGCGTCACAGACCGGGCCGGTTGCGCGGGCCGCCCGGGCGAATTCGAGGAGATCCATACGGGGAGTGTATCGGCAGGGGCGTAATTCGCTTTCGAGTCACGTTCGGCCACCACCAGGACCGCTCGACATCCTGGACCGTCCACGCCACGAACCGAACGGACTTTGTGTCGGCTGTCCGGCGAGACAGACATGGATGAAACGCTACTCGCGGCACTGCTGGGTGCCGTCCAGGGTGCCCTGGAGTGGCTCCCGGTTTCGAGCGAGGGCGCGCTGGCGCTGGCCCGGACGGCGGTCGGCGACACCGCCCTGGAGGCGACGCAGTTCGCGCTGTTCTTACACGTCGGGACGGCCGTGGCGGCGACAGTCTACTACCGGGCTGACGTCCGAGATCTCCTCGGCGACGTCCGCGAATGGCGACCCGAGGCGGCTTTCGCGCCGGCCGGTGCCGACCTCTCCTTCGTCGTGCTCGCGATGGCGACCTCCTTCGCGACCGGCGGGATCGCCTACCTCAGCCTCGAGGAACTCGTCTCGACGCTGGGAGGCGGCGCGTTCGTCGCGCTCATCGGCGCGTTGCTGGTCGCGACGGGGTTGATCCAGTACGTCGCCGAGGGATCAGGCGGGCGTCGCGATGATCCCGACGCCGTCGACGCCGTCCTCGTCGGCGCGCTCCAGGGCCTCGCCATTCTGCCTGGCGTCTCCCGGTCCGGGACAACCGTGAGCGCGCTGTTGCTTCGGGGCCACGACGGCGAGGGATCGCTCCGGCTGTCCTTTCTGCTGTCGATCCCCGCCGCCCTGGCGGCCGGCGTGCTGGTGCTCGTCGAAACCGGTCTACCCGGGATCGAACTGAGTGCGGCGATCGTCGCACTCGCGGTCAGCGCGATCGTGGGATATCTGACCGTCGGGACGCTGGTCGCGCTGGTTCGCCGACTCGCGTTCTGGGCCGTCTGTACGGCGTTCGGGCTGCTCGCCGTCGCCAGCGGACTCGCGATCGCATTGTTGTAGCGTCGATGGGGAGCCGTCTTTCGAATCGTTTACTTGCAAGAGCGAATTCCCCAGAATTGGAATCGAGCCGTGAGTGAAACTGGTTCGGAAATCGGCGACGACGAGCGCGAGGCGCTGGTGACGATCGTCCACGGGGCGGTCGTCACGTCGGGCGGCGTCTCGATCCAGCGGGCGCTTTCGACGGGCACGGAGTTCGTTCTCGCGCGCGGGCTCGACCCCGTCGTCTACGGCGTCTACGCGCTGGCGTGGCGGATCGCGGGGTTGCTCGTGCGGCTGGTCACCTTCGGAAGCGTGCCGACGCTGCAGCGATACCTTCCGGCCGCCGAGGACCAGCCAGCGACCCAGTCGCGGGTCACGGGCCTGGCCTACGCCACGACGGGAGGCTTCGGGCTGGCGATCGCGCTCGGCGTGTGGCTCGGGGCCCCCTGGCTCAACCGCCTCACGCTCGATCACCCGGACTTCCCGCGGGCGATGGGACTGTTCGGAACGCTCGTGGGGTTGATCGGAATCGTAATGATCGCGGCGGCTACCTTTCGGGCGGCAGGCTCAGCCCGCGGGGAGGTGCTGTTCAACAAGATCCTCCGGCCCGCCGCACGGCTGGTCGGCGCGCTCGTGGCGCTTTCCCTCGGATTCTCGGTCGTGGGCGTCGCCGGAACGATCGTGGCGTGCATGGCGATCCTCGTCGTGGTGGGCGTCCCGATCACCGTCCGATCCACCGGGATCACGCCGTCGTTGCGGGGCGCGCGGGCCGAGATCCGGCAGTTTTTCGATCACGCCGCGCCGGTCGCGATGAGCAGCCTCGGAAAGGTGTTTCAGAACCGGGTCGACCTCCTGCTGGTCGGCGCGTTGCTGACGGCAGTCGCGGCGGGGATCTACAACGTCGTGCTCGTGCTGGTCGCCATCGCGTGGATCCCGCTTCTGTCGTTCAACCAGTTGCTCCCGCCGGTGGCGTCGGACCTCTACGCCGAGGGCGAGATGGCGACGCTCAATGCCGTCTACGGATCGGCCACGCGGCTGATCGTCACGACCGTGATCCCTATCCTCGCGATCCAGATCGTCTACGGACGGGTATTCCTCGGGGTGTTCGGTGAGACGTTCGTCCGTGGATACGTCCCGCTGGTGGTGTATCTCGGCGGCGTCTTCGTCGGGAGCGCGGTCGGCGCGACCGGGTGGCTGTTGATGATGACCGACCACCAGTACGCCCGGATGGCGCTCGACTGGCTGCTGGCGGTGCTCAACGTCGCCCTGACGTACACCTTCATCCAGGCGTTCGGTCTCGCCGGAGCGGCGCTCGGGACGTCGCTGGCGATCGCCGTCCAGAACGGCCTCCAGGTCCTCCTGCTCAGGCGCTTCGAGGGGCTGTGGCCCTTCGACGCGACGTTCCGGACGCCGATCGCGGCCGGCGTCGTCATGCTCGCGGTCCTGTTCGGCGTCCGGTCGCTCGGCGACGGACTGGCCGTGACGGCGCTCGGCAGCGTCGTCGGGATCGGTGCCTACGTCGGGACGCTCGCCGTCCTGGGGGTCGATCCCAGGGATCGACTCGTCGTTTCCGAACTCGCCGACCGATACCGGGCCAGGCTGGGCGAGGCCCTGCGTTGATCCGCGTGTGCCCGTCAACGCCGCCGCGCGGCTGGTCGGCGCGCTCGTGGCACTGGGCCAACGGACTGCGGCGGTGAAAACTGTCCGGTCCGACGGCGATGGCTGTGGTGCCAAGCGGTGAGAACATATATGCCCGTGAGTGGCTAATTTCCGGGTAGACACGCGGGCCCATGAGCGAGGACGAACGGAAGATAACAGACGTCGCCGGGGATTACCGGCCGGTCCGTCGGGACGGCCAGCCGGTGGAAGATCCGGACTGGCAGTCCTCGCGGATCGTCCTGACGGACAAACGGCTCGTCCTCGCCGGCAACGGATCGAACCGGACGATCCCCCACGGGCGCGTGACGATCGCGAACGACGTCGACGGGGTCGATATCGCCGGCGACGCGCTCGCGCTGCAGGTCGGCTCGACCGTGATCGAAGTATCGACTGGGGACGCGGGGTTTCCGGGCACGTACTGTCGGGCGAACCTCGCCGACGAGATCGTCCTCGTCAATCACCCGGCGGTCGTCGGTGGGGTTGTCCAGGACGACGCCACCTGGGAGAAAGCGAAGTTTTCGGCCACTGAGGACGGGTTTTCCCTGGTGTTTCCCGGCGGCGATCGCGTCACCAGTGACTTCGCCGACGTCGGGACCGTCGAAACGGGGACACGGTCCGTCATGGGTGAGACGCGACCGGTCGTCGAGGTCGAACATACCGACGACGAGGGGCGCAGCGTCGAGACCCACCTCTCGGGAACGGAACGACACACGTCCGTCCTCCGAGAACTGTTCGAAGGTCGCGTCGTCGAACGAGACGAGGACTACGAACTCACCGAGACCGAGAGCCAGGTGTTGATGGCGCTTTACTCGGGCGTCTCCCCGTTCGAGATGGCTGACTTCGTCGGCCTCAGCGTCGACGAAGTCGAAGAGATCTATCAGAAACTGCTGGAAGTCGGCGCGGTCGACAAAGTGCGAACCCGCACGGAGGTCTCGCTCAACGCCCAGGGCCGGAACATGGCCAGCGAGGCGATGAGCGAGCAGTGATCCGAGACTGCCGAAACCCCGTGTGCGGTCGTACGCCACGCCTTCACAGCCACGCAGTTCCACCGCGTCTTCACAGCCACAGTTTTGTGTGAAAAATGATCGCGGATGTATGGCCAACCCTTAAGTTACGGTAGCTGAAAATCGGGCACGGCGATGACAGACGACCACACACGGTTCAACGGCGACAGGCGAACGTTCCTGAAGTGGCTCGGGGCACTCGGGGCGACAATGGGGGCCGGGGCGACAGCGGTGGGCCCGGTTGCCGGCGACGACCACGTCGGCGAGTACCGACAAACATTGCTCGCCGCCCTCGAATCGGCGCACGGTCTCCCGGCCGGTACGTTCGTCTACGGGACGAACGAACAGGCGGCGCTCGACGCGTTCACGTTCGAGGGCGCGGGCGAGGGGACGTCCTCGACGTTCGAAGTGGACGCCGACGTCCCGATCACACAGGCCATCAGCCTGACAGTGAACGAGGATCCGTCGAACGCCTACGACTACACGTATCAAGGATTCATTTCGGACAGCTCGTTCAGTGCCGGCGACCCGCTGCTCGCGGTCGCGTACGTTCGTAGCGACACCGACGGGGCCCAGATCCAGGCTGGATTCAAGTACCAGTATACGGACCCGAACGGTGAGACGGGTTACAGTTCCAACACGGTCCAGGAGTCCGCGACAGTCACCCCCGGCGCGGAATGGACCCGCTATTACTTCCCGATCGAAGTCGGCGAGAAGCCTGACGGCTCGGAGCACACGCCGTATCTCGAGTTCTGGACAGGGTACGGCGAACAGACCGTCGAGATGGGCGGCGTCGCACTGCTCGATTACGGCGACGCCGACGTCAGTGTCGGTGACCTCCCGGCGGGCCCGGCAGACGCCGAGGGCGGGGGAGGTGACGAACCCACGAACCCGCTCATCAACTATGCGGGCCGGGAGGAGGGCGCACAGTGGCGCGAGGACGCCAGAGACCGTATCGAGGAGATCCGGATGACCGACTTCGAAGTCGAGGTCGTCGACGATTCCGGAGCCGCCGTCGACGGTGCCGACGTCGACGTCGCGATGACCGACCACGCCTTCGACTTCGGCAGTGCCGTGTCAGTGAGTCACATCACGGGGGACAGCGAGGACGACCAACGGTACCGCGAGGTCTTCCTGGAGAACTTCAACAAGGCCGTCATCGAGAACGGGCTGAAGTACCCCGCCTTCACCGGCGCGTGGGGCGACAGCAAAGCGGGAGCGATGGACGCGCTGGAGTGGCTCGACGAGCACGACGTTCCGACGCGCGGTCACTACCTCCTGTGGGAGGAGTACGGGACGGACGGCGGCGGCGGGATGGGCATCGGCGATCCCGACGCCATGTCGGCCGGGGAAGTCGTCGACCTCGTCGACCAACGGATCGAGACCCACGCCACCGACGTCGGTGATCACGTCGTCGAGTGGGACATGCACAACCACCCGATCTGGCAGTCGAACTTCCGGAGCGACGACGCGATCGGCTGGGACGCTGTCGAACAGTGGTGGCAGACTGCCGACGCGGCGACCGACGCCGAACTGTACACCAACGAGATGGGCAACGTCGCGGGCGGGTTCTTCCGCGACCAGCACGACGAATTCGTCGGCCGACTGGTCGAAAACAACTATCCGGTCGACGGGGTCGGATTCATGGGTCACGTCCAGTTGCCCAACGACAACGTGACGCCACCTGCGGAGATCCTCGAAACCTACGACCAGTTCGCCGAGCACGACCTCCCGATCCTGATCACCGAGTTCGACATCCAGATCAACGATCGCGACAACGACGAGGAGGTCGCCTTCCAGCGGGACCTGCTGCGGGACTTCCTGATCGCGTCGTTCAGCCACGAGGCCGTCGAGGGCGTGATGTCCTGGGGCTTCTGGGCGGGCGACCACTGGCGACCCACCGGTGCCTACTACGACGAGGACTGGACGCTGCGGCCCCACGGCGAACAGTTCATGGACCTGGTCTTCGAGGAGTGGTGGACCGAGGAATCCGGCAGTACGGACGCCGACGGCGTCTACGCGACCAGCGGGTTCAAGGGCACCTACCGGATCACCGCGGCTCACGGCGCGCAGACGGCCGAGCGCGAGATTTCGATCGACGACGATACCGGCACCGTGACGGTCTCGATCGGCGAGACAGGAGATACCGATGGCGCAGACGACGGTGCGGACGACGAAACCGAGCCAGGGACGCTACCCGGGGCCGACGGACCGTCACAGGATCTCGACGGCGACGGGCGCTACGAGGACGTCGACGGCGACGGCAGGGCCGACATCAGCGACGTTCGCTCGCTGTTGAACAACCGCCGCAGCGACGCGGTCCGGACCAACGCCGACGCCTACGACTTCGACGGCGACGGGGGCGTCGACGTCGGCGACGTGCTCGCGCTGTTCCGGCGCATCTACCGATAACGTCCTCGCCAGCGATCTCGGCGCTAGCGTTTCGTCACGATCCCGCGTTGCGTTCCGCCATCCGTCCCGATCGACCGACCGATCTCGACACGGGCGCACGATTCACGTCCATCGTGCGCCGACCATCGTGGAGCTGTCCCGTCGGACGGCAGTTCCGGCCGAAGAGCCTGCGTCTGGGCCGACGCCGATGGGCCACACAATTGTATGGATTATTATACGATACGGGAAACTAACAGCCGCCGAATTGCACACGATAGATAGGCGATCTGACTTGAACGTTCACCCAAAACACTAAGTAAAATCATGACGAATCAATCGAGCGCTACGTACAGATGACAGACGATAAACTACACGTTCACGGCGACAGGCGGACGTTTCTGAAGTCCGTCGGGGCACTCGGGGTGGCAACGGCGGTCGGATCCGGGACGATCGGCTCGGTAGCGGCCGACGGCCATCTCGACGAGTATCATCAGACGCTACGGAGCGATCTCCAGGAGCAGTTTGACTTGCCGGCCGGATCGTTCCTGTTCGGGGCGACCGAACAGGCGACGATCGACAGTTTCGAATTCCAGTCGGGGGGGAGCGGGAATCTCTCGGAGATCTCCGTCGACAACGATGCCGTGCCGATCAGCCAGGGCGTCGAAATCGAGGTAAACGAGGAAGGATCGGATCCCTGGTCGTACTCCTATCAGCGATTCCTCACGGAACAGTCATTCGAGGAAGGCGACGTCCTTCTCGGCGTCGCCTACCTCCGCAGCGAGTCCGAGAACGCAGAGACGGAAGCGTACTTCAAATATCGATACAAGGACGCCGAGGGAGACGACTGGAGCTATCAGAACGCGAACTACATCACGGACTCCGCGACCGTCCAGCCGGGCGAGGAGTGGACCCGCTATTACTTCCCGATCGAGGTCGGGTCCCGTCCGGGGTCGATCCGGGACCCATACGTCGAATTCTGGCTCGGGATGGCCCAGCAGACCGTCGAGTTCGGCGGCCTGGCACTCATCGACTACAGCGACGCCGACGTCGGGATCGGCAACCTCCCGAGCGGGGAAGCGGTTCCGCCCGAGGAGAGCACTGGCTACCAGATATGGTCGGACACCGACGACCCCTACTACTCGGAACTCGTCAGCGATCTCAAGGGGTATAACCTCGGTGGCGCGGGCAAGTTCGCCTACGGGACGACCGAAGCCGCGACGTTCGACGCCTACGAGGTCGCCGGCGGGAGTGCCGATCTCGCGAACCGGGAGTCCCTCGACGTCGGCGAGGACGTCCCGTTCTCGGAGGCGACCCGGATCGAGGTGACCGAAGCAGCCGACGACGACTGGCTGGTCAACTTCAAGGCGTTCGGTGATCAGGAACTGGAAAGCGAAGACGTGTTGCTGGGAGTCGCGTACATGCGCGCACCCGAAGGCGACACGGCGATCACCTACAAGATGACCTCGTCGGGTGACGAGTCGGCCAACTACGTCACGAAGCCACGCCCGCCGCTCACCAGCGAGTGGAAGCGGTTCTACTTCCCGATCGAGGCCGGAAGCGCCGCCGCATCCGGCGAGTGGTGGACCGAGATCTGGCTCGGCGCACAGACCCAGACCGTCGACATCGGCGGACTGGCAGTGATCGACTTCGCCAAGGGCGTCTCGGTCGGCGACCTCCCCGCCTGGGAAGAGGAGATCAGCGAGGCGTGGGAATCGGAAGCCGACGCCCGCATCGAAGAGCACCGCAAGACCGGCTTCGAGGTCGAAGTCGTCGACGATGCCGGCGACGCCGTCGACGGTGCCGACGTCGACGTCGCGATGCAGGAGCACGCCTTCAGCTTCGGGACGGAAGTCACGGCTGACCATCTGATCCAGAACACCGACCCGGGCGATCGCTACCGGGAGGTCATCACGGAGAACTTCAACACCGCCGTCCTGGGCAACCACCACAAGTGGCGCTTCTTCGAGGAGGCACAGGACATCTCCGACGCGGCGACCGAGTGGCTCGTCGAGCAGGACATGCGGATCCGCGGCCACGTCTGTCTGTGGGCGGCCGTCGACTCCTACGCAGTGCCCGAGGACGTCGTCGCGGCGATGGGCGTCGACTGGTCGGAGGTGGACGATCCCGAACTCGACCCGGAACACGTCCGCGATCGGACGTTCAGTCACATCGAGGAGATCATCAGCCACTACGCCGACTTCCAGGACTACGGCAGCGTCATCGACGAGTGGGAGGTCCACAACGAGACCCGCCACCAGCCAGGGTTCATCAAGGCGGTCCGCGGCGTCGGTCCCGACGAGGAACTCGAGATCAACCCCGTCGAGGCCCCGGTCCTCGCCGAGTGGCACAACCATGCCGAGGACGTCGCGCCCGACGACGTCGGGATCGCGATCAACGACTACAACACCCTCTCCGGCCCGTACCAGTCGACGCGGGAGGACCACAACCGAATGGCCGAGTTCTTAGTCGAGGAGGGCGTCGACCTCGACGGGATCGGCCTCCAGAGTCACTTCAACCAGGGCTCGTCGCTGACGCCCACGGAGATCTGGGAGGGCCTTGAGTACTACACCGGCCACGGCGCGGGTATCCGGATCACCGAGTTCGACATGGCCGACGAGACCTGGACGGAGGCCGACAAGGCCACCTTCTTCAAGCGGTTCCTCAAGATATTTTTCAGCCACCCGAACGCGGAAACGTTCATGGTGTGGGGCTTCAAGGACGACCTCCACTGGCGGGACGACGCACCGTTCTTCGACTCCCAGTGGAACCCCAAACCGAGCTTCGACGTCTGGCAGAACCTGGTCTTCGACGAGTGGTGGACCGAGGACTCGGGCAGCACGGACGAAGAAGGCGTCTACGCGACGAACGGGTTCAAAGGCGAGTATCGGATCACCGCTACCGACGGCGAGGCGACCGGCGAGCGCATGGTCTCGATCGACGACGACACCGACGCCGTGACGGTCACGCTCGGCGAGACCGACGGCGAAGAGGACGGCGAGGACGAACCGGTCACGCTCCCCGGTGCCGACGGGCCGTCCCAGGACCACGACGGCGACGGGCTCTACGAGGACGTCGACGGCGATGGACGGACCAACATCAGCGACGTCCGATCGCTGCTGAACAACCGTAACAGCGACGCGGTCCGGGCTAACGCCGACGCCTACGACTTCGACGGCGACGGCGACGTCGACGCCGGCGACGTGCTCGCGCTGTTCCGGCGCATCTACCAGTAACTCCCCGCGCTCGCGTTTCGCTTCGTTTTCCCTCGTTTTCGTCCGAACAGTGGCCGGGACGTGAGTCGGTGTACGCCGCTCGTGGGCGGACGGTCCTCTTCGGATCTTCCCCGGGCGAATGATCCGGTCGACAGGCAGGACTCCTGGGCTGGACGCCCTAGCCAGAACGGTTATTCCCGTCAACAGTATATCGCTCGTATGGGCAAGCGTCTGATCGGAACCCTCGTCGTCTTGATCGCACTCGGGATCGGCGTCCCCGCAGTCGGTGGCGTCCAGCTGGGTGACGTCGATCCCGGTGGGACGGTCGACGTGTCCGCGGCCTCCCCACCAGCCACGAACGGTTCGACGCCGCTCGACACCGAAGCCGAGCGCGCGTCGGTCCTGATCGTCTTCGAGAACGACACTGCGCGTGAAGCGGCAGCGTTCCCGGACCGGGACGTGACCGTCACCGGTGGGCACGGCGTCGACTTCATGCCGGTGCTATACGCGAGCGTCCCCACCGAGGCGATCGACGCCATCGAGCGACGATCGGACGTCCAGGCCGTCTATCGGGACAGCAGGGTTTCGAACCCGGACGACGCTGTCGCCAGCGAGACGACGCTGCGGTCACAATCTGACGGCCAGGTCACGCCGTGGGGGGTCGATCGCATCGACGCACCCGAAGCAAACGGGGTCGTCGACGATGCCGCGAAGGCGAACGTCACCGTCGCCATCCTCGATACGGGGATCGATTACACGCACGCGGATCTCAATGGGTCGGTCTCCTGGGGCGCGAACTTCACGGACGGTGTCGACGAGAGCGGGCTCTCGACTGCGATGGACGACAACGGCCACGGGACTGCGGCCGCGGGCGTCGTCGCAGCCGCTGACGACGATCACGGCGTCGTCGGCGTCGCACCCGGAACCGAACTGTACGCGATGAAGGTCCTGAACAGTGAGGGAGACGGATATATGAGATGGCTGATATCGGGTATCGAAAGCGCTCTGGACGGCGAGGACGGCGAACTCGGTACTTCGGACGACGCGGACGTCCTCTCGATGAGTCTGGGTGGCTCTGAAGGGAGCTCTGCGCTGGCAAACATTATCGAAGAAGCGAGTGAACACGCCGTTGTCGTCAGTTCAGCCGGGAATGATGGAGACGGTGACATAACCACGAACAACGTTACCTATCCGGCCAAGTATCCAGGAGCTATCGCCGTCGCTGCGACGAATCAGTCGGATCAAACGACCGTTTGGAGTGCAGAGGGCGACGAAATCGAACTGGCTGCACCTGGCCATGAGATCAGAACAACGTGGCCGTCCGGAAAGAAGGTGAAATCAGGCACTTCATTTTCGGCACCACACGTCTCGGGCGTGGCTGCACTTGTGATCGCCCAAGATCTCGCTGATGGAACCCGAGATCTCTCGAAGACGGCGGTCAGGCACCGACTCCAGAACGCCACACTGGACATCGAGTCGTCCGGGATTGACCCCAAGAGCGGCTACGGATTGATCCTCGCCGACGAGGCCGTCGGTATCAAGTCGGTCGACGTAACGAACTTCTCAGTATCGGACCTCTCGCCAGGTGAGACAGCCGTCACGGCAGGCGAGACAATCGACGTCAACGGGACAGTCACGAACGTGGGCAACGCAGAAGGGACGCAGATGATATCACTCACACACAACGAGTCGATTGTCGACGAGACGGCGGTGACGCTAGCGGCAGGAGAGTCGACCGCGATTTCGTTTTCCAATGTCTTCGGTAACCTGGGGCCTGGTGCGTACGAGTACGGCGTGCATACCGCTAACGACAGTCAGACGGCGACACTGACCGTCCAGAAACCAGCCGAGTTTGCCGTATCGAATCTCGAACCCGGAAACGCGTCAGTCACACGTGGGGACATCGTCAACGTTAGTGCAACAATTGAGAACCGAGGCGATGTCGAGGGAATCCAGTCGATCGGAATGCGAATCGACGGACAGACGGTCGCCAACGAGTCACTCACGCTGGGGAAAGGAGCGAATGCGACGGTAAGCTTCGAACTGGCGACCGAAGCGTTCGAAGTAGGAACCGTGTCCTATGGTGTCTTCAGTGACGACGACGGACAAAGCGCATCGCTGACAATCGAAGAACCGTCGACCCTCAACGTAGAGGGACCGGAGTACATCGTCCCGGGAACAAAGACACCGATAACATACACGATCACCAACACTGGGAGCGAGTCTGTGACGAACATCTCGCTTTCGGTGACCAGTGGGATGAACGTCAGCATCGAGAATGCGAATCGATCACACAACAGGACTCTCGGTCCGGACGAATCCTGGGTGACGAACGCGACGGTCGTTGTAAACGAATCTTTCGACGGTGAGGAGACTAGCATAGGCGCGACGGCGACCGTGGGAGCTGGGCAGACGAGTCGATCAGATACTTTCGACGTGGTCCGAACGGTGGCCATAGTAAATGGCCCGAAACGCGTCTATGCAACACCGGGATCGACGGTGAACGTGACCTACACGTTACGAAACGCCGGCATCACTGAGCCCGAAAAGGGAATCCTCCAAATCAGAACCATCCCGGAGCCACTCGACATCGTGGGGAGTTCGTACCTCGCATTGGGCTTTGGAGAGCCAGTTCCTGCGCCGGGTGAGACGGTCAAGCACACCTTCGAACTCAGCGTACCGGAGTCGGCGAACGGTACCTACCAGATTTCGACCAGAGGATCGCTAGGGTCGGGGATTCGTGCAACGATGACGACAGAGATAGACACCAGCGGACGGTGGTTCGACCCGTACGTGACCGAGACCGGTATCGTGGACAATCGGGGGATCAACAAGGCCGTCAGCGAGTACCTCCGCGGTGATCTCTCTCCGAAGCGATTAAACGCACTCGTCAGTGCGTACCTCACAGGCTCATCCCCGGGATGACTGAGAATCAAACATCAGTACATCAATAAATAACCAGCACAATGACAGAGAAAACAATTGATAGAGTCGAAAACCACTCGGGTTCAGACTGACCGCCGAAGCCCTATTTAAATGCTTTGTGGTAGCGTGGGAGATTCTAAAGACTCAAACGCCTAAAATCGCGTCTTGTAGGGGCTCCATCTCGATTTGCATCCGGTTCCCAAACACGGGTTGAACCAGAAAGCATTTACCACATACGGGAGATGAATACGAACGTGAACCGTCAGTACCCGGTCTCTGTACTCCGAAAGTCCGGAAGCGTCCGGCAGGGGCTGAGGGACCTGACGGTCCAAAATATGGATCAGCGCTATTCAAACCCGATAATTGACAGTGCGTCGTATCGCTCGACGAACGATGAAAACATTATAGCCAACAAATGACAGGAAATACAACACCACAAGAAAAGGTAAGGGCTGTATTCCTTACCGCGCTCATGGTCGTGTCGGTCTTCGCCACGACACTAGCGTTCGCTGGTGGTGCGGCGGCGTTAACCGGCACGCCAGCGGCAGCCGGTAACACCGTCGTCACCGACGTCTCAACCACCGGCGTTCAGGCGAATCATGCACTAAACGTCACAGTCGAAAGTGGCGATTCCATCGCAACCAACGACATCACGTCCATCGAGGTCGATTACGCTGCCTTCGGCACCACGGGGACTGATACCCTCAGCAGCGTTATCAGCAATGACGATGCATCAGTCCTCGTGAATGGAAACACAGTGACCGTCAATAGTGTTTCCCAACTGAATGACGACGACGCCGCCACAATCGACATCACGGGAACCACCGTCGAAGCTGGCGACACCGTCGAAGTCCAGTTGACCGGCGTCGACAATCCGAGTAGTGCCGAGTCAGCTGATGTCTCGGTGACTCTGGACGACGGTTCGACCTCCGTCTCCCAGGGGCTGGCACTCGAGACGACCCAGCCGAACGTCCTTGTCGCACCCGAACGCGGTGTTGCCACTATCGGTAGCGGTGTGGAGTACACTGCGACGGTGACCGACAGTAACGGTGACCCGATCCAGGGCGTTGATGTTGTTGTCGATGAGTCTGGCACGGACAATTTGGCAACGAGTTCCGGTCAGGCGTCCACAGATCTTTCGACGACCATCAACACTGATGCAAACGGTGAAGCGTCCGTCACGCTGTACAACACCACAAGCGCAGGTGTAGGCAGCTACGACGCGACGTTCACCGAACAGCTGAGTACTGGTGGCAACCAGACCACCATCACGCACTCAGCGACAGTGCAGGATACCGTCTACATCGACGGGGAAATCTCCGACGACAAGCTTCGACCGATCCAGGACGACGGGAACGTGACCATCAACGTCACGTCGACTGACGGAAACTACCCGTCGTACATCGTCGAAGAAGTCAAGCTGAAGAACCTCGACACGCTCGCTGCGAGTAACCCGTACGTTGAATCGGCCGGTTTCTACCCGAGTAGCGGCAGTCAAGTCGGCGAGTACTACATCGAACTCGAAGCCTTCAGTGACGACACGGAATATACCTTCGAAGCTGACTTCACTGGCTTCCAAGCCTTCGACGGTGACGTAGTTGTCAGCCCCGGACAGCAGGGCGACCGAAACATTCGCCTGACCCGGATCGTCGAAGCTGACAAGATCAGCGTCACCAGTCCGGCAAACGACCCGGTCGACGTTGATCCGATCACGGGCAATCAGGACATCGAAGTGCTCGTCGAAAGCTATGACTACGAGTCGCCGTTCGACGATCTGAGTGCGTGGCCAGGCGAAGGTGTCGATGTGACCGTGGAAAACGTCGACGATCCCAACGGCGTTCTCGCTGGTGATGGGACGGACATCGTATTCGATCCCGCATCGCAGTCGAACACTACCGTTAGCGACGGGACGACGCAGTTCAACGTCGCCCTCGATCTGGGCGGTGTCACCGTCGAGACGCTCGACGAAGACATCACCGTTGAACTCGCGTTCACGCCCGCGAACGCGGCTAACAGTACCGTTACCACCACGCAGAACGTCACGTTCGTCGCCGAACCGCCGAGTGGTGAGGGGACGATCTCCGGAACTGTCGACGAGATCAACGAAGACATCCAACTCGGTTCGGAGAGTCTGACCAGCAGCCGGGCTGAGGGCGTGAACGTACACGCCGTCCAGAGCGACCGGCTGCAGGAGAACGACATCTCGCTGAATGTCGAGCAGGACGACACCGACTACGTCCGTGTTGGCGCGGACACCGACGGTGACGATACCGCCGAAGAGTGGCTCGATGTCCAGACGGACTACCTGTTCACTTCCAGCGAAGCAGAGGTAGTGCAGAACCTCTCGATCGCAGGTAGTGGATTCAGCGCTGCGGATACGGATAGTTCCGGTCCGGACAGCTTCACCGTCAGCGTTCTTGAAGCCGGTGACTACGTGGTGCAGGTCTCGGAGGACGGCGACTTTAGCAGCCCCGAGCTTGACACTACGTTCACCGCGGCGAACAACCTGACCTACGAGGATACCAAGGAGCGGTACGGTGGCCTCGGAGGCGTGCCCGCAGTCCAGACGGACGTGACGGGCGAGGACGGCACGTTCAAACTCCTGAACCTCTACACCAACGGCGAAGTGGGTCTCGAATACACCGTGATCGCCGGTGACGGTAACGGTGATCTCGGATTCGCGAATGCTCTCGGATACGAGCAGGTGTCAGTGCTCCAGAACGCTGAGGATGAAGTCACAGTCACCGCTGACTCGACTGACGAACAACTCGATGTCAGCCTCAGTGTCCAGCAGGTCGACATCACCGCTGACTCGGTGAACGCGACCAACCGTGGGACGGTCCCGAGTGCAGACGATGCGGACGCTGACTACGGGACCGCACTCAACGAATTCGGAAACACCTCCGACGACTTCCGGCAGGAGATTCCGCGCGACAACTCGACTGTCGACGTGATCCACCTCCGGACGTTCCTCTCGGAAGGCGATATGCCTACGGAAGGCGCCAACGTGACGGTGTCGTACACCGCCGAGGGTACCTTCGACGGTGAGTTCCTTAGCACGGTCGTCGGTGGCGACGAGATCTCGAACAGTACCGGTCAAATTCAGATCGACACTAGCTCCGAGACAGACGGCATGGCTGACGGTGAAGCCGTGCTGTTCCTGCAGACGGACAAGGCCGGATTCGGCACTGATGTCAACGTGACGATCGACGTCACGATGAACAATGCTGCTGGCTCGGACTCGATGGACAAAGAGTTCGTCGGCGTTCTAGACCAGGCCTACGAGAGCGGTAGCATCACCGGTGTCGTGAGTGACGATAACGACAACCCAGTCGATGCACGGATCTACGTCAGCGAGATGGTGGATCCGGGCAACAACATCGAGATTACGTTCACGCCTGACGACGTGAACAACCTGACCGACTTCACCGCCACGGTCTACGACACTGACGGTAGCTCGGATACCGTGATCGAGACGGTGAATCTGACCGACGACGAGATGCGAAACTTTGAGTTCCAGGGCTTCTCGTCGAACCTCTCCCTCGAATCGGGCGAGGAACCCTACACGCTGCTGGCCGACCGTCAGGCCGACCGGACAACGCTGAGTCCGGTTCCGGCTCTGGAGGTCAGCGACATTGACAACCGCGTGCGCTTTGCTCTGACCGGTGTCTCCGAGACGGGCGCGACCGGAACGTCGGTTTCGACCGGCGTTCAGGTCAACCGCACGAGTACGGCCAGTATCGTCATCGACGAGGCTGCAGCGGCCTCGTTCCAAGTCAGTGACCTGAGTCCGACGGACTACACGGCCGGTGCTGACGAGACCTTCACCGTTTCCGCGACGATCGAGAACATCGGCGACATCACGGCCGCGAAAGATGTCGAACTCCGGCTCAACGGGAGCACCGTAGACACGGAGTCAGTCGAACTCGACGCTGGTAACAGTACCACCGTCGAATTCGATGTTAACGCGAGTAACGTCGATGCTGGCGACTACATCCACTCGGTGTGGACTATGGACGACGAAGCCAGTGGAAACCTGACAGTCGAAGAAGCTGCCACCGGTAACTGGTACGACGCCTACGTGGACCAGAACGGCGTCGTCGACGAGCCGGGTCTTAACGCTGCTGTGTCGGACTACCTCGGCGACGAGCTTAGCGACGACGAGCGGTTCAACGCCGTGGTGAGTTCCTACATCAGCGGAGACCCGATCGCAGACGTGATCGATAACTAAGAATAGTGCGACAAACACCAACACTAGGAAACCAAACAAAATGACTAATACAACGGACAAGATCCGTGGTGTATTCCTCGCCACGTTGATGGTCCTTTCCGTCGTCGCAATGAGCGCCTCGTTTGCAGGTGCAGTTGCGGCACAGGAGCCGACCACAGCGGACAGAAGTATCGATTCCGTCGAACTCACACCAGGTGAGACGGCAACAGTAAGCATATCAGTCGAGTTTGATGCGGAACACGAGTTCCAAATCATCGACAATGTCGACCCGGCACTGAACCCTGAAGTTGTCGACGGTCCCGGTAACGTCAACGACGGGACTGTGACGTACAACTACGTCGAGGGTCTCAGTGGATCGACAAACGCAACCACGGTCACCTACGAGGTGACCGTCCCTGAGGGCGCTACCCCCGGAACCACCTATACGTTCGACGGTACCGTCCAGACGGATTCAGAGTATACGATCACCGGAAATTCGGAACTCACCGTCGTCGAAGAGCCCACCACGGGCACCATCGAGGGAACGGTCACCGACGCTGACGGCAACGCCATCGATGGCGCGACCGTGAACGTTCAGGGTGCCGACCTCTCGGCCACCACGGACGCCAACGGTGAATACACCCTCGCGGACGCGCCCGAGGGCGACCACACCCTCGAAGTGTCCGCTGACGGCTACGTGACCGAGACGACCGGCGTCTCCGTCACCGCTGACGAAACGACGACTCAGAACTTCGATCTGGAAGAGACGGTCGGCGTCGCTCCGACTGACGTCGACACGATGTTCCAGGGTGAAGAACTGATCGTCAACGTCGACGGTACCTTCGACGGGATCAACGGTGACCAGACGAGCCCGGAGCAGGGCGACATCTTACAGATCCGTCTGGGTATCCTTGGTGACGGCGAGGGCGACCGAGTCGCCACCGCTGTCGTGAGTGACGACTACACGGCCACATTCGATGCGGGAGACATGGACCTCGAAGAGGACTTCTACTTCTTCCGCATCAACGGTCTGAACCTGGCCGAGACTCAGTTCGAGGTCATCCCGCAGGACCTCAATGCTGAAGTCAAGGAAGGGCCTGCCTACACTGACGAGGGCGCCCCGCAAGCCCAGATCGAAGTCGACTCTGAGAACTGGTTCAACCAGCGCTCGGAGAGCTTCTGGGCCGAAGTGAATTCGGACAGTCTAACCCAGGACGAACTGTTGGACATGTTCGAGATTGCGGACACCAACCTCCGGACGACCGAAGACGATGAAGATGCCCCTGTCCAGCTGGAGATCACCGAGCGATACGACTGGCTCGGTATGGACTTCAGTGACCTCGACACGGGCACGTACAACTTCACGATAGAGTCCGCGACGTCCACAGCATCGGACTCCGTGAGCGTCGAGTACGCTGAGCCGAGCGCAGTCTCCGGTTCCATCTCGAACACCGTCTCTGCGGTCCGCGGTGACGTTGCTTCGTTCACCATCGACCTGCAGAACACGGACACTGCAGAGGTTCAGGTTGCAGACCTTGACCGCAATTACGTTGCGAACCTGACGGTCGAGGACGCAAGCGACGACAGTGACAGCGACGACGGGCAGGTCACTGTCTACATGAACACCTACCTCGCTGGCCACGACAACAGTGCGGCGTTCTACACCAGTGAGGACAACACTGATATGGTCACCGTCAGTGAGGATTCGACGGAGATCGGCGAGGACTTCCGACTCGCAGCGGCCGGCTACAACGTTCAGCTACTCCTGAACGGCGATCAGGCCGACAGCGCGGCACTGGACGTGATGGACCGCGCACCCAGTGCAGACTCGATCTCGGCGGTCACCGCACCCGCCGGTAACGACTTCGGAAGCATCGACGAGATCACGAACGGAACCCAGACTGACTGGGCTGCCTTCGGCGATCACCTCGCCTTCGAGGTCGAGGCTACGGGCATCTTCGGCTACCTCAACGACGACTTTGACACCGGAGGCCTGAGCATGACCTTGACCCAGGAGAACTTCGAAGGTGCGTACGCGAACGCGCCCTCGTTCAACGTGAGCGGCAGCGCCTTCGAACTCGTCCCGGACCAGGAGAACAACCGGTTCTTCGTCACTGTCGACACTGAGGCACTCCAGGACGCCGAAGACCTCTCGGACGGTGACCAGTACTCCGTCACCTTCGAGATCAACGGCGAGAACAACGATTACCTCGGTGACACAACCGAGTCCGTCGAGACGATGGTTACGTTCGAGGAGCCCGAAGTCTCCTTCGGCACCACCGAGGGCGGAGCACCGTACCAGGTAGTTGCCGAGGACGGAGCGGAAGTCCACGGGACGAGTACTTACGCACCGGGCACCGAGCTCGAGATCCGCGCGTCGGGTGGCGACATCCCGACCTTCCAGAAGTACACCTACCCGGTCGTCCAGGATGACGGTACCTGGACCGCCGAGTTCGACTTCGGCGACCGCTCGACCGGTGAGGAGTTCGAACTCCGCGTCGTCGGCGAAAGCACGACCACCGAAGCGGTTCTCACGGAGGACGCCACCGGATGGTCCACCGGAGGATCCGCGGAACTCCAGCAGCGCGTGAACGAGCTCGAGACGCTCCTGAACGAGACGATGGCGCTGCTCGAAGAGAGAAACCAGACGATCGAAGAGCTGCGCCAGCAGCTCAACGAGACGGGCGGCGCGAGCCAGGAACTCCTCGACGAGAAGAACGCAACGATCGAGGAGCTCAACCAGCAGCTCGCCCAGGCTGAGAGCGACCTGCTCAACAACACGATGACGATGGCCGACCTCAACGAGCAGATCAACGCGCTCAACCTCTCGGTCCGCACGCTCGAAGCGGAGAACGCGGATCTCGAGGATCAGGTCAGCAGCCTCCAGAGCATGCTCGAGGAGAAGAACTCGACGGTCGAGGAACAGCAGTCCACGATCGACGAGCAGGACTCCACGATCAGTGACCTCGAAGACGAGGTCTCCAGTCTGGAGGAAGACCTCGCAGCGGCACAGGAAACCACGACCGCAAGCGGTCCCGGCTTCACGGCCGTGCTCGCGCTGGTCGCACTGATGGGCGCCGCACTGCTCGCCGTCCGCCGCCAGCAGTAAGGCAACCATCCCAACGACTGACCGCCGAAAGCGGTTCTGACGCGCGGTTTTCATTTTTTGGCGCACTACCCTCGAACAGTGATCGGCTTGCCCGTAGCGATGACACCGGTCGGGCCGAAACGCATAATCACCCGGGCGGCGTAGTTTCGGGATAGCGAGACCACAAGGATGAGCGAGGGCGAGCGCAAGTTGATGGACGATCGGGGGCAGTACTTCCAGGCTGTCGTCGAAGGCAGAGACGTCCAGGACGCCGACTGGACGCAGTGCCGGATCGTCCTCACGACGGAGCGGATCGCCCTCATCGCCGACGAGAAGCGGGTGATCCCCCTGGACGACGTCGACGACGTGGGTGGCCGCTACGACGTCAACCAGAACGCGGCCGGCGTGGCGAATTACGTCACCCTCCACCTCGGAGACAACGTTTTGCTCCTGCGAGCACCCGAGCAGGACGCCTTCGAGACTGACCTCTACCGGGCATTTCTCGACAACACCATCGTCTACGTCCAGCATCCGGCGGTCAAAGGCGGCGTCGTGCAGGGAGCGGAGTGGCAACGGGCGAAGATCAAGCTGACCGACGAAGCGATCAAGCTCGCGGTCGCCGACGGCCAGTACGTCACGATCGGCCGGGACGACATCGGTGACGTCGAGACCGACGAACGGATTGTCGACGGGACCGAGCGACGGATCTTCGAGGTCGAACACACGGACAGCGAGGATCGCAGCGTCGAAACCCACGTGAGTGGTGAGGGCCAACAGCTCACGATCCTCGAGGCGATCTTCGAGGAGGGCGTCGAGCGAAACCGGGCGAACCTCGACCTCTCGCCGACCGAACAGCAGATCGTGATGGCACTACATTCAGGCGTCTCACCGTTCGACCTGCCCGAATTCGTCGACGAAGACGTCGGGGAGATCGAGGAGATCTTCGACCGGTTGATCGAACTCGACGTGATCGAGACGATCCGCGAACGGACTGAAGTCGAGATGACCTCACGGGGCCGGCAAGTGGCAAGCGAGGAGATGGGTTCGCAGTAGTCGTCGATCGCAGTCACAGCGAGGGGAGAAATCGAGCCGGGGAGGAGCGCACAGGTTGCACGAAGCCACCAAATTGAAACCCGGTCCTCGCGTGGATCACGTATGAGCTGTCACACGGCGGTCGTCCTTGCGGCCGGCGAGGGGACGCGGCTCCGTCCGCTGACGCACAACCGCCCCAAGCCGATGCTCCCCGCGGCGAACCGACCGATCCTGGAGTACGTTCTCGACGCGCTCGTCGAGACGGGGATCGAAGAACTCGTCCTCGTCGTCGGGTACGAACGCGATCGGGTACAGAATCACGTCGGCCCGACCTACCGGGGTCGACCGGTCACGTACGTCCACCAGGAGAAACAACTCGGCACCGGTCACGCCCTCCTGCAGGCCCGTGACCTCGTCGAGGGCCCACTCGTCGTCGTCAACGGCGACACGCTGATCGATCCGACGATCGTCGAGGACGTCCTTGATCGATTCGAGGCAAGCGAGCGCGCGACGCTGGCTGTCCTCGACGGTCCCGATCCCACGGATTACGGGGCAGTGCTCCTCGAAGATGGGACCGTCACAGACCTCGTCGAGAAACCCGATGCCGGCGAGTATCGCTACATCAACGCGGGTGTGTACGCGTTCGAGCCGTCGATATTCGAAGTTATCGAAGGGACGCCCCGGGAGGACGGCGAACTCGCGCTGACTGACACGCTGGCGCGGTTGATCGACGACCGCAGCGTCAGCGGAGTCGAGACCGACGGCACGTGGGTCGACGCGACCTACCCGTGGGATCTCCTCGAACTGGCGCGGGAAGTCCTCGCCAACGGTCGGATCGAGCCACCGGAATCACGCGAACAGGTCTGGATCGACGCGAGCGCGTCCGTCCACGACGCGGCGACGATCCAACCGCCGAGCGTCGTCGGTCCGGACTGTGAGATCGGGGCTGGTGCTGTAGTCGGGCCAAACGTCGCACTCGGCCGGAACGTGACCGTCGGCGCGAACGCGACACTTGCCACGACTGTGCTGGACAACGACGCACGGGTCGGCCCCGGATCGACGTTGATCGACGCCGTCGTCGGCCAGGCCGTCTCACTCGGGCCAAACACCGTTGTCACGGGCGGCCCAGGGGACGTCCGGGTCGGGACGGAGATCTTCGAGGACGAACCGCTGGGTGCGTTGCTCGCCGATCGAGTCGAGGCCGAGGGGAACGTCAGCTTCGCGCCCGGAACGTTGGTCGGCCCGAACGCTCACCTCGCGACCGGCGTCAGCGTCGACAGCTCCGTCACCGAAGGTGCGGAGGTGCGACGCTGATGTGTGGGATCATCGGCTGTGTCGGTCGTGGGACGGAAACGACTGACGTCCTCGTCGAGGGCCTGTCGACGCTAGAGTACCGTGGCTACGACTCCGCGGGCGTCGCGCTGGCCGACGGTCACCTGGAAGTCACCAAACGCTCGGGGACGATCGACGACCTCCGGGAGGCGGTCGCCGTCGAGCAACCGGCAGGGCCGGTCGGCATCGGACACACCCGCTGGAGTACCCACGGACCACCGACCGACGAGAACGCCCATCCTCACACCGACTGTACCGGCGACGTGGCCGTCGTCCACAACGGCATCATCGAGAACTATCAGGAACTCAGAGACGAACTCGGTGATGACCACGAATTTCAGAGCGAGACGGACACCGAAGTCGTTCCCCATCTGATCGAAGCGGCCCTCGAGGCGGGTGCCGATCCAGAGACTGCCGTGCGGGAAGCCGCCTCCCGACTCGAAGGGAGTTTCGCAGTCGCCGTCGTGATCGCCGGTCTGGAGTCAGTCTTTGCCGTCCGCAACGACTCGCCACTCGTGCTCGGCCTCGGCAGCGACGACGGCGAGGGACCGGCCGAGGCGTACTACCTCGCGAGCGACGTGCCCGCGTTCCGAGCGTATACCGACCGCGTCGTCTATCTGGACGACGGCGAGTTCGCTCGCCTCGATCCGGACGGCTGGGCAGTCTCGACGATCGACGGCGACCCAGTCGAGAAGACAGTCGACGTCGTCGAGTGGGACCCCGAGGAGACGGGCAAGGCGGGCTACGACCACTTCATGGAAAAGGAGATCAACGAACAGCCCCGGTCGCTGCGCCAGGGACTCTCCGAGCGGGTCGACGAGTTGGCCGGCGAGGTCGACATCGGCGACCTGGCGTACCTCAACCCCCGCGGCGTCCAGCTTGTCGCTTGCGGGACCAGCTATCACGCGGCACTGTACGGTGCCCAGTTGTTTCGAGAGGCCGGCGTCCCGGCGGGGGCCTTCCTGGCCCACGAGTACGCGAGTGCACCGCCACCGGTGGGCGACGACCTCGTGATCGGCGTGACCCAGAGCGGCGAGACAGCCGACACGCTCTCGGCGCTGCGGGCGGCGCGCTCGAAGGGCGCGACGACGCTCGCGGTCACCAACGTCGTCGGCTCGACGGCCGCCCGTGAGTGTGATCACGTCTTCTACATCAAGGCCGGTCCGGAGATCGGCGTCGCCGCGACCAAGACCTTCGCCTCCCAGCTGGTGGCGCTCAACCTGCTGGCGACCGGGATGGTCCCTACCAAGGACGACCGCGAATCGATTGCCGCACTCAGGAATCTCCCCGCCGACGTCCAGGAAGTCCTCGACGAATCGACGGCCGAGGCCGTCGCCGAGGAATACCTCGACAGCGACGCCTACTTCTTCCTGGGACGGGGTCTCCAGTACCCCGTCGCCCTGGAGGGCGCACTCAAGATGAAGGAGATCACGTACAAACACGCCGAGGGGTTCGCTGCGGGCGAGTTGAAACACGGGCCGCTCGCGCTCGTGACGGCGAACACCCCCGTCTTCGCGATGGTGACCGGCGACGGCGAACAGGCCCGCAAGACCATCGGCAACGTCAAGGAAGTCGAGGCGCGTGACGCGCCGGTCGTCGCGGTCACCGACGGCCAGAGCGACGTCGAACGCTACGCCGATCACGTCCTCTCGGTTCCAGAAAGTGCGCCACGGACGGCCGCAGTACTGACGAACGTCCAGTTGCAACTCGCCGCCTATCACACGGCCGCGAAACTCGGGCGGTCGATCGACAAGCCCCGGAACCTGGCGAAAAGCGTGACCGTCGAGTGACGTCGGTCAGGTTCCCAAGCGAAACCACTTTACACGCCGTGTTCGATCGGTGACATAGCATGGAGATCATCGACAAACAGGGCCGGTTGTTCGGGACGGTGAACGTCGTCGATGCTCTCGTCGTCCTCCTCGTTCTCGCCGTCGGTCTCGCCGGGATCACACTGCTCGTCGGTGGTGGTGGTGGTGGTGGTGGTGGGCCAACGGGACCGACGGAGACACAGTACGTCACGCTCGATGCGGGTTCGCAACCGGAATTCGTGATCGAACAGGTCGACGTCGGTGACAACGTCACGCTCGAGGGTGCCTACGAGGGCGCAAACGTCACGGACACCTACTTTACGTCTTCCGGGAACGGGACCAGCGCAGTGATCCGACTGGGCGTCACTCACGGCGCGAACACGACGCCGACGATCGACGGGGAACCGCTCAGGGTCGGCCGACAGCTTGGGGTCGAAAACCCCGCCTACGTCCTGAACGGAACGGTCCGCGACGTCGGGGCCGAACCGGAGCTTCCGACAGCAGACCGACAGGTCGTTCTCCGCGGGACAGTCACCGACGCCGTCGCGAGCGAGGTCTCCACCGGCGAGGAGATACACGTCGCGGGCAACCGTGTCGCGACGATCGAAGACGTAGCGGTGTACGACGCAAACAGGCCCGGGCGCCGAACCCTGTATCTCGACGCAAGCGTCCGGACGTACGCGAGCGGCGACGCCGCCAGGTTCGGCGAGTCGCGAGTCGAAGTCGACCGAACGCTGTCGCTGCCGATCGCCGGCGTCCAGTTCAGCGGGACGATCGACCGCGTCGGCGGCGGCCTCGATCGGGTCACCGAATCAGTACTCACGACGAGCGTCGTTGACGCCGACGTCGTCAGGCAGATCGAGACCGGCGACACCTACGAGGTAGCGGGCCACCCGATCGCGACAGTCGAGAACGTCACCGCCTACGACACCGGGAATCCCGACCGGAAACGTGTCTACCTCGGCATGTCCGTCGAGACCCTCGGATACACCGACGAGTCACAGTTCGGCTCACAAGCGCTCCGGCGAGGCGCGACAGTGCCGTTCCGGACGGACCATTACGAGTTCGGGAGCGAGATACTCCGACGGGGAACCGCTGATCTGCAGTCGGGAACGGAGTCCGTGATCGTCGACAGCGTCGTCTCCGCGGAGACGGCCAGACAGATCGAGCCCGGCGATACCTACGCGGTCGCCGGCCACTCGATCGCGACCGTCGAGGACGTCATCGCCTACGAGACGAACGATCCGGATCGTAAACGCGTCCACGTCGGACTTTCCGTCGAGACCCTCGGCTACGGCGAGCGAACCCAGTTCGGAGCACAGCCGATCGAAGACGGAGTGACGCTCCCATTCAGGACGGACCAGTACGACTTCAGCGGCGAAGTCACCCGTGTCGGGACCGCAGATCTGCAGGTGACCACCGAAACGGTGCTGGTCACCGACGTGGTCGACGCCGAAGACGCACGGACGATGCAGGAGGGTGACACCTACGACGTTGCCGGCCATTCGATTGCCACCGTCAAGGACGTCATCGCCTACGACACCGGGAACCCCGACCGCAAACGCGTCTACGTCGGCCTCTCGGTCGAGACACTCGGCTATGGAGAGGAGCCGCGTTTCGATACGCGGATCATTCAACCAGGCACGACACTCCCCTTCCGGATGGAACGCTACGAACTCAGCGGCGACGTCCGTCGGGTGGGGACTTCCGACCTTCAGGTGACGTCCCGGGACGTACTCGTCACGGACGTGGTCGAGACGTCCACCGCTACGGCGGTGAGCGAGGACGACACGTATCGCGTCAGCGGTCGGACGATCGCAACCGTCGAGAACGTCGCCGTCTACGGGACGAGTAATCCGGACCGCAAACGCGTCTACCTCGGCCTCTCGGTCGAGGCGCTCGGGTACGGAGAACGCCCGCAGTTCGGTGCGAACAATCCACTCGAGGAAGGAGTGACACTCCCGTTCCGCACGCTCGCCTACGAACTGAACGGTCAGATCGTTCGACTGGACGCGCTCGAGCAGCGCGGGCAGGCGACGACCCGCACAGTCACACTCGAGATGGAGAACGTCGCCCCCAGCCGAGCAGACAGCGTCGAGGCTGGCCTGACCGAAACCAACGCCGGACAGACGATAGCCGAGGTCAACGACGTGACGGTCCAGCCGGCCGTGATTACGCTGACAAGCGAGGACGGAGACATCTTCGAGCGCGAACACCCGGTAAACAAGGACGTCACGCTTACCGCCGAGTTGCAGGTCCGGGAGGACGATCGGACGGTCCGATTCAAGGGCCGTACCGTCCAGGAGGGTGACCGGATCACCCTTGACCTCGGTGTGACGACTATTCAGGCGACAATCGCCGACCTCGACGCCGCGTGAGCCTGCCACCATACCTACCCGACCACCACCCAGATTGACCAATGCGACTGAATACTCGAGGGTCCCGGACTGCAACCGCGTTGACCGAGGGTGCGGAGCGCCTCAGAAGTGCGCTAGCCGGTGCCAGCATCACGGCAGTCGCCCGTCGGACTTTCGTGGTAGGCAGTGTTGCGTTCGCTGACAGTATCGTCGGACGGTTCGTCCACGGGGTCAAACGAGCGGTCCGCACGTCCTGGCTCTACCGGTGGCTCACGGCCGAGCCCGACCCCGACGTGATCGTGATTGACCTTCGGGATACGGTGATCGTCGGACCGCTATTGGGCGTTCTCGACTGGCTGACGGCCGGACTTCTGACTCACTGGAACAACTCGCTGCTGTCCGTACTGGCAGGCAGATCCGTAGATGTCCTCGGTGCTCGACCGATCCAGGCGATCAGTGCAGTCGTACTCGGGGCGGTCGCCGCGAACCTCGGTCTATTGATCGTCGGCGGAAGGCCGCCGACAGGTGCGATCGGCGTTCGCCTCCTCGCGATGAGTCTCGCGCTCGCGGGGACCCGTCTCAGGTACTCGGCCGAGGACCTCGCCGAGACGCGAATTTACGACGTGCTCGTGGCGTTGCTGGAACCGCCCGAGCCACCAGAGAGTTCCAGGGAGCGCCGGGACGATCCCTGAGCGATCACCGGCCGAGATCACCGAGAGCACGCCGACGAACTCCCGCTTTCGTCCCGTCGTGTACACCGGTCACAGCCTTTATCCCCGTCGCCGTCACACGCCAGGGTGATGAACGGCCACTGGCGGTATCGGGTAGCGAGCGTCCTCGGAACCGCCGTGCTCTCCTTTCTCGCCGTCATCGTCGTCAATGGCCCCCTGGTGCAGACGCTGCTTGACGTCGTTCCGGTGATTCGAACGCTCGCTACCGCGCCGGCGACGGGGTCGGAACTCCTCTTCGAGGCGTCGACGACGACGGCAGTGGTCGTTGCGGCGATGGTCCCGCTGTACAAGCCACGTCCGCGTCGAATCCTCGACACCTGGATGGCAGCGGCTCGTCGGACGACCCTCGCGTTCCTCTCGCTTGCGACGATCGGCTACTTCGATTACACCTATCGGCTCCCGCGGGCGACGCTACTGGTTTCAGGGGGGCTTCTCCTCGTGGTGCTTCCGCTATGGTTCGTCGCCATTCGTCGTCGACCGGCGGGAACCGGTGAACGGACGATCATCATCGGGGACGATCCCGAGACGATCCGGGATATCTTGGCCGCGGTGGACGGAGCCGTGATCGGGTACGTCTCACCCCCCACGGCGTACGCGACAGGCGACCAGCCCACAGCAGTCCGACCGCGTGAGACAGACGGGGGGACAGTCACCGACGAGATCGGCGAACTTTCCTACCTCGGCGGCCTCTCCCGTCTCGGGGAGATCCTGGTCGACTACGACGTCGATACGGCCGTCCTCGCGTTCGACCGCCCGGACCGTGCGGAGTTCTTCGGCGCGCTTGACACCTGCTACGAGCACGGCGTCGCCGCGAAGGTCCATCGCGATCACGCCGACGTGGTGCTGACCGAGGGGACGGCCGGCGGTGAACTCGTCGACGTCGACCTTGAACCGTGGGACTGGCAGGACCATCTCGTCAAACGCCTCTTCGATCTCGCGTTCGCGGCGACCGGACTGCTCGTTCTCTCACCGGCGATCGCCGTCGTCGCCGTGGCGATCAAACTCGAAGATGGCGGTCCGATCTTTTACAGTCAGGACCGGACAGCCACGTTCGGCGATACCTTTACCGTGTATAAGTTCCGGAGCATGGTACCGGAAGGGGAGTCAGTCGAACCGACCGACGACGACACGAACGATCGGATCACCCGAGTCGGGCGATTCCTGCGGCAGACGCACCTCGACGAGATCCCACAGTTGTGGTCGATATTGATCGGAGATATGAGCGTCGTCGGGCCTCGAGCCGTCTGGACCGAAGAGGAAGAACAGTACCTTGAGACGGCCGTCGACGCCTGGCGAAAACGGTGGTTCGTCAAGCCGGGCCTCACCGGCCTCGCACAGATTCACCAGGCTTCAAGCGTCGAACCGATCGAGAAACTCCGGTACGACCTCCAGTATATCCGCGAACAGTCCTTCTGGTTCGACGTCCAGATCGTCGTTCGACAGATCTGGAACGTATTGACAGACGCCGCACAGACGCTCACGGGAAGCGATACTGACCAAGAGTGACCGTCACTCGTCGAACAGCGTCGCCAATCCGTCCGCGAGAGAGACGTCCGGCTCGTATCCCAGCCGCTGGCGTGCCTTCGTGACGTCGGCACGACTCCGTTCGATGTCGCCCGGCCGCGGCTCGCCGTGGACGATGGAAGAGTCAGTGTCGACGGTTTCCCGGATCGTTTCGGCGAGCGTCCGGATCGACGTCTCCTCGCCGGTGCCGACATTGTACGCAGCGCCGACGTGCTCGGTCGTCGCCGCTCGCAGGTTCGCCTGGACGACGTCGCGCACGTGGACGAAATCTCGCGTCTGTGTCCCGTCGCCGTCGACAGTGATCGGATCGCCGGCCTGGGCCTGCTCGCGGAAGATGCTGATCACGCCGCTGTAATCACTCGCCGTCTGACGTGGTCCGTAGACGTTGAAATACCGGAGCGCGACCGTCTCGAGGTCGTAGAGATCGTGATACGTCCGGACGTACTGATCGGCGCCACACTTATCGATCCCGTAGGGGGACCGGGGATCCGCCGGCTCGGATTCGGTGATCGGGAGGGTAGTGGGGTCGCCATAGATCGCGGCACTCGATGCGAAGACGAGGCGGGCGTCCTGTCGTCTCGCCGCCTCGAGGAGCCGGAGCGTGCCGTCGAAATTGACGTCGTGACAGGATTCGGGTTCGTCGATCGACTGTTCGACGCTGACGACGGCGGCCTCGTGAAAGATCAGATCGACGCCGTCGGTGACGTCGGCGACGACATCCTCGTCACGGACGTCGCCCTCGACGAACGTGGCCTCGTCGGGGACGTTCTCGCGTGATCCACTCGAGAGGTCGTCGAGAACGATCACGTCGTTGTTCGCGACGAGTGCATCGGCGAGGTGGCTGCCGATGAATCCGGCACCGCCAGTAATCAGGACAGTCCGACCGGATACTCGGGGTTGACTCATGACCTCAGTAGAGAACCAGCGCGGCCAATAAGGTACTGATCTCAGTCGATGTACCCGAGCGCGCTCTCGATCCGACCGAGTTCCGGACCCGTAGTGTCCTGGCCGACGACGTAGCCGTGTTCGTTGGCGACCAGGCCAGAACCGACCAGCGGCCCGCCGTAGTTGATCGTCCCGACATCCGTCGGAACGCCGAGCACATCGGCCAGCCGGTCGAGTTCGGCGTCGCTCGCCTGGGGATGGCAGAGCGCACCGCGATTGGTGGCGACTGCTGCCGTCCCGACGGTCTGCACACCGGCGAGGTCGCCACGTTCGACGGGGACGTCGAGCGCGTCTTTGACAGCCTGGACGGCGTCTCGAGAGAGGTCGGGGTGGACGAACGCGCCGTTATCGTTTGCGAGGACGACGTTGCCGGCGGCGTTGATCCGGCCCGGAAGTGCAACAACGGGGGCGTCGATCACGTCTTCGATGCGGTCGCGTTCGGCGTCGGTGACGCGACTCGTGACCAGCAGGCCGTTCCGGTTGCCGACGGCGAGCGCGCCGACCGTGCCGGCCCCACCGATCGTCGTCTCGACGACGGGAACCGACAGTTCGGAACCGAAGGCCTCGATGACGTCATCCTCGGCGTCGGGACGGACGAGGAGATACTCATCAGTAGCGCGTGCATAGACACCGACGTACGCCGATCCGGCGAAGGCCGTGCGGAGCAAGTTTACTCTGCGGGTTCGGCCTCGACGACGCTCTCGCCGTCTTCCTCGAAGCGGGCAGCCCGGACCCGGATCGAACGCGGCGGGTTCGAACGGCCGTCAGCCCAGACCGCCTCGTTGATGGACGGGTCGAGGCGGACGTCCTCCTCCGCGACCGAGAAGTGCTGTGCGAGGTGCTCGCGGACGAGCGACATGGCCCTGCCGGCTCGTTCGCCGTTCGGTACTGCCTGGACGTCGCGGAGCGGGACGGTAACGACCCGCTCTTCGAATTCTTCGGCGCTCATTCGTCAGTGTCGTTGCGTCGCCAGTGGCGTCGTTTCGGGTTGCGCTGTACGTCCTGATCGGTCTTCATCACGACCCACGCGGGGACGCGACTGTTCTGGCGTTCGAGTTTCGCCAGACGCTGCTTCTTGCCCTTTGATTTCTTACCCATTGTACAGCGTGGTTCGCTGTCGTCGTTTATAGTTGTGTTCTTTCGGCCCTCACACCAGCGCGAGTGGAACCATGATCGCCACCCCGACGACCACGCCGGCCGTCAGTTCCGGGCGTCCCCCGGACGGCAGGTGTTCACCCGTCTCCAAGGCCTCGGGGATGAACTCCGTCAGCACGAGGTAGATCATCGCCCCCGCAGCGAAGCCGAATCCGTAGGGGAGAAAGTCCCTGGCGACCCGGACGAACGCGAAGGCGAGAACGGCCCCGATCGGCTGGGGCAGACTCGAGAACACCGCCCACCAGACCATCCGCCACTCGCCGACGTCCATCGAGCGCAGCGGGATCGCGATCGCCGTCCCCTCCGGGATGTTGTGGATCGAGATGGCGATCGTCATAAACACCGCCAGGATCGGGACCGTCACGCCGAAGGCCATCGGTCCCTCTGCGCCTGCCAGACCGAGTTCCGCGAAGGAGACGCCCACGGCCACACCCTCGGGGAAGCTGTGAACGGTCAGGATGCCGAGGATGAGCACGAGTTTCTTGAAGTCCGCCTCCGCGTACTCGCGGGGGTTGATCTCCGCACCGTCGAGGACGCGGTGGGCAAGGATGACCAGCATCACGCCCGCGGCCATCCCGATCGCGATCTCGATCGCCGTCCCCTCGGCGAGGCCCTCGAAGATCAGGCCAAAGAGTGACGCCGCCACCATGATCCCCGAAGCGAGCCCCCAGAGCCCGACGTACCACCGGTCGCTGATGTCATCGACCAGGAAGAACGGCAGCGCGCCCAACCCGGTCGCCAGCGCGGTGATGAATCCCGCGACGAACACCAGCATCAAATTCGCCAGCAAACTCATTAGATCACCGTTGGATCGGGGCGCACTTAAGAATTATCAATATATCTACTAATTTTGGTCAGCCTAAGTCGTTTGTCTGGCCTAAATGGTGGCGTCAGCCCGAATAGAACCGGTAATAGATGACACTTCTCGGCTATAGAACTAGTCAAGATGTGTATGTTACGGCGTCACGACCCTCACAGCTCGAACGATTCGAGCGTCTCGTATCTGGGGCCGTCGTCGGTGAGGACGCTCTCGGTCAGACGGACGTCAGTGACGTCGAGGACTCCGACGGTGGGATCGTCCTCGCGAAGCACGGTCTGAACGTGTTCTTTCCCACCGGCGTGGTCCATCCGAGCGATCGTGACGTGAGGCGTGAATTCGTGATCCTCCGGATCGAACCCCATCGCGACGGTCCGGTCCTCGATGGCTTCATGAAGGTCGATCATCACATCGCCACCCTCGCGGACGCCGACCCAGACGACAGTGATGTACTCCTCGCTGGGGAACGCGCCGAGGCCGCCAAAGCGCGCCTCAAAAGGTGCGACGCCGCTCTCATCGACCGCCGCTTCGAGTTCCTCGGTGAGTTGTGGCAGTCGGTCCGGGTCGGTGTCGTCGAGGAACTTCAGCGTGACGTGGGCCTGTTCGGGATCGACGAAGTTCAGGCCCGAAGCACCCTCGAAGCGATCCTGGACGGCCGCGATCGCCTCGGCGAGGCCGTCGAGGTCGATGCTGACGAACAGTCGCTTGTTCATACCAGCCATTGGTGACGCAGGCCTTAACCATTTGACTGCCATAGACGGTCCACATGACTGAGGAACCCGAAGACCACGAGTTCTCGGAGGGCCAGGGCTTTAGCGAGCCCTACGAGGGGTTCGACCTCGAACCGCCGGAACTCAACGTCGACCCCGACAGTGTCGACCCCGTCGACTCCCGCGTCGTGAGCGACCTCCTCGACGAACGGTCGATCGGTGGGGACGAAGTGGATGCCGAGGAGCTGCTCGACGTGGGGATCAGCTACACCCGGATCCAGCGCTTCGAGGAGGCGACCGAGACCTTAGAACGCGCCGCCCGCTACGCCGAGGACGAGTCGATCGAACAGGAAGCCAGGGCGAACAAGGGGGCCGCCCACGCCGAACTCGAAGAGTACGACGCCGCGATCGGGGCCTACCGCGAGGCGATCTCGATCGATCCCGACTCCGAGCACGCCGCCACCGCCGAGACCAATCTCGCGTACGCACTCTGGGAGTCCGGCCGCTCCGAGCAGGCGCTCGAACACGCCGAGCGCGCCGTCGAGATCGACCCGCGGTTCCCGCAGGCGTGGTACAACCGCGGCTTCTTCCTGCTCGAACGCGGGCTCGCCGAGGACGCGATCGAGGCCTTCGACAACGCGATCCGGCTCGGGTTCCGCAACGCCACCCTCCTAGAGGAGAAGGCCCGCGCCCACGAGCAGGTCGGCGAGGACGAACGCGCCGAGGAACTCGTCGAGGAGGCCGAAGAGATGCGCCAGGAGGCCGAAGAGGAGATGATCGACGACGGTGCCCAGACGGAACTCTACGAGTAACATGACCGACGACGAGGAGACGGACGCGCCGACGGATGGCAAACTGCTACTCACCGAACGCAAGACAGAGGAGGGGCTGCTCGTCTCGGTGTGTGACGCGGACGTGCTGGGCGAGACCTTCGAAGAGGGGGAACTCTCGCTCGCGGTGACCGAGGAGTTCTACGGCGGTGACCCCGCGAGCGCCGAGGCGGTCGCTGCGAGTCTGGCCCGGTGTGACACGGCGAATCTCGTCGGCTCGACGGCGGTCGAGGTGGCCATCGACCGGGGCTTCGTCGACGAAGCGAACGTCCTCGACATCGACGGGACCCGTCACGCACAGCTACTCTGGATGTGAGCGTCAGGATCGGCCGTGAACTGACGCAAAATGGGCCGCTCCGTTCTCACTCCACCAGCGGCGCGAGTTCGTCGGCGAGATTCTGCCCGATCTCGACCATGCCGGCGTCGCCGGGGTGGAGGATGTCGTCCATCAGCCCGGGCACGGAGAGCAGCTTCGAGCCGTCGATGAACGAGAGGTTGTCCTGCGGTGAGTCAGAAACGAGCGTCTCGAGCGTCTCCCGGTAGGCCGCCGCCCGCTCAGGATCGTCGCCCGCGACGACGTCAGCGTGATACGGGAACAGCGAGATGGCGACGATCGGCTTTTCGGGATGTGCGCCGGCGACGGTATCGAGCAACTGATCGGCGCGTTCGCGGAACTGCGCGACGGTAAATCCGCGGTTGGACATATTGACAGAGATGGCAATCGTCGCGAAGTCCCAGTCGTCGCGACCCGCGATGTGTTCTGCAATGGCCGGTTCGCAGTACGCCGAGCCGGCCATCCCGAGGTTGATCGGATCGACGCCGAGTTGTCGGGCTGCAGTGGCGACGTACGCCAGGTGTGGGTTCGAGAGCGCGCCCTCGGTGATGGAGGTTCCGTAAGCGAGATATCGGGTCTCGGGGAGTTCTTCGTCGCGAGGCGGCCGGGCGTCGCCGGCGACGTCGTGGAGTGCAACCCGTGACCACGCATCGAAACGCAGCCGACAGATTCGGGTATCGTACGCGACGGCTTTGGCAGCCGCCGGATCGAGGTTTTTCACGCGATCCGGGACGGAGAAGGTGTGTGTCGAGGGGTCCGGCCCGATCGTGAACGGTTCAGCGCCCTGGAACGGCCCCCAGAAGGGCTGGACGGTCGTCTCGCCGGCCGCCGAGAGAGTCACTTCGACGGTCGCGTCGTCGTCCTCAGGGACGAATCGGATCTCGCTGCCCGTCGGGCTCTGGACGCGATCGCGGGCCATGACGTTGAGGTTCGCGGCCACGTCCCGCGGAACCCGGTGAAGGTGGCCGCCGCCGTTGGTCCAGTCGGCCGGCGCGAGTTCGGCAACGTTGTGCAAAGACACGGACGGAAAGGCCTCGAGTTGCATGCGAACGCCGTTGGTTGTCGCCACCGCAGGAAAATAACTCCGATGTTGGCACTGGCATCCCGAGTGAGGGCGACTCTCAGACTGTCTCCATCTCGCGTTCGAGTTCCTGAAGGCGGTCGATCCGCTTCTCCGTCGAGGGGTGAGTCCGGAAGAGCCTGCCGATCATCCCTTTCGAGATGGGGATGATGAAGAAGGCGTTCATCTCCGACTGGCTCCGGAGGTCCTCCTTCGGAACGCGGTCCATCCGGTTGTCGATCTTCGCGAGCGCGGAGGCCAGCGCCGAGGGCTGTCCGGAGATGATCGCCCCGCCGCGGTCGGCCGCGTACTCCCGGTAACGGCTGAGGGCACGAATCAGGACGTACGAGACGATCCAGACGACCAGCGAGACGGCGATGGCGACGAAGATCCCGCCGCCACCGCCTCGGCGATTGCGACCGCCGAACAGCCAGCCCCACCGGACGATCAGGAAGGCGATCGTCGAGAGGAACGACGCGATCGTCATCACCACGACGTCACGGTTCTTGATGTGGGCGAGTTCGTGGGCGATGACGCCCTCGAGTTCGTCCTGATCGAGTGTCTGCATGATCCCCGTCGTCACGCAGACCGTCGAGTTCTTCTTTGAACGACCGGTCGCGAAGGCGTTCGGGACCGAGGAGTCCGCCACCGCGACGTCGGGTTTCGGCAGATCGGCCTGCTGGGCCAGCCGGGAGACGCTGCGGTGGAGTTCGGGGTACTCGTTCTCGTCGACTCGCTTCGCACCCATGCTCCGCAGGGCGAGTTTGTCGCTGAAGAACAACTGGCCGAACGAGAACAGTCCCATCACGACGACGATACCCACGAGGCCGACGCCGGCACTCGCCAGTACGCCGACGAAGACGATGTAGAGGGCGAACAACAGGAACATCGTCACGACCATGCGCCCGCGCAAGCCCCAGTCCGGTTGCCACTGCATACGGACACTCGTAGGCGATCAAGGAAGAAAACCCCTCCGGGCAGCATCCCGGTCACGACGAACGTACCCCCAATATTGGGGGTTCAGGTGAGAACACTCTTGAGGGTGACGACGGATAGGGCTGTATGGCCGAAGGGTACGACGTAGTGATCGCCGGTGCCGGACCGGCGGGGTGCCAGTGTGCACGTGACGTCGCGAAGCGAGGGTACGACGTGGTGGTCCTCGAGGCGGAGTCAGCAGCCGATTTCCCGCGTGCGAGCAACAAGTCTACCGGGGGGACGTTCCCGCCGATGCTTGCGAGTTTCGGCATCCCGGACGACGTAGTGATGCAGTTTACCGACCACGTGGTGATCGAGTCGCCGGATGAGTATCTCCGCGCGGACCAGGTGGGCGCAGTGCTCGACTTCGGGGCGTTCAAGGAGTTCCTCGTCGCGGACGGACGCGAGGCGGGAGCTGAGTACCGCTTCGGCGCACGGGTTTCGGGCCCCGTGATGGATGGCGGAGCGGTCGTGGGCGTCGAATACAACGGCTCGGAGACGGTCCACGCAGACGTCGTGATCGATGCTACAGGACCAGCCGCGCCACTTGCTTCGGCGCTCGGTATCTCCGACCTGGAGCGAAACCGGCAGGCGATCGGCGTCGAGTACGAGCTAGAAGGGGTCACCCTCAACGCCGACAGAATGGCCGATCTCACCGACGCGATGATGTTGCGACTCGATCACGAGTACGCGCCCGGCGGGTACGCCTGGGTGTTCCACACCGGCGGGGACACCGCGAAGGTCGGCGTCTGCTACATCAACAACGACAGCTATCACCGCCACGCCAGCGGTGATCGAACCATCGACGGCTACCTCGAACACTGGCTGGACGACGACCCACGCTTCGCAGACGCGACGCGGATCGAAGGACGCCAGCACCGCGGTTCGGCACACATTCAGTCGCCCGGGAAGATGACGACGGACGGGTTCATCGCGATCGGCGACACGGTGCCGTCGCTGGATCCGCTGTGGGGCGAAGGTATCCACAACTCGATGCAGTCCGGTCGGGCCGCGGCAATCACCGTCGACCAGGCGCTGACACCAGCCCAACCGGAGACGTCTGCCGAGACGATGGCGTACTACGAGTCCTATTGGCACCAGCGTATCGCGCCACGGATGGACGCACGCCTGCAGATGACCGAGTTGCTCTATCTCGCGTCGAACGACCGATACGACCGGCTGCTCGCCGACCTCAACGGTCTCGACGACGAGACGCTCGCAGCCGTCAACCGGGGGAGTTGGCGGGCCGTCGCCACGTTGTTACACGCCGAGGACGTCCCACTTCTGGCGAAGTTCGCCAAACGTCAACTCACGTAGATGCGTGTGGGCGTTCGACACGACGAGCACCGTTTCCGAGCCAGCAGCGCAAGCGGACGTCCGTCGAGCGACGAGAACGGGCCGCTTTTAGACGCCTGTCCCGTACCGAGTGGTAATGACGCGATCGGGTGCGTTCTGTCCGCGCTGTGGCGATCCCATCGAGAGCGACCCGGACGAGCGACCGGGCCAGCCGGCGGCTCGCGACCCAGACAGCGTGCTGTGTGACGCCTGCTACTTCGAGGAGTTCGACCTCGTGGACGCGCCCGACCGTATCGAGGTGCGAGTCTGTTCACAGTGTGGGGCCGTCCACCGTGGCAACCGGTGGGTCGACGTGGGAGCCGAGGATTACACCGACGTTGCCGTCGACGTGACCAGCGAGTCCCTCGGCGTCCACCTCGACGCTACCGACGTGTCCTGGCAGGTCGCGCCCGAGCAGGTCGATCGCAACACGATCCGGATGCACGCGACGTTTTCGGGCGTCGTCCGCGGGACGGCCGTCACGGAGGAGGTCGTCGTCCCCGTGAAGATCTCCCGGGAGACCTGCCAGCGGTGTGGCCGCATCGCCGGCGGTTCGTATGCCTCGACCGTCCAGGTCCGGGCAGTCGATCGGACGCCGACCGACGAGGAGATGGAACGCGCCGAGGCGATCGCCCGCGAGATCGTCGCCGACATGGAGGCGACGGGCGATCGCGACGCGTTCGTCACCGAGGTCGGCGAGGACGACGACGGCCTGAACATCAAGGTCTCGACGACGAACATCGGCAAGCAGATCGCCAACCGGATCGTTGGCGAGTTTGGCGGAACCTTTTCGGACTCGGAGACGCTGATCACCGAGGACGAGGACGGCAACGAAGTCTACCGGGTGACCTACGCCATCAGGTTGCCACCCTACCGACCCGGCGAGGTCATCGACCCCGAGGACGGCGACGGACCGGTGCTGGTCCGGAGCGTCCAGGGCAACCTCAAGGGGACGCGGCTGAAGACCGGCGACGCCTACGAGGCGAGCTTCGAAGCGGGTGACGCACCCGAGGCGCGGCGACTCGGGACGCAGACCGAGGGCGTCGAGACGACGTTCGTGGCGATCGAGGACGCCCACGCCGTGCAGGTACTCGATCCCGAGACCTACGAGACGAAGTCGATCCCCCGCCCGGACTATCTCGACACCGACGCCGAGGCGGTTCCGGTATTGAAGTCGCGGGCAGGGCTGCACGTACTGCCGAAAGAGAGTGCAGACGAGGGCGACGATGAATGACGACACCCTGATTCCGGACGACGATGAGGGTGACGTATCCGAGGTTCTCACCGGCGAAGTCGAGGGTGATCTCGCCGTCGTCGTCGAGAAGCCCCGCGCCCAGCAGGCCATCGACGCACTGACCGAGGAGGGCGTCTACGATCCCGATCGGAGCGTCCGCGCCTACGGCGAAGGTGGCGTCTCGATTCCAGTGGTGGCCGTCCCCGAGACCGTCGACTTTCACGAAGTCGTCCGGCAGGTCGGCGACCGCCGGTTGCGCACCCTTGACGATCACCTGGCGGAACGAGGGTGGACCGAAGCGGAGATCGACCGGGCACCCTCGTCGTGGGCCGTCATCGGGAGCGTCGTCTTGGTGGAGATCATCGACGCGCCGCGCCCCGAAGAGATCGGCGAGGCACTCCTCGACCTCCACGGCGAGGCCGACACCGTCCTCGAACGCCACGGCATCGCCGGCGAGCACCGCGAGCCCGACGTCTCAGTCCTCGCTGGCGAGGGCGACACGGAAACGATCCACACCGAGCACGGGACCCGGTACGCGCTGGACCTCGCGAAAGTCATGTTCTCGCCCGGTAACAAGGAAGAACGAGCGCGGATGGGACGCGTCGTCGAGCAAAGCGAGACGACGGAACGTGCGAGCGGGGAGGAACGACCCGCGAGCAGCGATAGCGAGCGAGGCGAGCCCTCTGAACAAGCGAGCGGCGAAGCCGCGAGCAGCGAGAACGAGACCGTCCTCGACATGTTCGCCGGGATCGGCTACTTCACGCTGCCGATGGCCCGGGCCGGCGGGGAGGTGATCGCCGTCGAGCGCAATCCGACGGCGTTTCAGTACCTGCTGGAGAACGCCCGGCTCAACGGCGTGACCGACCGCGTCCAGCCCTACCGGGCCGACTGTCGGGACGTGGTCGGAGAGGTCAACGCGGATCGCGTGGTGATGGGCTACTACGACGCCTACGAGTACCTGGACAGTGCCCTCGACGCACTCGAAGAAGGGGGAGTCTTGCATCTTCACGAGGCGACGCCCGAGAACCTCGTTTTCGACCGGCCGATCGACCGGCTGGAGGACGCCGCGAGCGACCGAGGGCGATCGATCGAGGTTCTGGACACCCGTCGAGTGAAGTCCTACAGCGAGGGCGTCGAGCACGTGGTCGTCGACGCTCGCGTGGTGTGACCAGGTTCCGAGGAGTCGTTCGGCGTCGGCGGTTGCGATCGTCTTCGTCCGGATCTGGGTAGATATTCCAAAAAACAAGGTGATGGGGCCTGACCGTCTCGACAATGGGACGGAAAAACCGTCGTGAATCCCCGCTCGGAATCAAACTCCTGGCACTCTATGCCGTCCTCATCGGTCTCGGAGGGCTGCTCCTCGCCATGGACGGACAACTCTTCATGGTGGTTTTCACTCTCGTCGCGCTCGTCACGGCACACGGACTGTGGACGCTGGAGGAGTGGGGACTCCTCGGAATCGTACTGCTGGCAGTGGGTTCGATCGTAATGAGTGTCATCGAGATACTGGACGGCAATCTCGCGTCGGCAGTGACCGTTGTACTGTCGGTACTTGCACTCGGGTACGTATATTCGAAACGCCGCTTCTTCCATATCGACCTGCTCGAACCGATCACGTCAGCACTCCCGGGCGAGTGGTGACGTGTGCGTTCCGGTCACACCAGGTTGTAAGTAGTTGAAGAGAAACGCCTATCCCGAAGGGTCCCGACACTCCTGTATGGACCGACAGCAGATCCTCGCCATCGTCCTCGTCGTTTTGATGGTCGGCTCGTCGTTCGCCTACGCCGCCGCCAGCATGTTTTGAGGCGACCTCGGACGTGAACCGCGCTATTCGAGTTCCGGGAACCGCTGGAGTAGTGTCGTGACGTACGTCCGCAGGTCGTCCTCGATCGTCTCGATCGTGGCGACGACCTCCTCGTGGGAGAGCGGCTCGCCGACCACGCCGGCGGCGTAGTTCGTGATCGTCGACATCCCGACGACATCCATGCCCAGTTGGTTGGCGACGATCGTCTCGGGCACGGTCGACATCCCGACGGCGTCCGCGCCGAGGGTATCGAGCATCCCGATCTCGGCCGGCGTCTCGTAGCTCGGGCCCATCATGCCCGCGTAGACGCCGCCGTCGTGGATGGTGAGGTCGGCGTCGGCCGCCAGGTCGCGGGCCTCCGCGAGCAGATCGGGGCTGTACGCGTAGGTCATGTCCGGGAACATCGGCCCGTCGCCCAGCCCGGCCTTGCCGAACAGGGGATTGGTTCCCATCATGTTGATATGGTCCTCGATGAGCATCACGTCACCAGGCTCGAAGTCGGCGTTGATCCCGCCGGCGGCGTTCGTGATCAGGAGCCGCTCGCATCCCATCTCCCCGAGTGTTTGGATCGGGGCCACGATCGGGTCCATGTCCCCGGTCTCGTAGTAGTGGACGCGGCCGTCCATCGCCAGGACGCTGACGTCGCCGACCGTGCCGACGACGAACCGCCCTGCGTGACCCTCGACGGTCGACGCTTCGAGCGTCGGGACATCCTCGTATGGCACCGACAGCGCGATGTCCATCTCGTCGGTCATCCCACCCAGCCCGGAGCCGAGAATCAACGCGGTCTCGGGGGTCGAGAGATCGTTCGCCTGAAGCTGCTTTTCGAGGTATTCGGCCGGTTTTTCCATACCTGTCTGTACACTGTGTTGGTGAAAAAAGACGTGATCGTGGTGGTGAGCCTCCGTACTGGTGGGAACCGACCCCGATCACTCGGTGTCCCAGACGTCCGCGACCGGGTTGGAGCCCGATCGAGACGATCGACGCGAACGCTTTGAGCCGCCCGAGTGAGAGCGACCAGCTCCACCACCCGACCGGCTTGTCAGTCCCGCGAGCGCCGCGTCGGGATCGGCCGCGGGGAGGGACGGGCGTTCCATCCGGTCGACCTGATCGGCGAACCATTCGGGCATGTCGATCCGGGCGCGATCGAAGAGATCGAGCAGGCTCGCGTCGGCGAGGTAGGTCACGCCATGGTCCTCGGGCGAGCGGACGATCCGGCCACAGGCCTGGATCACCGTCCGGAGCGCGCTCCGGTAGTACCACGCCCAGTCGCCGTCCTCCAGGCGTCGCGCGACCCGCGAATCGCGCGTGTTGGGATAGGGCGCTTTTGTCAGGAGTTGCCACCGACAGCGGTCACCGTCAAGATCCAGGGCTTCCTCCATCTTCACCGAGAGGAAGACCGTCGGGTCGTCGCTGCGCTTCCAGGCGGCGAGTTGGCCGTCGCGGTCCTCGCTGTCGTGGGAGCGAACCCGGTCGCCGACGCCGAGCGCATCGAGTTCGTCGGCGAGGGCATCCTGAATCGCATAGGAATGGCAATGCACCAGCCCCGATTCCGCAGGGTGGCGGGCCATCAGCGAGACGAGCGTTTCGGCGATCTTCGGCAACGTCGCCTCGCGCTCCTCGTAGGTCATCTTCCCCTGGGTGACGTCCACCAGCGGCCGATTCTCGACGGGGAACGTGTGTTCGAGATCGACCAGTGCCACGCGGTCTGGATCGAGGCCGGCACTCGCACAGAAGGCGTCCTTGTTGAGGATCGTCGCCGAGAGGAGCGCGAACTTGTTCCCGCGGTCCCAGACCGTATGTGAGAGAAAGCGTTCGGGATTCAGGGGTTTGAACGTCGTTCGACTCCCTTCGCCGTCGGGCTGGTCGACGACCCACGTCGTCGGACTGTCGGGATCGCGGACGGCCTCCTGGAACCACGTCAGATCCGACCGGAGTTCCTCCAGGCGGTCGCGTTCGGCGGCCTCCTCGGGTTCGAGTTCGACCTGGGCGCGAAGGTCGGTCAGTCGCCGATCGCAGACCCGCGAGAGGCCGGCGGCGTAATCGGCGGCCGTCTCGACGTCGTCGATCTCGGGCGGCGGGCGCTCGTCCCAGACCGGGACGGTGTCGGGCGCGAGGTCGATCGCGGCGTACATCTCCGCCCACTCGCCCAGGCCGTGGGCCTCGTCGATGACCACCACGTCGCGTTGCCCGAAGACGTCCGAGCCGGCCGTCTGCATGAAGTACGCGAGCGTCATCGCGGCGATCGACTGATTGGCGGCGATCGAGCGATCCGAGAAGTACGGACACCGGTGTTTGACCTGGCAGTCGAACTCCCGCTCGCGGGCGCAGGGTGCCTGCGTGACCGGCGTGTCTGTCTCCCCCGAGAGGATGCACTTGTAATTCGACTTCCCGCGGATGATCGAAAGATCGGACAGGAGCGGATCGGCAGCCACGTCGTCGAGTTGGGAGACCTGCGGCGTGGTGTAGTAGGCACCGATGGCGTCGGTCGCGCTGGCCTGGCTGCCCTGACGGGCACACCCGGCGATCGCCCGCGCGAGCAGGGACTTGCCACTGCCCGTCGGCGCGCGGACGAGCACGACGTCGTTGCCGTCCTCGAACGCCGCCCGGATGCGACGCAGGGCGTCCTCCTGGTTGCCGCGATACGACGGCGCGGGAAACGCCGACTCGATACGGGAGGGATCCACGCTTGCCCCGAACGGACGGACGGTCCTAAGCGCACCGATCGACGGCGTCGGTCGCCGGGACTCCCAGCGTCGCCCGCCTCACGTCGTCGAACGCGCCGTTTCGGGCCACCCACATCTCTTTGGTTCGCGGTGCCGTTCCAGCAGGCATGGAGGTCGACTGCGAGGGGTGTGCGGGGTGCTGTATCGACTGGCGGCCGCTCGCCGCCGGTGACATCGACCACGAGCGCCGCGGCCCCTACGAACCGCTCGACGACGAGTACAACCTCGTTCCCCTCCATCGCGAGGAAATCCGCGGGTTCGTCGAGAACGGCCTGGCCGACGCGCTCGTCCCACGACTCTTCGCGAGCGAGAACGGGATCGACGTCGGCGGGATCTCCGTCGCGGCGATCGACGGCCGGCCGACGTTCTTCGTTGGCCTGCGATCCGTCCCGAAGCCGGTGGCCCCGTTCGGCCACGACCCGACCTGGCTGTCGGGTTGCGTCTTCCTCGATCCGCAAACGCTGCAGTGTCGGATCCACGACACCGAGCGCTACCCGGAAACCTGCGGGACGTATCCGGGCGAGAATCTCGTCCTTGACGTCGAGACGGAGTGTGAACGCGTCGAGGCCGAACACGGCGGCAGTCGATTGCTCGACGACGAGCCCCCGGAAGATGCGACGCCGCGCTTCGGTCCCGCTGCGATCGGCGAGACAGTCTTTGCCCATCCGGCTCCGGACCGAATCAGCGACGCGATCACACGACTTCGCGATGGCGAATCGACGCAGCAAGACCGGGCGGAGTTCGTCGCCGTCGCCGCAGCGTCGAGTCCGGGCACACTCGAGATCGAACCGTCGTACTATGAACGGACTCGCGAGCGGGCAGCGAGCGCCGAATCGTGGGTCGCTGACGCGATCGAGGAGTGGCGACGACGCGCGGAAACCGACGCGCCCGACCCACGCCTCGCGATCACGGTCGAACAACAGCGCGGAGCCACACCGATGCCCGGGTGGAACGTGTCCCAGTGACCGCTCACGGGAGCAGTCCGAACAGAGAGAGCTATCGCTCCGGACCGGTTCACCGACGGTAACGATTCACACAGTAAATCAGTCGGATTGAATCTCCTTGAACGTCTCCAGCAGTTCTTCGGTCGAGTCGTCGCTGTCGTAGTCGACACTGCCGTGGTAGTCCGTCCGGTCGTCGTCAAAACTCGCGTCGACCGAACTGTTCTTGCGCTCACGGCGTTCGTGTTCCTCGTCGTCGTACGCACCCATAGACATGGTGTACCACGCTAACCTTCACGATAGATCCATTTCAATGTAACGGACACCCACGGGTGAGTGACACACGGCGTTGAACGCAGAAGACGACCGCTGAACAGGCGTCGTGTGGCGAATCCGGGGCCCGCTGGCCAAATTTGCGTCACGCCGAACTGTTTTGACGCCCTCCGACGGAGAGGCAGGTATGGAAGCAAAGACTTGCGTCGTGACGGGTGCATCGCGAGGGATCGGCCGTGGAATCGCCGAGCGGTTCGGCGAGGCCGGGTGTGACGTCGCGGTCAACTACCGGAGTTCCGGGGAAGCCGCCCGCGAGGTCGTCGAGACGATCGAGGACACCGGCGGGTCGGCGATCGCGGTCAAGGCCGACGTGACCGAACCCGAGCAAGTGCGGGCGATGGCCGAAGACGTCGAAGACGCTTTCGGGACGGTCGACGTGCTGGTCAACAACGCCGGCATCAACCAGGACGTCTTCTTCGAGGAGATGACCCACGAGCAGTGGGACACTGTCCTCGACGTCCACCTGGACGGGGCCTTTCACTGCACCCAGACGTTCTACGACGACATCGCGGCGGCCGAGGAGGGACGCCTGATCAACATCTCCAGCATCGTCGCCAAGGGCGGCAACCTCGGCCAGGCCAACTACGCGACGGCGAAGGCCGGCATCTTCGGGTTCACGCGAACCCTGGCACTCGAACTCGCCCGAGACGGATCGACGGCCAACTGCGTCGCCCCGGGCTTCATCGAGACGAGTATGGTGACGGACCTCCCCGAGTCGATCATCGAACAGGTCGAGGCGGACACCCCACTCGGCCGGATCGGGGATGTCGAAGAAGTGGCCGACGTCGTCGCCTTCCTCGCGAGCGAGCGGTCGTCGTTCATCACCGGCGAGGTGATCGACGTCAACGGCGGGATGGATCTCTGAGAGCGGACTCACTCGAACTTTGCCAGCAGATCGGCGTAAAACCCGGCGTCACTGTCGTTGTCGTCTGCGAGTTTCTCGACGATGAGTTCCGGGGTCGAGCGTGCCAGCGTGTCTTTGCGGGGCGTCCGATCGACCTGCAACTCGCCGTCTTCGAGTCCGAGCGCCTGGATGCCGTCGACGCCGATGTCGCGGTCGGCCGTCTCCCTGATCTCCCGGGCGAGGTGAGAGACGAACACGGCCGTCTGGTCGCGTGCTCCGAGTGCCTCCAGAATCCCAGCCATGATCTTCGCGCTCGCACCGGGCTCGGTGATGCTCTCCAGTTCGTCGACCAGCACGAGCGTCTCCCCCTCGCTCGCGGCGTCGGTGACCAACTCGCCGAACGAGCGCAGCGTACTCTCGAAGGCCCCCGCGTCGAGCGTCCCCTGGGTCTTGGCATGGTAGTGCAGCGCGTCGATCCGCCCGACGCGCGCCCGCTCGGCGGGCACGGGCAGGCCCATGTGTGCGAGGATCACGATCAGGGCGATCAGATCCAGCGTCGAGGTCTTCCCGCCGCTGTTGACTCCCGAGAGGAGTCGGACGCCGTCGACGTCGTAGTCGACCGGCTCGACGGCCGCAAAGTCCACGTCGAGCAGCGGCGAGCGCCCGGCCTCGATCGTGATCCCGTCGCCGTCGAGTGCCGGCATCGTCGCGTCGAAATCGGCAGCAAAGCGGGCGATCGCGAGTTCGACATCCAGTTCGAGTGCGGCATCGACGAGGGTTTCGGCGGGCTCGCGCATCGATGCCAGGTCGTCGGCCAATTCGGTTTTGAGTCGCTCGGCCCGTCGATCGCGGGCCGTCGTGAGTTCCTCCCGGAGCCGGGAGACGACGCTCTCCTCGCGCTCGACGGGAAACGTGGGCTCGTCCGGGAACACTCGGCGAGCGATGTCAGCGACGTCCCGGAGATCGAGTGTGTCGATGACCTGCTCGCGGGCCGCTTCGACGGCGTCGTCGTACTCGTCGGCCAGTTCCCGGGAGAGCACCTCGTCGACGCCAGCCCCGCGTTCGACGAGCGACAGCAGGTCGGCCCCCTCGATCGTGACGTCCTGCTCCTCGATAGCCGCTCTGAGACGGTCGTTGGCGACGGACTCCGCCTCGCTCACGGCCGCGTCGAGGTCGTCGACGGCCGTCTGGAGCCGCCCCAGTTCCTCGTCGCCGGTCGGCGTTCCTTCGGCGTCCAGTCGATCCAGCGCAGCTTCGAGCGCATCGAGATCACAGGGCGCGTCGAGATCAGCCGTCCGGTGGACGGCGATTGCGGCGAGGATGCGGTCCCGGTTGTGCGCGAAAAAGGCGAGCGGACGTTCGGGCACGACCGACGCCGGATCGTCGAGGGCGTCGGGTTCGACGCGGACGTCGCCCTCGACGTCGACGCCCGCGAAGGAATCGTCGAGCGCCACGACCGTCGCGTATCCGCGGGCGAGTTCCGCCAGATCGCGGCTGTCCTCGACGACTTCGACGCTCAGCTCGGGGATCGCCTCGCGGGCTTGCGCGTAGGTCTCGCCGTCGGTCGTCGCGAGACACCGATCACGAACCCGGACGTCACCCGGTCGTTCGAGCGGTTCGACGGCAGCGAGCGTCCCGAGAACGGTGTCCTCGGGCTTGCGTTCCATCGCGCGTTCGCTCAACGCCCGGACCTCCGCGATCCGGGATTCGCTGGCGCTGGGATAGAGCGTCTCCAGCCGGGCGGCCGCGTAGTCGGTAACGGTGCGTGCTTCGAGCAAGTCCAGTGCGTCACGATACACCTCTTGAGCGCGCCGCGTCGCGAGGAAGGACCCCTCGTCGTCGTGGCGCTTCCTGATCGCCGCGCGGACGATCCGGGCGGCCCGGCCCTGACTGATGCCGGGTGCGCGGGAGACGGCGGCCACGTCGCCTGATTCGATCGCCGCCGCCGGGTCGTCGAGTTCGGCAAGCGACGCGGCGGTCTTCTCGCCGACGCCGGGGATCGCCGTCAGGTCCATCTATCCGTGTCTCGCGGCCCCGTGAGAAAAATCCCACGCCCGATCACCGGATGGAGGAGAGAGCCCGCCCGGCAGTTTTTAGAGACGACCCGAAGCCTCGGCGACGATCGGCCCTACTGGCCGGTGTCGATACCGACCAGTTGATAGAGCAAGCACTGCTGGGTCAGCCCGGTTCCAAGCATGACGAACCCGACGAGCAGCGCGATCGCGCCGACGATTGCCCCCAAATCCGACAATGGCCCCGCGAAGACGGCGACCCCGACAGCTCCGAGGACGATACCGACGACGATACGGACGTTGCGATCCATCGCTCCGACGTTTTGTTCCATGACAGCAATAGGGTTCGACGCCGAGACCCTTACCTGTTGTGGGCGGTATTGGCAATACTGAGAAAATATCGCGCTCCCGCCGGCAATCATCCGGGAAAGTGTGAGCTCACTCACTGATCTCGACGCCGGTGAACTCAAAGCGCGCGCCCCCAGTCTCGCTGTCGGCCACTGCCACGGTCCAGCCGTGAGCCTCGGCGATCTGACGGACGATGGTCAGTCCGAAACCGGTTCCCCGCTCTTGAGTCGTGAACCCGGGCTCGAAGACAGAGTCCCGATCCGCCGGGTCGATCCCCGGACCGTCGTCCGCGACGTAGAACCCGTCTTTGAGCCGGCCGATCCGGATCGTGGGCTCGCTGCCGGCGTGATCGATCGTGTTCCGGAAGAGGTTCTCGAAGACGTGCTGGAGGCGATCGCGGTCCCCGCGCACGCCGAACTCGTCAACGATCTCAAGCGTTGCCTCACCCGTCGTCACCGCGTCCCAGCACTGCCCGACGACGTCGGCGACGCGGACGAGTTCGGTCTCACCGACCGTCTCCCCCTGGCGGGCGAGCGTGAGCGTGTCCTCGATGATCGCCTCCATGCGATCGAGCGCGCGCTCGATCGGCGCGAGGTGTTCGTGATCAGTGCCACACTCCTCGGCGGCGAGGGTGAGCCGACTCTGGGCGACGTTCAACGGGTTTCGCAGGTCGTGAGAGATGACGCCCGCGAACTCGGCGAGCCGGTCGACTTCCCGCTTGAGCTGTCGTTCCCGTTCCTTCCGGCCGGTGACGTCGCGGGCGACACTCAGGATGGCCTCCTCGCCGAAGTACGTCACCAGACTCGACGTGATCTCGACCGGGATCCGCTCACCCGACTTCGTAACGTGGACCGTCTCAAACGTCAACTCCCCCTCCTGGCTGATCGTCTCGATCAATTCGCCGATGTTCCCACGCTGTTCGGCAGCGTCGATGTCCCAGGGAGTCATCCCGAGTAACTCGGCCTCGTCGTATCCCAGACGCTCGCGTGCGCTCTCGTTGACGGCGAGGAACCGTCCGTCGAGATCGTGGACGAAAGCGGCGTCGTTGATGCCATCGAACAGTCCCTCGAACGTGTCCAGCGCTTCCTGACGCTCCCGTTCGCGCTCCCTGCGCTCGGTGACGTCACGTAACGACGCCACGGCACCCTGAATCGTGCCCTCGGTGTCCGTAAGCGGAAAGTACCGGACGTGAAAGTCGCGGTCGGACCCGTCCGACCCCGGCCGGGTCGTCTGATATTCGATCGACTCACCGGAAAGCGCCCGATCGACGTGGGGCTTGATAGTCGCGAATCGATCCGATCCCAGCGCGTCCTCGATGGTCTTCCCGTGGAGTGTCTCGAGGTCGAGTCCATAGAACTCGCGGTAGCCGCGGTTCGCCAGCACGTAGGAGTACGACCGATCGACGGCAGCCAACAGGTTCGTCGAACTCTCGACGGCCTGTTCGTACCGGCGGAGTCGGCGTTCGGTCTCCGTCCGCTCGGTGACGTCCGATCCCGAGACGAGCAGTTCCGTGACGTCCCCTGTCTCGTCCCGAAGGCCGGTGACGTGCCACTTGATACACCGGACCTCGCCGTCCTCGGTCCGGACCGTATTCTCGTGGACGTCGAAGCCATCGTCCGTCCGGACGGCGTCGAGGACGTCTGTCAGACCGACGTCGCTGTTCTCGGGAACGACCGTCTCGAACCAGTCTGCCCCCAACAGATCCGAACGTTCGTACCCAAGCACCCGACACCCGTAGTCGTTGATACGCTGGATGGCCCCGTCAGCGTCGAGGACGACCATGATCGTGGCCGCCTTCTCGAAGGCCTTCCAGGCAACTTCCTCGTCTGACTCCATTACCGTGTTTATAACGCCAGAGATCCTTTAACGGTGTCTTCCGGTGGACTACTTGCGGGGAGTGGCGAGCCCCGGAGCGTGCGACGATTCCCGCCCAGTCGTCAGCGAGACGGGAGACCGACCCCCTCGGCCAGCAGTTCGTGCGAGCGCAGCGCGTCGTCGTGGTCGGCGACGACCTGCTGGAGCATGACCGCCTCGACGCCGACCCTGCCGGCGAGTTGCTCGAGCAGTCCCGCGAGCGTCTCGGGACTCCCCGAGATGGCCCGCGGCCACTCATCAGGGTCGAGGGTGGCCGGCGTCGGCTCCGGGACGCCGCCGAGTTCGTCGATGGCTTCGTCGATCGACGGCGTCGAGCCGACGACACCGCGGGCCATCCGCTGGAAGGACGCCTCGGCCACCGCCCGCTTGCGGGCCGCCTGCTCGTCGGTCTCCGCACAGATCGCGTTGACCGCGACCATCCCCGCGGGTTCGTCGAGGCCGCCGTCGCTTTCGGCAGGCTGGAAGTGCTCGCGGTAGGCCTCGAAGGCCTGTGTCGCGAACCCGGGCCGGATGAACGCCGCGAAACAGTAGCGCAGGCCGAGTTGGCCCGCGACTTTCGCACTGGAAGGGCTCGACCCGAGCACCCACGGAACGGGCGGTGAATGGCCCGATCGAGGGATTTCCAGGTCGCTGTAGGCGTGGTCCTCGGGATACTCGTCGTAGAGGTGGGCGACGACGGCCTCGATCTTCTCGCGGTGGTCCGCGTCGGGGTTCTCGACGCGGCGGTCGGTCCCCAGGGCGCGGTCGGCGGCCGGCGAACCGTTCGCTCGACCGAGTCCGGCGTCGATGCGCCCCGGCGCGAGGCCGTCGAGTGCGCCGAAGACCTCGGCGACTTTGTAGGGGCGATAGTGGTTGAGCAAGACGGCCCCCGAGCCAAGGCGGATCGAGTCGGTTTCGGCCGCGAGATGCCCCAGCAGTACCTCGGGCGTCGTTCCCGCGAGCGTGTTGCCCATCGCGTGGTGTTCGGCCACCCAGAACCGGGAGTAACCAAGGTCCTCGGCCTGTCGTGCGGCGGCGACGGTGTTCGCGTAGGCGTCGGTCGCGGTGCCGCCCTCGGGGACCGGAGAGAGATCGACGATCGAGAGGTCCATGGCGAAATTCGGAGACACCGCGGGGTAACCGTTCGGCTCCCGGCAGATTCTCGGCAGCGAGTATCCCCCGCCTCCTGGATGCAACGGGCAACACGACGGTCGGACAACGGGCTTTTGCGCGTCCGTTCCGTACCGCGGCGTAATGGAATCCAGCCAGCGGACCGTCGAGGACAAACTCGCGGCGGCCCGCGCCGACCTGGCCGACCGTGACGGCGTCCTGGTCGCGTTCTCGGGCGGGGTCGACTCGAGCGTCGTCGCCGCGATCGCCGCCGACGCACTGGGCGAGGACGCGGTCGCCTGCACCGCCAGAAGCGAGACGCTCCCCGAGGCCGAACTCCAGGAGGCAAAGCGAGTGGCCGAGGAGATCGGTATCCGCCACGATATCGTCGAGTTCTCCGAACTCGAAGACGAGAACTTCGTCGCGAACGACGGCGATCGGTGCTATCACTGCCGGTCGATGCGCTTAGAGACGATGTACGACCGGGCGCGGGAACTCGGCATCGAAACCGTCTGTGACGGCACGAACGCCTCGGATCCCGGCGAGGGGCACCGACCCGGCTTGCAGGCCGTCGAGGAACTCGACGCCGTCTCCCCCTTGCTCGAACACGACATCACCAAAGACGAGGTCCGGGAGATCGCCGACCACTACGATCTCTCCGTGGCCGAGAAACCCTCGATGGCGTGTCTCTCCTCGCGCATCCCGACCGGACTCGAAGTCACCGAGGAGAAACTCACTCGGATCGAAGCGGCCGAACGCGTCCTCCGGACGTGGGGCTTCGAGCAGTTCCGCGTCCGTGATCACGACGGTATCGCTCGGATAGAAGTCGGCGAGGATGAACTGGAGGCAGCCTTAGACCGGGAGTTCGTCGCCGCCGCGCGCGAGCACATCGGGGATCTGGGCTTCGAGCACGTCACGCTCGACTTGGAGGGCTATCGGACGGGGAGTGTGAGTCCTAGCGAGACCGAGCGTAGTGAGGTCTCGAAACAAGCGAGCGGGGAAGAACGACCCGCGAGCAGCGAGACCGAGCGTAGTGAGGTCTCGAAACAAGCGAGCGGGGAAGAACGACCCGCGAGCAGGGCGAACGACCGCGAATAGCGGACAAGCGAACTGTTTTCGGTTTTTACGTCGCGACCACCGGAATCGACCCTCAGCGTTCGAGAGGGAGGCGCTTTCCCTCCGCCGGCCGAACGAACCGCCAGATCGCGAGCACTATCTCGAAGGCAACGATCAGCCCGCCGGCCAGTGCAGCCGCCTCGACCGGCGCGAGCGCGACCTCACCCGCTCGATCGAGCAGGAACGGATCCGGACTCGCGAAGTACCCGACCGTCAGCGAGAGGATCCAGACAGGCGCGCGAAGTCGGCGCAGCGACACGCGGCCCGTGAACAGCGCCCGCTTCCAGCGCCCCATCGGGAGATACCGCGCCAGCAGGATCACGACGAGTTCGTAGCCGGCGATGAGTGCGCCACCGACGACGACCGGCGTCAGGCCGACCAGGTCGTTGCTCTCGATGAAGCCACTGACCACTCCGGGGAGTTGTTCGTAATATCCCGCCGGGAGCGGGGCGTCACTGGCGAGGTAACCAACAGCGGCCGCGAGCAGCCAGGCGTAGGGTCGACGCGCGGCCACTGTGTCGGGCGAGGGGAAGATCCCTTCGCTGCCAGTCCAGGACAGCAACAGGAGCGTCCCCTCGAACAGGGCGATCATCGTCGCCGCGACGATGAACGGGGCCATCCCGGTCGGATCGGGGTTGAAGATGAAGGCGATCCCGCCGAAGGCCGCCCAGAACAGCAGGCGGCGATCGGCCAGCCACTGTCGGGAGGTCACGCCCATCATGATCGCGAGCATGATGAAGAGTGGAATCTGGAAGATGGCGGCGAAGAAGCCGAGCATGAGAATCATGAGATCGAACGTCTCGGTCAGGCCGAAGGCGATGTCGGCGGCCCCTTCCGAGTAGTACAGGAAGTACGTGAAGATGGCCGGGAGCACGAGCAGGTACGCAAAGGCGATGCCGACGGTCGCCAGGATGAGGCTCGTCGGGACGGCCGCGAGGTAGTACCGGCGTTCGCGGGGGAACAGTCCGGGACGCATGAACAGGTACGTCTCGTAGACGAACGCGGGCAGTGCGACGACGAAGCCGGCCAGCGTCGCCACCTTGAACCGAGCGAGGATCGTCGCGATCGGATTGTACACCCGGGGACAGGCCGGCCGGATCGTCGCGCCCGTCTCTGTCACCACCGATCCCGTCGTCGGACATTGCTCGAAGGTGCCCGGCAGAAACGAGTACCAGATGACGTTGATGATCTGCTCGCCAAACGGGAAGACGACGGCGCTCACCCCGGCCATCAACACCAGCACGACGCCGAGGCGACGGACCATCTCCTCGATGTGGTCGGCAAGCGGCATCTCCTCGTCGTCCGGCGCGGTGTTCCCGACTGTCGGCTCGGTGGGATCGGACTCGAACGTCGGGCGAGGCGGTTCCTGATCCGGGGGTTCGTCCGCGGTTCTGACCGGCTCCATCGGGTCGGCCGCGGTCGGTGTACCAGCGTCCGAGGCGTCCTCGTCCGCCTGTTCGGACTGTTCGCGTTCCCCGGACTGCTCGGCCGTATCGTCGACCCCCGCCGAGTCAGCGCCGGATTCCCCATCCGGATTCGAGTCCGTGGTGGCCGTCTCCTCCGTCGTCGAGCTGTTTGCCTGCTCCCAGATCGTCGTGTCGTCGGCCTCACCGGGCGGTTCGATCGGATTGACGGCCATATCCGAGGGATCCCACCGTACTCCGTCGGCGTCGTCGCTATCCGAATCCGAACCGTCGCTGTCGTCGTCCGCGTCGTCACTATCAGTGCCCGAATCAACAGTGTCGTCACTGCCGGAACCTGCGTCAACACCGCCTTCGCGACCGGCAGCCGCCTCGGCCGCCGCGTCAGATTCGGACTCGTCGTGCGCCCCACCGGATCCGGCGGCGTCAGCCCCGTCAGCGGGTTCGTCCGCGACATCGTCGCCCTGAGAACTCCCGGACCCGTCGTCGTTGACGTCGCTATCGACGGCGTTCTCGCTCGCCGGGTCGACGGCGTCTCGGCCCTCCCCCGGAGCGTCGTCCTCGTCGTCGGGACCGTCGCCGTCGGTCATCGTTTCGGCGAGTTGGCACCCCCCTATTGTAAGCCTTCTTTTCGTGTTCCCACGGGGCCGACGCTCCGGGTGACCGATCCGGGGATGAATAAATTGATAACGGCGAGTTCGTTACTCCCCCGAACGAAGATGTCCGGAGCGCTCGACGACGACACACGTCGCACACTCGCCAGCGGTCGGGAGACGCTGGGAGCGATGCTCCGGTCCGCACAGAAGGATCTCCAGAAGGTCTTCATCGCGTTCGTCGTCGGCCTCATGGGCTCGATCTGGATTCTGCGGGTGTACGTCTGGGACCGACTCAAAACGGATCTGTTCGCGGGGATGAGCGAAGAGGTTCGCGAAGGGACCAACGTGGTCGCCGTCACGCCGTTCGACGTGATACTCTTGCAGGTGAAGATCGGGCTCTTCGTCGGCGCACTGATCGCGATCCCGCTGTTCCTGTACTTTTCGCGTGACGCGCTCAGACAGCGCGGGTGGTTACCCCGGGCCCCGATCGCGCGCTGGAAGATGGTACTGCTGGTGGTGGCGATGCTGGCGCTGTTCGTCGGCGGCATCGCCTACGCCTACGTCGTCTTCTTCCCGATCATGTTCAGCTTTCTGGCGTCGAACGCGATCAACGCCGGATTCGTCCCGACGTATCACATCGTCAAGTGGGTCGAATTCATCCTTCTGCTGGGACTGTCCTTCGGGATCGCGGCCCAGCTCCCGCTGGTGATGAGTACGCTCGCCTACAGCGAGATCGTGCCCTACGAGACGTTTCGGGACAAGTGGAAACACGCCGTGCTCGGCCTGTATGCGGCTGGTGCGATGTTCACGCCGCCGGACCCGATCACCCAGCTCATGTGGGCGACGCCGCTGGTCGGCCTCTACGCCATCAGCCTGCGGATCACGAAACTCGTCGTCGGGGCCAAGCGCTCGCGCGCACAGGTGGACGTCACCGGTACGCTCCGTGCGCGGTGGAACGTCCTCGCCGGGACCGCCATCGCATCATTCGCGGTGGTCTACGGCTTCTTCACCGCCGGTGGCGTGGCTGCGATCAACGAAGGGCTCGCGATGGTCCCCGGCGACCTCGGCCCGATTCCGACGATCGGGACGGCCCTGGGACTGCCGGAGTCCTCCGCGGTAGCACTGGTCGCCGGTGGCGTCGCCGTGCTTGCGGTCGCTGTAGTCGGGTACCGATCGGTCGCGACGCAAGTCCACCGCGAGGCTGGCCTCACGATGGCGACGATGGGCGATCCGACCGAGATCGACCTCGGGAACCTCGATCGGGCCGGCATCGAAGCCGCACCACCGGAAGCCTTCGAATCGCTCGAAGAGCACGAGGCGCTCGGGCACATCAACCAGGCCCTGGAGAACGGCAACACGGAGAAGGCGGAGCTCATCCTCGAACGGTTCGACGAGGCCAGCGAGCGGATGGACCGAAAAGAGGATTCGACGGCGGAGGGCGACGGGGAAGCCGAAGACGAGTCCGGCGTGGTCTCGGAGACGGCGACCGGCGTCGTCGACGCCTTCACCGAAGCGGAAACCACCGAGGACGACATCGGCGGGTACTACTACGACCTGCGATTCATCCTCGAATCGCTCACGTCGAAGGCCTTCAGGCTCGTCGCCGTCTTTATGGCCGTCCTCGCGGGATCGTTCATGTACCTCTATACGGGCGGCATCGGCGACATTCGACGGGACTTCCTCCGGCGACTTCCGACCGACATGATCGAGCAGGGGGACATCGCAGTCCTCCACCCCGTCGAACACCTGGTGTTCGAGATCAAGGTCAGCGCGTTGCTCGCGATCGTCGCCGTGCTTCCGCTGTTGCTGTATTACGTCTGGCCTGCCCTGAAAGACCGTGGGTGGGTCTCCGGCGACAGGCGGACGCTTTTGGTCTGGGGTGGGTCACTCGTGATCGGCATCAGTCTGGGGAGCTATCTCGGCTACAGCTTCCTCGCGCCGCGGGTCATGTCGTGGCTGGCCGCGGACGCGATCAACGCCCACATGATCGTTCGCTACCGGGTCAACACGTTCGGCTGGCTGGTCGTGTTCACGACGATCGGGATCGGCATCCTCGCCGAGATTCCCGTCACGATGCTGTTGTTCCACCGCGGCGGCATCGTCTCCTACGAGCGCATGGTCGCGCGATGGCGCGTCGTCGTCCTGACGTTTTTCGCCCTGGCGGCCGTCGTGACCCCTGGCGGGATGTTCTCGCTGCTGATGGTCGCCATTCCGGCCGCACTGGCGTACCTCCTGGGACTTGGAATCCTCTGGCTGTACACGCTCGGCGGCAGACGGAAGGGACCACTGACACCAGCGACGGGCTGACTGGCGGCCGGTTCCACAATCGCTCTTGTCGGTGGGTTCGATCGGAGCGACGTGATCCACGTCGGCTTCTCACGGCGAGGAACGCAGTTCGAACCTCACACCACGAACAGCAACTCGAAGGTCGCGAACGAGGCGATCGTCGCGAGCACGGGGACGAGATTCTGCATGAGGAGCACCCGGGCCGTCGTCGAAGGGTCGAAGAGATTCGACTCGGCCGGTGATTCCTGCGCGGATGCGTCCCCGATCGACTCCGGTTCGTGTTCGTCCTCGATCAGTTCCGGTTTCCCGACCGTGGGGGCGTCCTCGTCCGCAGCGAGGGCACCCACGGACACCTGCGGCGTCTCGTCGCCGACGACGGCGTCCTCGATCTTGACCACGCGGGTCGCCCGCCCCCACCCGAGGCCGACGATGTTCACCGTCGCGATCACGACGAAACTCGCCGGGACGCCCGCGGCGGATAGCGCGATCACGATCGTGGAACTCACGACGGCGACGACGATCGCCGCGGTCAACGGCAGGTCGGTGATGTCGTTGCCGAGCGTCTCCATCGTCCGGCGAGCGATCGTAAAGGCCCCGATCGCGACGGCCGCCGACCCGAGAAGGATGGCCGGGTTCATCTGGAGTTCGCCGGATCCAACCAGCGGCGCGATCGCGTTGGCGATGTTGCTCGTCCCGGAGCTGAAGGCCATCAGACACCCGATCGCGACGAGGACGACCGTCCCGACGATCTCACGACGGGAGGTGTTCGGCCCGGCGGCGGGTCGGGGGAGTGTCCCCTCGCGCTCGACAGTCACCAGCGCCCCCTCGGACTGGTCGATCGCGATGAGTCGTCGCAGATGCGTATAGAAGTATCGGCCGATGACCGCGGAGATCCAGAACCCGATCACGGGCGAGACGATCCACCAGGAGACGATCTCGCCGACGACGGCGAAATCAAGCGTCCCGGAGGCGACGCCGAGCCCCGCGATCGCGCCGACGGCGGTCATCGACGTCGAAGCCGGCGCACCGGACAGGTTCCCGATCAACAGCGCCCCGCCGATGAAGAACAGGACGGCGATGCTAACTGGCAAGCTGAAGATAGTTGGATCGGTGACGAGTTCCGTCCCCAGCGTGTCGACGACCTCCCGGCCGATCGTCCACGCGCCGACGAAGAAGCTGACGGACATCAACCCGGCTGCGCCGATCTTCCCGATCGCCCCCGCGCCGACCGCCGGACCGAAGGCCGGGCCGGTCGTCGCGCCGCCGATGTTGTACGCGACGAACGCGGTAATGACGATGCCGACGACAAGGAGTGGTTCGACCATCTATGAATCTGAAACGGTTCCGCTCTGTCGGTAGATACTATCGGTTCATGTATCAATCGTGCGGTCGACGGCCCTGTCTCCCCGAGTGCGAAGACTCACTCGGGTGACGGCGGCGCTTCACCGAGACGTCCCTCCACGAACGCGGCGAAGTCCTCGGCGAAGGCGTCGACCTCGTCCCAGTCAGTGTACTCGTGATCCTGCGAGGTGTCCGTATCTCCCGTCGCCTTCTTGGCGATGTGCTTCATGAGCAACCGTTTGAGAAAGCCGTACTTCGAGTACCGCAACGCACCCCCGAACAATCCGACGCGGTCGGGATGGAAGCCGGTCGCCTCCTCGAACGCCTCGACGTAGCCCGCGGCCTCGGCCCGCCGGTCCGGGTCATCGGTTGCGGAGGACAGCGACACCTGGAAGAAGCCCGTCGGCCGATCGGCGAGCGCCTCGCGGTTCTCACGGACGAACCCCTCGACGCTGGACTGGTGACTCCCGACGTGGATCGACGACCCGATCAGGACCGCGTCGTGGCCGGTCGGATCGAGGTCGTTCTCCGCGACGTTCCGGACCGGTGTTCGGTGGCCGCGTTCGGTGAGTCGGTCGCCGAGCCGTTCGGCGATCTTCTCGGTCTGCCCCTCGCTCGTCCCGTAACACACGAGAATGGTTGCCATGGGAGAACGACGACTGCCGCGAACAAATAGATACCTGAGTGATGGGTGCCGGAACGGAACCGCGACGCTGAAGTATTCCTGAGATAAGTCCCCAGTATGCCCAAGATAAGCGTCGAAGTGCCGGCCGAACTCCTCGCGGACTTGGACGATCACGTCGGCGAGGACGGCAAGTTCGTCAACCGAAGCGAGGCGATCCGGGCGTCGATCCGGAAGACGCTGGATCTGCTCGACGAGATCGACGAGCGCCAGGGGAGGCAGACCGATGAGCGCTGACCGGTCATCGGCACCGTTGCCGCTTGCCCGCCTCGGCCTGATCGCGATCTTCGTGACGGCGCTGATCACCTCGCAGGTGACCGCGAGCAAACTCGTCGGCATCGACCTGCCGTTTTCGGTCCCGCTAGCCGGGTCGACGCTGATCGTCCCGGCAGCCGCCTTCGCCTACGCGGTGACGTTCTTCGCCTCGGACTGTTACGCCGAACTCTACGGTCGCCGAGATGCGACGCGACTGGTCAACGTCGCCTTCGCGATGAACTTCGTCCTGCTGGGACTGGTATGGCTCGCTATCGAAGCCCCCATCTTCGCCCCGGGATCGGTCGGCCAGTCGGCGTTTGCTGACGTCCTGGGGTCGAGTTCGCGGATCGTCGCCGGGAGCCTGCTGGCGTACCTCGTGAGTCAAAACCTCGACGTGTTCACGTTTCACTTCCTGCGTGACCGCACCGAGGGCCGGGCGCTCTGGCTACGGAACCTCGGGTCGACGGCCACGAGCCAGCTGGTGGACACGCTCATCTTCATCTCCATCGCGTTCATCATCCTCGGAAGCACCTCACCCGGGGACGCCGTCGCGCTGATCGTCGGTCAGTACCTCGTCAAACTCGGCGTCACGGTGTTCGACACGCCGTTCGTCTACGCGGTCGTCCACCTCGTCAGAGATCGCGAGGTGGGCGCAAGCGTCGTCCCGAGCGACTGAGGCTGAAAGGCCGTCCAGCGGCTACTCACTCGTTGACGATAGCCGTCTCGAAGTCACCCGCCGACCCCGAGACACCGGCCGCACACACGGCGTGTTCGAACTCGTGGTCGTAAACTGCTCGCGCTGCACCCGCGGCGTCACTCGCGCCGAGATCGAACGAAACCGGGTCGTCACGCTCGTAGGTCGCCACGAGCGTCGGCTCCTCGACGGCCTCAACCAGCAGCGCGTCCCGACGGACGATCCCGATGGCTGCACCGGCCTCGCCCGCTGTCGGGTCATCCCCGCTAACGCCGACGATGCCCGCGATCCGGGGCGTGTCGTAGTCGTCCTTCTCGAAATCGAGTGCTTTGAGGGGGTCGGCCAGCGCGTCGCGGGCCGGCGTCCCCAGCGCGAGTTTCTCGGCGATGGGATCGACGTGACTGCCGTTGCCGATCACCGCGCCACGGTCGGTCAGCCGGACCGCGTTGTAGGAGATGTAGGGGTTGTCCGTCTCGGGGGCCTCGGCCGTCGGCGCGACGGTGATCATCCCGTCGCGATCGACGGCCTTGCGGTTGGGAAACGAGCGCGAGGAGACGCGATACGCGCCGATCTCCGGGGCCACGACGACGAATCGTCCGACGTACATGTTCACTCCTGAGACGCAGACCGGAAAGTAGGTGTCGGTTTCCGGGGTCAGCAGTATCCAACCCGGTGGCGTTATCCGCCACCGGCCCCTGCACTCGATCGATGACGACTGGCCTGGACAGCGAGATCGTCGGGACCGAGGCCGCCGCCGAGCGCCGCGACGAGGTGGTGGACGCGGTCACCGAACACGCCGGCCGGATCGCCCGGGAACTCGCCCGGTTGCAGGGTGGTGACTACGGGCAAGCTGACTTCGAAACGGAGGCGGGGACCTGGACGCTGAAATACGAGGCCGGCGACGTCCAGTACCTCCGCTTCGACGGCCGGGGTGCGGACGTCTACGTCGTCTCGACGAAGCAGCCACCCGAACCGGAAGCCCTCGCCACGGCAATGGCCGACTACGACCCGTTCGTCGCGGCGTTCAACGAACACGTCCGCTCGCTCGCGGGCGTGCTCGACGACGTGAACAGTGACTTCCCCGCCGTCGAATCGGTGGACGACGTGGTCGCTGAACGCGAACGCATCCTCGGGCAGATGCGGGAGGCGACCGACGCCATGGCCCGCCAACTCCAGCGCTACGAGGGCGGCGACTACGGGACGTTTGCCGCTCGTGTGACTGACGACGGTGGTTCCGCCGGATCGAGACGCGGTAGTTCCACCTCCGGCGGCTCCCGGTGGGAACTCAAGTGGGAGGACGGCCGGACGAGCTACCTGCGGGTCGGCGGCGAGGGCGGGATCTACCTCCTCTCGCAGTATCAACCCCCCTCGACACGGGATCTGCGGGCTCACGCCCCGGACTTTTCGGGATTCGTCGCGGCGTTCAACGAAGAGATCGCCGCCGAATCCGAGTCCCTTCAGGACGTCTCGTTATAGCTCGTTTGCGCTGAATCCGATCGTCTCGAGGTCGCTTTCCGCGTAGACGAGTCGCCGACCGGCCACGTCGACGGTCAACCGAAGGTCGGGGCGCTCGTGCAGGCCGTCGCCAGTTTCGACAGTTGTGTTCCAGTTCATGACGATTGATGGTAAGAGATACCGCCAGATACCATCTCCGTCGAACTACTCCGGCATTTATAAGGAACGCACGGACGGTCCACCAGGCTGTCGGTGCTCACTCGGGTTCGGTCGGGTCGGCGGACGCATCGGCGACAAGGCCCCCGACGACGTGGCCAAGCGCTCGCCGGAGTCGGACCGACATCGTCGATTCGGAGACGTCGAAACGTTCGGCAAGTTCTGCGAGAGAGGTCTCCCGGGGGACCTCGAAATAGCCGGCCTCGAAGGCAGTAGCCAGAAGGTCGAAGGCGTCGCGTTCGACGGGGAGCGCCATCTCGCCGACCGGATCGCTCGCTTCGAAGACCCGAGCGAGTCGGCAGTCGATGTCTTCTTCGGCACAGAACGCCAGAAATGCCCGGATCGAGCCACGGTCGGTCGTCCGAATGCGGACGCGCCAGCCGTCCGCGGTCGAGCGGAGGTCGAGCAGTTCGTCGCCGAAGCTGGCGACGTGTTCGGTCATCACCGGAACGTCCGGCGCGATCGTCAGCCGGTAGGTCCGTCGGTCGCCGTACGCCGCGAACACCTCGCTGTCGGCGACAGTCGGGTCCGTGGCGAGGGTGTCCTCGAACGCGTCGAAGTCGGGGGTCAGGACAGTTACCTGAAACCAGGTCGAACCCTCGTGGGAGACGGGCAACCGCTCGGCGTAGACGGTGACGTCGAGGTCGCTCGCCAGCGTCGGCCCGAGGACGACCCGTGGGGAGGTGACGTCGAGTTCCGCGATGATAGTCTCCGAATCCACGTTGTTTCGTAGGAGGGGGCGTAACAAGCCCATTTCGACTTTGGAGACCGAAATCGGCAGAGTGGCTCAATCGAGTGTTCCTCCCTGCGTCAGTGATGAATCTGAGTCGCTTCCGCGCGCATGAATCCGTCGTGGAGTGCCGGCCGATGCTCACAGCCGTCACGAATCTCGCGTGCGGACACGGCGGAGAAAATCGTCCCCCAGTCATCGGGCATCTCCTCGTCCGTCAAAGCGAAGACAACGCCCTCGATTCGGGCCCAGCAACACGCGGCCATACACATCGGACACGGCTCGTGGGTCGAGTACAGCCAGCAGCCGTCCAGCCGTTCGGAATCGAGTCGTTGGCATGCCTCTCGGATCACTTCGACCTCCGAGTGAGCAGTTGCGTCGGGCCGTTCGAAGATCGCACCGGTACCGCTGGCGATTATCTCGCCGTCTCTGACGAGTAAAGCGCCGACTGCGTCGGGATCGGTACCGAGAGCGATTGCCTTCTCTATCAGTTCTTCGTCCGGATGATCCATGACGATTCAGTATTTGACAATCACGGCATAAATCGTTCACCCGACCGGGGGCGTGAGCGGACCCGATCATCGTCCACGTGAGATCGAGTTCCGTGGAACCGGGTCGTCAGTACCTTTAAATGTCGAGACGGAGCCAGCGGTTGACGTGACCACTGAAGCGGAGTGCCTCGACGCACTGCAGGATGCCGCGGAGGAACTCGACGCCTCGCCGACGAAAGTCGAGTACGAGACGCTCGGACTGACGCCGTCCGCGTCGACGATACTCCGGATCGTCGGTGGGTGGAACGAGGCGAAACGACGTGCTGGACTCGAAACGAACCCGTCTACAGGGTCGCGAGTCGAGTCGAAACCCGACAGTGTTGACCTTCCGGACGGGACGGTCTGGGAAGATCTGACGCAGGATCAACGCTGGCACTACAGACACGCCGAGCACAACGCCGAACGGACACTCGAGCGCCGGCAGCGACTCCGGGCGTGGGTGAACAAGCGAAAGGCGGAACGCGGCTGCTCGAAGTGTGGGGAATCAGATCCGGCGGGCCTGGATTTCCATCATCCGAACGACGACAAGGAGATGGCGATCACCGAGATGGTCACGCATGGGTATTCGACCGATCAGTTGGAAGGGGAGATCGCCCGGTGTGAGGTTCTCTGTGCGAACTGCCATAAGAAACGGCACGACCGCCGCCCGGCTGTCGTCCGTGAAGGGACAACCCTTCCGCGGACCAAACGCGAACGATTGCAACAATGGACCTTCGAATACCGTCGTCGCACGGGCTGTCACCGATGTTCAGAGTCCGATCCCGTCTGTCTGGAGTTTCACCACCCAGATCCCGAGCGCAAGAGCGCCTCCGTCGGTGCGATGATCTCTGATTCGGCCCCAGCGTCCGCGGTGCGCGGAGAGGTCCAGAAGTGCATTGTCCTCTGTGCGAATTGCCATCGGAAAGAGCACGTCGAGCCACCGGACATAGCGGCCGCCGGGGCGTGATATGCGCCGGACTGTCAGGGGGAGACACGGTTCGCAAAACTCAAGTACGACAGACGGATATACCCGAGTGAAGTCCTGTGGTGTAGTGGCCAATCATGTAGCCTTCTGGGGGCTACGACGGAGGTTCGAATCCTCCCAGGACTACTTCTGCGAGGAACGAACGTGACGAGCGAATAGTCCCGTGGTTCGAACGAGAGAATGGAGCGCGGCGGAGCGATCAGACGGTTCGAATCGGTCCAAATCCCTCACTCCGGCGTGACGTATTCGACACCTGTCGGCTCGTCCTCGCCGCGTTCGACGACGATGGTTCCGGAGAGCTTGTTGAACACGCGAACGTACTGCCCGCTCATCGCGAGCCAGCCGATCAGGCAGTCGAGCGGGAGCAAGAAGGCCTTCCCAAAGGCCTGTATCGCGGCCGTCACGAAACCGATGTCCTCGCCGTATTCGTCGGTCACGGCGATGTCCATGACGAGTTTGCCGGCGGATTGCCCGCCGTAGCCTTCCAGGACGGTCCAGTAGAGCCAGAACCCGAGCCCATTGACGCTCAGCAGTGGCAGCGTCATCGAGACGTCACCGACGGTGAGGGAGTAGACGCCCGCGACGTCGCCGAGCGTGGAACTCACGGCCCCCACGAGGATGACATCGATCAGCCACGCAAAAAAGCGGTCCCCCCAAGACGCGAGGTGTATCTTCGTCCCGTCTGTCGATAGTTCCCCGTCGTACTCGGATGTATCAGCGGTCATCTTTCTATGACGTGTCTCGGCGGTGAGTAATAACTCATCCGTCCGGCGTGATCGCTCACGCCCAGACAGTTGTCAACCGAACATATTAAATCTCAGTATATAGAGGGAAGGTAGCAATTAACATACCGATATAACTCGGCCCTGATGTACCTCGACATCGAGACCGCCCTTGCGGACGTCTCGTATCCGACAGACTGTAGAGACATCGTCGAGAACTGCGGCGACCGCGTGGTGACGTTCCAGGTCGGCGAGGAGACGGTCGGCGAGGCGATCGAGCGGTGTAACGCCGGCGAGCTCCGTACTCGCCAGGAGGCACGCCAGACGCTGCTGTCCGCACTGAGCGAGGGCGCGATCGGCCGGAAGTACTACAGCGACCGCGATCCACCGATCCCGGACTCCGAGTGGCACGATTCGCTGTCACTGTAGCGGGAATCGTTGGCTCCCGCGTTCGGGGGAGAGACGGAGGCAACGACACGGGAGTCGATCGGCTACGGAACGCGGGCCGACAATTGAAGAGTGCCGAACCCGTCCGCCCTGGTGATGAGGGTGCTGGCCGTTGGACCTGCTGTGACAGTCGGTGACGGTTCTCCTGTCGAGCGCGGCGACGGAACGAAACCACTGCGGGTGCACCGAACGCCATGACCGACCGGCGGCGTCTCGCGGTCGTCGTCTGGGCGGTGCTGGTCTCACAGGTGTTCCTCTATCCCGGCCTGGAGGGGCTCGTCCGCGCCCTGGGTGGCGGTGGCGCTATCCTGGCCCGGACGTGGTTTCTGGTCGCCGAGTTCGGCGCGTTCGTCACCGTCGCAGTACTGTGGGGCCTGGCCAGCGACGCGCTCGGACGGCGGACGCCGCTGGTCGTCGCCGGCGCTGCCGGCGGCGCGGCCAGCTACATGGCCGTCGCCGTCGCCCCACGACTGGGCGTGGATTTCGGCGGTGTGCTGGCGTTGCGGGTCCTCGGTGGGGCGTTCACCATCGGCGCGTTCTCGCTGTCGATCACGAAGTTGATGGACCTCACGGGCGGTCACGGCCGGAACATGGGCGCTGCCGGTGCTGCGATCGGGTTCGGTGCGGCACTCGGATCGACGACAGGCGGCTTGCTATCCACGGTCGACCCGCTCGCCCCGCTGTACGCGGGGGCGGTTGTCCTCGGCGGCGCGGCGCTGCTCGCGGCGACGGTCCCAGACCGGACGCCCGAGGGCGGCATCGAACTCGCGCCGCTTCTCGATCGGTTACGCGGTCGGCCGGCGCTGTTCGTGCCCTACGCGTTCGGGTTCATCGATCGCCTGACGGCTGGCTTCTTCGCGCTCACTGGCGTCGCGTACTTCACCGACGCGTTCGGCGTCGGCCCGGCAGTTGCAGGCGTGACGCTTTCGTTGTTCTTCCTGCCCTTCGCGGCCCTGCAGTACCACATGGGGCAACTCTCGGACCGGATAGGCCGGTTTGTCCCGGTCGTCGTCGGGTCGCTTTGCTACGGCGTCACGATCATCGCCGTCGGCCTCGCGCCGGTGTTCGTCCTCGCGGCGGCGCTGATGGTGGTCGTCGGCGTCTGTGGGGCGGCGGTCGCACCGGCGACGATGGCGCTCGTCACCGATCTGGTTCCGGCGAGCGAACGTGGGTCGGCCATGGGTGGGTTCAACGTCTTCGGCAGCCTCGGCATGCTCTCGGGCTTTCTCGTCGGCGGCGTCGTCACCGACCGCTACGGCTTTCTCGCGGCGTTCCTGACAGCCGGCGGACTCGAGATCGCGATCGCGCTGGTGGCGGCGAGAAGCGTCTATCGGATGGCTGATGGACAGTTGCGGGCCACGGAAGAAGCCTGAGTCGGGCGGCCAGAGAGTCGGCCTCAGCGCAGTTCGACCGTGATCTGTGCTGCCTCGCCGTCGCGAATCCGTCGGCTGTACGGTTCGCCGATCGTCGCGCCGTCGACCTCAACGGTCTCGCCGTCGCCGGACGCCGTCCGGCTGTCCGAGGGACTGTGTCCCTCGGTGTCGGCAAATTCGACGGTCACGGCCGCCGGAGAGACGCCGTCACCGAACGTGTTTTCGTTCGCAGGGTTGCGGTACTCGACGGTGGTCTCACCCAGGAACGTGCCCGTGAGTCGCCCCTCGTCGAACAGCCAGGCGGGCAGCTTCGGATCGAGCGTGAGCGTGAGTTCGCCGTCATCGAGGGCGAAAGGGTGCTCGCCGAACAGCATGTGATGGAGCATGCTGAGGAACTCCACCGTCGAGCCAGTCAGCCGAGCGACGAACCCGCGGCCGTGCATCGACTCGTCGGGATGATCGCTGGAGACGAGGAACGACGAGTTCTCCAGCGGGCTGCGGCCGTACACCTCGGGATCCTGGAACGGGATCGCGGCCTTCCGGAAGTCCTCGAAGAACTCCTCGTAGAGGCCGGCCCGGAGCAGCGCCTTGAGGTACTTGTACTCCATGTGGAGCCAGATGGACTCGTTCTCCAGCCACCCGGGCGTGAACGTCCGCGCGCGGCCGATCTCGAAGGGCTGGCCCGAGAGGTCGGCATTGACCTTGTACATGCCGAGTTTGTCGTCGTAGAGCCCGCTGTCCCTGACCTGCTCGTAGATGGTCGCGGCGTCCTCGGCCTCGGCACCGCTCTTGAGCGCCCGGACGGGGCCTTCGAGGAACAGCGGGAGGGCCTCGGGTTCGAAGGACTCGACCTCGACAAATGGACCGGGGTGATCGAGATCCTCTGGAACGTCCTCGACCTCGCGTTCGCTGTAGGCCTCGACGTGGAACCGGAAATACGTCGGGACCTCGCCGTCGTTGCGTTCCTTGGCGCGATCGATGCCCTCCCCGACCTTCTGCTCGAAGGCCGCGAGCGTCTCGTCCAGTTCATCGAGGTCGACGTCGACGGTCTCCCCGTCGAAGCCCCAGTGGACGCGGTCGCGATACGTCTCGCGGGCGGTCGCGACGCGGTCCCAGTAGGCGTGATCGCGGTCCCCGCGATCGGTCTCGCGGTACCACGCCAGCGCCTCGCGGACAGCTTCAAGTAGATCGTAGATTTCGACGGGGAGCGTGAGGCTGTCGACGTCCGCGGGGGCGTCCTCTATTGCGTCCCGGACCATCGCAAGCAGCCGGGAGAGTTCGTAGGTCTCGGGCATCGACGACCCGAAGATCGACGGGAGCCCGGCCATCGCGTCGTCCCAGCCGGGGTTGCCGGCCTCCATCTCGATCCCCATCCCCTTCGGGTCCATCGTCGCAAACTTGACCAGCCCGAGGGTGGTCAGCTTTCCCAGCAGCGTCGTCTCGAAGACCTCGCCATGTCCGTCGTCGGTCCGGACCGCGAAGGGGCGGGCGTCGCGAGACTCGATAAGTTCGCGCTTCTCGTCGTCGAATTCGAGCGGGTTGGCCTGCCGGACCGCCCCGTCGATCTCGACGTACTTCAGCGCACGCGGGCGCACCTTGACGTGGGTGTCCTGGAAAGTGTACTCCTCGCGGCCGAAGAACAACTCGGCTTTGCGGTCCGGGTAAATGTCCAGATATTTCTCGATCGAATCGAGGTTGTACGTCCAGTGGTCGACCCAGTAGCCGTCGCCGAAGGCGGTCTCGAAGTGTCGGGTGGCCTGCTCTAAGGCGACCGAGAGGAATTCGTCGGGATCGACCGTCAACCCGCCGTCCTCGACGATCGCGGCGGTGAGGAGTCCGCCCGGCGTGAACGCGTCTTCGAGCGTGTCCGCGACGGCGTCCGGGTCCTCGACCAGATCGAGGATTGCGTCGCGATCCGCAGGTTCGACGAAGAAACGATTGCCTTCCAGCACCAGCGGGTTGTAGCCGTCGGCCTGGAGGAGGTTCATGTAGGAGACGACGTTGAAGTCCTCGACATCGGGTTTGAGCCAGACGTCTTCCCGGCGGTTCTGGAGGACGTCACGGAAGTTGCCGTTGCCCTGGGAGTAGAACTCGGGGGCGACGTAGAAGTCGTTGTAATCGCGTTCGAGATCGCCGTGTTTGCGGGAGTAGACGTGCTGGACGACGTCGTCGTCCTCGCCGAGCAGGACTGGCCAGCCACCACGGAGGACGTTGTCGAAGAACGTCTGGCGGGTGTAGGCGTCGAAGGTGTCGTCGGCGGTCTCGACGGCGACGTGGTCCGTCAGGTCGCGAGCGAGATCGTTCGCACGCTCGCGCTGCTCGGCGACGAAGTCGGCGTCGAGCCGATCGGCGTGATCGAGTGCGCCCTCGTGGTCGGCGGCGTGGCCGACGAGCGCGTCGAGCGAGAGCGTCTCGCTCGGTTCGATCGTCTTCTCGGTGCCGAAAAAGCCACACGGCGTCCGACCCACCGTGATCTGTTCGGCCGTGGAGAGGGCATCGAGGCCGCCTTCGAGGAACGGGTCGGGGCGATCCAGCGCGGTGTCCTGCCCGAAGACGACGTCCGGATCGACCAGGGGGTCGAGGTGCTCGCCGTCGCTGACGGCGGTGTAGAAGTGGCCGCCCTCGACTTCTTCGAGCGTCGCGCCCTCGCCCATCGTCGGATTGGCCTGGTAGGAGGGGACGCCCGACTCGAGGTGGGCAACGGCCATCCAGGCCTCTGCAGTCCGGGAGATGTTCTTGAGTTCGGCGTCCTCGACGCCGTAGGGAACGACGACCGGGAGGCCGTCGAGCACCGAGAGGTCGATCGTGTCCTCGCCGACGTTCTCGATCGTGACGTCGCGAATCAGGCCGGCGAACGGTTCCCCGGTGACGGTGACATACCGGACCGTCGTTTCCAGGCCGTACTCATCGTGGGTCTCGACGAGTTCGAGTTCGTTCGCGCCGACGTGCATCTCGCGGTCGCCGTCGGAGTCGGGCGCGAACGGCTCGTAGAACGTCCCGTCGACGTCGAGGAACGTCCGGAATCCCACCTCCTGGGTCTGTCGGTAGGCCTTGTTCGCCGGCAGGAACTCCGTGATCGCGCCGTCCTTGTCGCCGACGCCCATGCTGGTGATGGCCTGTCCGCGGTTGACGTACAGCACCCACAGCGGGATGCCCATCTCGCCGGCGATACCGGGGAGAAAACTGGCGAACGGGTCGCGGTCCGTGTAGTCGGTCATGACGAATCGGTCGCGGTCGTCGAATGAGTCTCGATCCATGCGTAGTGTGTTGGATGGTCTCGGCCGGCCTGTAAAGCTATTCGGGCGGAGCGTCCAGAGGGTGCGGCCCGACCACCACCCTGACGCCTCGCACGTCGACCGGGACCACCCGGTGGTGATGAAATTGTTCTGCAAAGATTAAAATGCGATGGCTCCCCTATCGGATCTCATATGAACCGAACGGACGAGAGGCTCGGGAAGTATGTCGAGGACCACCGGGCGAGTGAAATCGAGGAGCGCGTCGAGTCGTTGCTGGCCGAGATGACGATCGAGGAGAAAGTCGGGCAGTTGAACCAGCGATCGGTCAGTTTCGTGACCGGGACCGAAGACGAGAGTGGCGATCTGGAGGCGGCGATCGCCGACGGCGAGATCGGGTCGGTGCTCAACGCGATGGGGCTCGAAGCGAAGCGGCACCTCCAGGAACTCGCCGTCGAAGAATCACGGCTGGGAATCCCGCTGTTGATCGGGTTCGACGTGATCCACGGCTACCGGACGGTGTTCCCGACGCCGCTGGGGCAGGCCGCGAGCTGGGAGCCCGACCTCGCTGAGCGCGCCGAGCGGGTGGCCGCGACGGAGGCCGCCGCGGACGGCCACCACTGGACGTTCGCGCCGATGGTGGACGTCTCCCGGGACCCGCGCTGGGGACGGGTCATGGAGGGAGCCGGCGAGTCGCCCGTCCTCGGGAGCGCCTTCGCCCGCGCCCGCGTCCGGGGTTTCCAGGGCGGGGACCTGGCCGACACCGACACGGTACTGGCCTGTGCGAAGCACTTCGCCGGATACGGAGCCGTCGAGGCCGGCCGGGAGTACAACACGGTCAACGTCTCGGAGACGGCGCTGCGGGAGCGACACCTCCCGCCGTTCGAGGCCGCGGTTGAGGAGGGGGTCGCGACGCTGATGAACGCGTTCAACACGATCGAGCGGATCCCCGCGAGTGGCAACGAGAGTCTCGTCTCTGACGTCCTCAAGGGAGAGTGGGGGTTTTCAGGGGCGATGGTCTCCGACTGGAATTCCTTCGGCGAACAGCTCCTCCACGGCGTCGCGGAAGACGAACGTGAGGCCGCGAAACTCGCCATGCTGGCCGGATCGGACATCGACATGGTGAGTGAAGTCCTCCTCGACGAACTCCCCGACCTCGTCCGCGAGGGCGAGGTCCCCGAGTCGCGACTCGACGACGCGGTCGAGCGCGTCCTCTGGATGAAAGGCCTGCTCGGCCTCTTTGAGGATCCGTATCGGTACTTCGACGAGGATCGACGGGACGCAGTCACCCGCACGGACGAGCACCGACAGACGGCCCAGGAGGTCACCGAACGGTCGTTCGTCCTGTTGAAAAACGAGGGCGTGCTCCCGCTCGAGGACGACGCCGACGTGGGACTCGTCGGCGCGCTGGCCGACAGCGGCGAGGACACCCTCGGCGCGTGGGCCTGGGGCGGCGAAGCCGAAGACGTGACGACGATCCGGTCAGGTCTGGCGGCGTACTTCGACGGCGTGACGTACGCACCCGGCTACGATCTGCCAGGTGAGGTGACTGACGAAACGCTGGCTGACGCCCGCGAGGTCGCCGCCGAATCCGACGTCGTCGTTTGCGTCGTCGGTGAACCCGCGGACATGACCGGCGAGGCTGCGAGTCGAGCACACGTCGATCTGCCCGGCGACCAGCGTCGGTTGCTGGAAGTGCTTCACGAGACTGAGACGCCCGTGGTCGCGCTGTTGATGAACGGCCGCCCGCTGGCGATCGAGTGGCTCGACGAGCACCTGCCGGCGATCCTGGACGTCTGGCACCCCGGAACGGAGGCGGGGCCGGCGGTCGCCCGGACGCTCGCCG
>Ga0207718_100118_pt1 | contig 97429 bp, 94 predicted proteins | sample A23M2SouthBayCA_FD_187749 | JGI IMG/M metagenome (GOLD analysis project Ga0207718, IMG submission 187749) | Aerobic enrichment media microbial communities from Eden Landing Ponds, California, USA - A23 M2 (SPAdes) | ecosystem: Environmental > Aquatic > Marine > Unclassified | place: Emeryville...
TCGCAGGCAGACGCGGGATCGCAGGCAGACGCGGGATCGCAGGCAGACGCGGGATCGCAGGCAGACGCGGGATCGCAGGCAGACGCGCGGGTGGACCCGCCCGCCGAGAGCCGGGTCGTCACCCTCGACGAGGCCGAGGGGTACGTCTGGCCCTACACGAGCCGAACCCGGGCGATCAGGGGGCGGACGCTCGCGCTGAACGTCGTCGTCCGCGGCGATCCGGTCCGGGTCCGCCGGGCCTTCGAGGACCGCACGGACGCGAACTGGACGTCGGTCGAGGGCGAGGGCAACGTGACGGAGTCGCTCTGGGACCCCGCCAGGGGGAGCGCCCGGTACACCTACGTCGCCTCCGGTCCCGAGGTGACCGGCCGCTGGATGGACTCGAGCTACCAGCTCGCCGTCGGCACCTACCTCGGGCAGCGGACCCACATCCGGGCCTACCCCGCCCCCGTCGGCAACTGGACCGCCCTGCAGGCCCACACCGAGTACTGGGACTGGTACCGGCTACGTCACACCGTCACCGGCGTCGAGGCGGGCGCCCGGTACGTCGAACGCGACCTCCGTGAGGAGCCGTTCGTCGCTACCGTGAGCCGCGAGTACCACGGCCTGGGCGGCGGCGGCAGCGACGGCTGGATCACGGTGATCGACCTCGCGTCCGTCGCGCTCGTCGGCGCGGCGATCCCCGCCGTCCGGCGCGCTGACTTCACGTCGGTCACCCAGCGCGACTGGCCGATCCGCGCCGCCATGCTCTCGGCGGCGCTCGTCGCGCTCGTCCTCGGCGTCCGGAGCGCCGGCGTGGGCGCGGAGCTCCTGTTCCCGTCGACGGACCCGAAGGTGTTCGCCGCGCTCCTCTACCCCCTCCTGGCGGCGGGGCCGCCGCTCCTGGTCTGGTTCCTCGGCCGGGACGCCCGGCCCGCCCGGGTCGCGCTGCTCGTGGCGGTCGGCCTCGGCGCCGGGTTCGTCCTGGACCTGAGTTCGGTGGGGGTGCACGTGGTGCAGGTCAGCCTCGTCCTGAACCGGGTCGCGATGCTCGCCGGCCTCGGGGTGCTCGGCTACGGCGTCGCGGACGACGACAAGCAGACCGCCGGCGCCGGGCTGGCCGCCTGGGCCCTCGCGCTCGTCGCGTCGGTCTTCGGCGTCCTCTAGGAGTCGCTCGCCCCGGCGGCCGTCGGGGCGGCGGCCGGCGCGTCGTCGGTCGTCGGGTCGCGGCCGGTCGCGGCGTCGTCGTCCGTCACGTCGCTGTCGGCCACTGCGTCGTCGCCCGTCGCGTCCCCGTCGGTCGCCCGGAACACGACGACTCCCTCGTTTTCGTAGGCGCGCGTCCACTCGTCGGCCAGTTCGAAGGACCGTTCGAGGGTACCGAACTGGACGGCGGCGTGGCCGCGGACGGTGTACCGCCCGCGGGGGACGACGACGTAGTCCGGATTCGCGTCGACGCTCTCGGCCGCCCGCTCGACGCAGGCGCTGCTGTGACACGCCGAGCCGTCCTCGAAGGCGTCGTAGTGGCGCTCGTAGGTTTCCGGGTGCCGCCACTCCACCCCCCACGGCCCCACCTCGATCGACCGCCCGGACAGCACCGGGAACCACTCCGCGGCGTCGCCGAGCACGAAGAACGTCGCGTCCGCGGGGGTCTCCGACTCGGCCCACGAGGCCATGGCGACGGACTCGTCGTCGACGAAGGAGGGCGTCGACGGGTCGGCGACGCCGGTCATCGCCGCGGCGAAGTAGACCCCACCGCCGACGCTGGCGAGCACGACCAGAGCGGCCGCCGCGACCGACCGGCGCCGATGCCGGCGGATCGGGTCGGAGTCGTCCCCGCCGAGGCGGTCGGCGACCGCCAGCCCGGCCGAGGCCAGGGCGAGCGCGCCCGCGGTGTACTCGAACCGGGGCTGGGAGAACAGCAGCGCCGCGACGACGGTCCACCCCGCGACCAGCGCGTCCCGCCGGAGGACAAGCGCGACGAGCGCCGCCGCGAGCGGGACCAGCTCGTACACCGAGGCCCCGCCCAGGAGGAGTTCGAGACCGCCGCCGATCCCGCCGTGGGTCCCCGCCGCCGCCGTGAAGGCGCCGACCCCGTGGGTCGCGACCACCCACCCGAGCCAGGGGCTCGCCAGCGCGAGCGCGCCGAGCCCCACCGCCAGCCCCCGCCCGAGGCCGCGGATCGAGCGGTCGAGGGCGGCCCAGAACACCACGTAGGTCGACACGGCGAACAGGGCGTAGGTCGGGTGCGTAAGCCCCGTCAGCGCGACGGCGACGGCGCCGACGACCACCGCGCGTCGCGTCGGGAGCGCGATCCGCCGTCCGGCGGCGCTCCCCGCCCGTCGCGGGCGACCGGCCCCTCGATCCCCGGCGAACACGTGGTAGCCCGCGTAGACGGCCGTGAGGGCGTACAGGAAGGCGAACCCGCGGACGACGCCGCCGGCAGAGACGTGCCACTCCAGCACCTGTGGGTTGAGCGCGACCGCCGCCGCGGTCGCCGCGCCCGCCGCGCGCGACCCGGTGTGGTCCCGGCCGAGCAGGTACGCCGGGATCAGCCCCGCCACGACCGCGACGCCCGGCAGCAACCGGGCCACGGTTAAGGGGTCGCCCCCGAGGTCGAGCAGGACGGCCAGCACGTAGAACTGCAGCGGCGGGTAGGCGAAGGGCACGACCTCCGCGTAGCCCGACACGGACGTCGGCGGCAGGTACCCGTTCGCCGCGATCGCGCGCGCGATCTCCACGTACAGTCCCGCGCCGTAGGCGGGGTACGGGTTCGTCGCGAGGTAGACGCCGACCGCGACGAACCCGGGCAGCAGCGCCAGTCCCAGCCACCGCCCGTCGCGCTCGTCGACCGGCAACGCGGCCTGGACCCGGGGGAGGGTCGGGGTCGCCAGGCCGCCGTCGGCGTCGCCGGTACTGCCGGCGGAGGCGGCGTCGCTCGTGCTGCCGGCGGACGTGGCGTCGCCGGTACTGCCGGCGGAGGCGGCGTCGCCGTCGGTCATGGTCGGCGGATCCGGAGCGGGTTCCGGAACGTGACCGCGGTGTCCGTCCAGCGGTACTCCAGTCGCACCCAGACGAGGACGACGACGACCAGGGCGAGCAGCGCGACGGCCTCGACCGTCCCGATCCAGCGCGGGAACGCGTAGGCGATCGCGTTGGCCACCGACGGCGGCAGCGCCGCCATGACCCGGCCGGTGACCGAGCGGTCGGCGGGGTCGACCCGCCGGCTCGGGAGGTCGAGCGCGGCGGCGCTCTCGCCGCCCGCGCTCTCGTCGCCGGTGCCGAGTCGCTCGGACTCGTACGGGAACCCGACCGTGGCCGACCAGACGACCTCGCCCGACCGGTCGACCTCGAACACGCGGTCGCCGTTCGAGTCGGTGATCAGCGTGTGACCGTTGGGGAGGCGGTCGGCGTCCCGGGGCCACTGCAGGCGGGCGTCGCGCCACGTCCACGACCGGTTCCACGTGCCGTTCTCGCGCTGGTACTCGACGACGCGCCCGTTCTCGGAGTCGGCGACGATCACCGCCGGGCCGCCGCGCTCGGCCGGGACGAAGTCGGGGTTGTGCTGCTCGTAGAGCGTGTCGTGGGCGCCGTCGGTCCCGAGCGTCCAGTTCTCCATCAGGCCGCGCTCGAAGTCGACGAAGGCGACCTGGTCGTGGTTGCGGAGGCTGACCATCGCGGCCTCGCGGCCGTCGACCTCGACGGCCTCGACGTCGTTGAGGTGGGTCCAGTCCTCGGGGTAGGGCCCGCCGCTGTCGCTGACGTTGAAGTCGGCCTGGGCGTCCCACTCCCAGGTGATCAGCCCCGTCGTGGTGTTGACGACGTACGCCCGGTCGCGGTCGATGTCGGCGACGAGTAGACGGTGCTCGTCGATGCGGTCGACGTCGTGCCACCGGGTGGAGTGCTTCCCGGGCGTGATCCGACTGTAGACGGTGTCCGTCCAGCCGGTCGTCAGGTTGACCCGCATGACGCCGTTGCGGGTGCAGACCGAGCCGTCGCACTCCTCCTCGTCGAGGTGGTCGGCGTAGACGAACTCGACGGTCGCGTTCGTCCCCTCGACGGGGTCGACGTCCCAGTACCGGGTGTGGGCGTTCTCGTAGTAGTGGATCGACCCGTCCGGGGCGAACGCGACGAGTTCGGCCTGGGCGCGGGGACCGTCGTTCTCGTCGCTGACGAAGGCGTTCGAGTCCGTGGCGACCACCGTGATCCCGGGGCGTGGGTCGACGACCGGCGACCGGTCCCCCGACCGGAACGCCCGCTCGACCGCGGGGTCTCCGGCGACTTGCTCGGCCGATCGCTCGGCCGCGACGTAGCCCGCGACCACCGTGGCGCCCGAGAGGAGGAGGGCAATTGCGAACGACAGACGTAACGTCCGCCGACTTGGCATGGAAAATCGGTCGGCGCCACGGGTAATGGATGACTGCCCGGCGAGCGCAAGGTCGGCCGGCTCGCGGGCGAAATCGTAGGACGGGGAGACAGTCGCCGGAGCTGTCGGACCCAACAGATATTGCCGTCGGCGCCGAACTCCAGCAGGTAAATGGGGGAATCATCGGACGAGCCGTCGGCCCGGCGACGGACGCTGCTCAGGTCGCTCGCGGCCGGGTCGACCCTCGCCTCGGCCGGGTGCCTGGGGCGGCTGCGAGCGGCCACCGGGTGGGAGGCCGCGGCTCCCGTGTCCCTGGAGATCAAGTCCCTGCCGGCGGACGCCGATCCGTACGCGCTCCGGGTCGCTCGATCGGCCGCCCGGTGGTTCCGGGCCGCCGGACTCGAGGTCTCGGTCACGCCGCTCGCCCGCGAGCCGCTGTACCGACAGGTGCTCCTGCGCAACGACTTCGACGCGTTCGTCGCGCCCCTGCCCGCCAGCGCCCACAGCGGCGACGGCCTCTACGCGCTGTTGCACTCGCGGTTCGGCTCGGAACCCGGCTGGCAGAACCCCTTCGGCTACGCGAACCTCGACGTCGACGACCGGCTCGAACGGCAGCGCACGACCGACGACGCGACCCGCCGGGAGGCCCTCGCCGCCGTCCAGCGGAGCGTCGCGCGGACCCAGCCGTTCTCGGTCGTCGGCTTCCCGGACGAGATCAGGGCCGCGGGCCGCGGTCGGTTCTCCGGGTGGCACCGGACGGACTTCGGCTCCCCCCTCGGCTACCTGGGGCTCGACCGGCCGGCGGGGAGCGGCGTCGCCCTCGGGACCTCGACCGAACCCGAGGGAACGGACGAGACGACGCTCAGGCTGGTGACCACCGACCGCCGGCCGACCGGGAACCTCAACCCCCTCGCCGTGGAGTTCCGCCGAACCGGCGTCCTGACCGGCCTGCTGTACGACCCGCTCGGCTACGAGACCGGGTCGGGGGACGTCGAGCCGTGGCTCGCCGAGGGCTGGGAGTTCGTGACCGCGGGCGCCGGTCCCCGTGCCCGCGTTCGACTCCGCCCGGAGGCGGTCTGGCACGACGGCGAACCCCTGACGGCCGCGGACGTCGCGTTCACCTACGCGCTGCTGGCCGACGTGACGCTCGGGCGCGACGGCGAGCGGGCCGACGCCTCGTCCGACGGCGACGGGACGGCGGCGGGCGGCGACGGGTCGTCCGATGGGACGGCGACGAGCGACAGGTCGACCGATCGATCGGCCGGGGACGGCGCGTCGGCCGATGGCGCCACGCCGGTGACGGCGCCCCGGTTCCGCGGCCGGAGCAGCCTCGTTTCCGGTGCCCGCGCCGTCGACCGGCGGACGGTCGAGATCGACTTCGCCGACTGCACGCCGTCGGTGGCGACGCGCGCGTTCACCGTCCCCGTCCTCCCCGAACACGTCTGGCGGGAGCGCTCGGGGCCGGCGTCGGTCGGGGGGGTCGACGTCGGGTCGGCCACCGAGGTGCTCGTGACGAACAACGTCCCGCCCGTCGGGAGCGGCCCCTTCGCCTTCCAGCGGAACGTCCCGGGGGATCGCCTCGTGCTCGAACGGTTCGACGAGCACTTCCTCGCCGTCGATCCGCCCGCCGGCCTCCCGGGCGGCGTCGGGGAGTTCCCGCCGTTCGACCGGATCGACGTCGCCGTCGTCGGCTCCGACGACACCGCCGTCTCCATGGTCACGGGCGGCGACGCCGACGTGACCGACACGCCCGTCGGCGCCGACACTATCCCCCGGATCGGCCGGGCCAGGGACGTCGACCTCGTCGTCGACCGGTCGGCCACCCCCTACGTCGTCGGGTACAACACGCGCCGGCCGCCGCTCACGAACCCCCGCTTTCGCAACACGCTGGGGCACCTGATCGACCAGGCGTGGCTGGCCGCCGAGGTGTTCGCGGGCTACGCCCGGCCGGCGGTGAGCCCGCTGGCCGGGACCGGGCTGGTCCCCGATGACCTGCGCTGGGACGAGGAGGACCCGGTGACACCGTTTATCGGCTCGAACGGGACCGTCGACGCCGAGGCCGCGCGATCGGTCTTCCGCGAGGCCGGCTACGGGTACGAGGGCGAGACGCTCGTGGAGCGGGGCTGATGTCGCTCGTCAGCGTCCTCTCGCAGGTCGCCGCGGTCGTCGTCGCCCTGCACCTCCTGGGGCTGGCGACGGTGGTCGGTCCCCGGGGACTGGCCGCCGTTCCCCGGCGAGTCAGATCGAACCTCCGAACCGTCGCGCCGACGCTCGGCGTCCTCGTCGTCGTCCTGGCCGTCAACGGCGTCGTTCGCGACGTCGGCGTCGAACTGTCGTGGCTCATCGGGATCAACATCACCGGGGCGATCCACGTCCTCGAAGGGCGGTTCGTCGTCTGGATCCAGTCGCTCGCGTCGCCCCTGCTGACGGGCTACTTCAGCGCCGTCTACGTCTTCGGGTACGCCTTCCTCCTGACGTTCCCCGTGGTCGCCTACCTGTCCTGCGACGACGCGCGACCCCTCCGCACGCTGCTCGTCGCCTACGCCGTCAACTACGCCCTCGGGCTGGTGTGTTACGTCCTCTTCGTCTCCTACGGCCCGCGGAACTTCATGCCCGAACTGGTCGACTCCCTGCTGTACACCCACTGGCCCCAGGCCCAGCTCCTGACCGGACGCGTGAACCGAAACACGAACGTCTTCCCCTCGCTGCACACCTCGCTCTCGGTGACGGTCGCGCTCGTCGCCTACCGGTACCGCGAGATCTACCCCCGGTGGCTCCTCCCGGCGTCGGCGCTCTCGGCCTCCATCGTCGTCTCCACCATGTACCTCGGCATCCACTGGGCGACGGACGTGGTCGCCGGCGCGCTGCTGGCCGTCCTCGCCGTCGCCGTCGCGGAGGTGGTCGCCGACGAGCGCGACCCCGCCCGTACCGGCCGGCTCGGCGTCGCCGGCGGCGTCCGGGACGCGTTCTCCCGACTCCGCAAGTGAGCCGTCGCGGTCGAGGGTCACACGGGGTGTCCGCGCCCGACTCCGCGCGCCGGTGTCCGCTGTCCGGTTCCGCGCGTCTGCGCTCGCGCCCGACTCCGCCCCGGTGTGCCTTCTCACCGCGCGGGAACCACCGGCCGAGTTGACGGCGCTCCCGCGCGTCTCTCTAGCCATGACCACCTACGTCGGTTCGGACGTTCGCGGCGAGGCACCGAGACGGAGCCACGTACCGGCGTACGGCCCCATCGACGCCGCGCTGGGGTTCGCGCTGTTCTACGTGATCGTCGACCGGGCCACCCCGGCGGTCGTGGCGGTCTTCACCGACCTCCTCGACGTGGCCCCGTCGGCCGTCGGCGTCGCGCTGGCCGAGATCCTCTGGTTCGTCGGGACACTGACGCTCGTCGATCAGCTCCGGCGCCAGCTCGCCGCGCTCGGCGTCGGCACCCACGACGAGGTGGCGCGGGAGGCCCGGTCGCGGGCGGTCCCCTCGGAGACCCGCACGCTCGCGTACCTGACGGTGCTCCTCGTCTGTGGGCTCCTCGCGGCGTGGACGTTCCAGAGTGCCCTCGACACCGCGGTGTCGCTCGTGTACCTGGTTCGGGCGCTCGACGTCGGCGCGTTCGTGACCGGCGAGATCCTCGAGCTGGTCGTCTTCGTCGTCTCCTACGGCCTCGCGAGCCACGCGCTCGATCGGCTGGTGATCGGCGGGGTCCGGGCGGCGCTGTGGGAGTGACGATCGCGCCCGTGGGGTCGCGGGGCCGCGTCAGCGCTCGTCGGCGTCGAGGACGAGATTCCGACCGCCTGTCAGCGCTCGTCGGAGTCGAGGACGCGGATCTGGTCGCCGCGAACCGTCACCGGGATCGGGACGGTCGCCTCGTACAGTTCGACGGTCACCTGGTCCTTGCCCTCGTCGATGCGCTGGACGCGGGCCTTCTCGCCCTTGAACGGTCCGGCGATCAGTTCGACGATGTCGCCCTCGGCGATGCCCTCGACGTCCGGCGTCGGCGAGAGGAAGTGCTCGACCTCGGCCATCGACGACTGGCCCGCCGCGCCGCCGGACTCGACCAGTCCCCGGGCGTGCGGGATCTCGTCGAGCACCCGGTTGATCACGGCGTTGTTGTCGGCCTCGACGAGCACGTAGCTCGTCAGCGAGTCGGGCGCCAGCACCGCGTGGATCTCGTTCTCCTCGCGGTTGGCGATCATGTCCGCGACCGTGCGCTCCTGGCTCGCGGTCGTCTTTACGGCGAAGATGGGCACCTCAGACACCTCCGGGCAGGAAGCTCATGATCGCGAAGATCACGAAGCCCAGCAGCCCCACCAGGAGGATGCCCGCCCCCGCGATCTTCGAGATCTGCGAGAACTCCCCCCACGAGGGCGTGCTGGCGAGCTTGAGCACCCGAACGTAGCTGTTCAGGTCGTACTTGACGTCCATGTTGCGCCACGCTTGGAGGCCCCTCCATTTCTATGTGTTGGAAACGAGCGTTTTCTTCGTCGCCCTTCCTCGCTCGCTCCGGAAGAGCGGAGCTCTTCCGTGCTCCCGTTCGCTCCCTTCGGTCGCTCACGGGAACTCCGGCCACTCGTCGCCGGTGAACCGCGCTCACTCCGCTCGCGCGGATGCCGGTGCTACAGACAGTGGATCTATTCGTCGATGCAGGTGCCGTACTATCTAGTGGTTTCTTCATCGCGAAAGCCGTCCAGATTATCGATCAGGAGTGTCAGAAGAGGCCGTATCTCGTCGAACTGGGGCCCTTTTGTGACCTGGTTGGTTTGCTTGTCCCAGTCGATGTACCCTAAATCCTCTAACTTCGGGAGGTGGTTGTGCAGCAGTGCTACCTGCGCCTGTTTGTGTGCCGGCGAATACCCTTCGGTGATGGGGGAAGGGAAGGCTGGTTGTGGGTTCTCCTCCACTAACGCTGCCAACAGTCGCCTTCTATGGGGACTTGCCAAGGCCTCGAACTGACCGTCCATGCTGACAGTCATCTCATTAATCTTACAACTCGAACCAGCATAATCCCCACCGGACTTCCACATCGTCGTTCGTTTGATTAACTGAGTTACAAAGCGACCTTTTTTGTCGCCCTTCCTCGCTCGCTCCGCTCGCTGCGGTCGGTGCGGTGTCGCCTGACTCTGACCGCGAGCGGCCACAGGAAAAGGTCGGTGTGCAGGCCTGTTCAACTCGTCAAGAGCCCGTAGCCGGCACGGTTTATCACGTCGTCGAGTCGCTCGCGGATGCGCCAGGAGCCCACATCTCCCTATTCGGTACCGTTACCAGCGCGAACGCTTTTGCCCGGACGGGGAGAAGGCTGTTCAATGCATCACCCGACGTCGGACGGGCCCGTACTCGTCGGAATCGAGAGCTTGGACGACGTCCAGCAGTTGGCTCGTACCGCCGGCGACATCGCGTCCCTCGGGGCGGGCGCGGTGCGGCTAGTGACCGTCGCAGTGAAGCAGTCAGACTCCCCGTTCAGAGTGTTCAGCGACGAGACCATCGTCAACGAGTTCGCCGACAGCAGCCACGAACTGCTCGACCGGGCGACCACACCAGCGGACGTCGACGTCGAACGCGACGTGCTCGTCGCGCGGTCGGCCGCGAGGGGACTGCTCGCGGCGGTCCGGGAGACCGACCCAGCCGCGCTCGTCGTCGGCTGGCGGGCGCAGGAACGGCGAACCGACGCCGTCTTCGGGACGACCGTCGACGCGCTCGTCGAGCGTGCACCCTGCGACCTGTACGTCGAGCGGGTCGGCCAGGAAGCGAACGGCGTCGAATCCGTCCTCCTCCCGGTCGCGGGTGGCCCGCACGTCGAGACCGCTGCCCGGGCCGCGGTAGCTATCGCCGCTCGGAACGACGCCCGCGTGTTCGTGTTTTCGGTCGAGACGTCCGGCGACGCCGCGGCATTTGTCGCCGAGGGACGCGAGGCGCTGGCCGACGTTGACGGCCCCGAAGTGCCGGTCGAGACGACGGTTCGGGAGAGCGACGACGTGACCGGCGCCGTCGTCGACGAGGCGGCCGCCCACGACGTGGTCGTGCTGGGGGCGACCAGGAAGGGCCCCCTCCGGCGGAAGCTCGCCGGGTCGGTCCCCCGGCGGGTCGTCGATCGGACCGACCGGACGGTGATCCTCGCGCGGAACGGCGACGTGGTCGGCGGCCCGTTGCACGACCTCGGGCGATTGCTCCGACGATGACAGGGCTCGTGTTCTGGGTCCTCGTCGGGCTCGCGACGGTCACGAGCTTCGCCACTGCGTGGGCGCTCGGTGCGAACAGTAACTCGCCGCCGTTCGCCCCTGCGATCGGCGCGAACGCCGTCTCGACGATGCGTGCCGCCTTCCTCATCGGTATCCTCGCCGCACTGGGTGCACTCACGCAGGGCGGGAGTATCTCCGAGACCGTGGGATCTGGGCTCATCGACGGGGTAGCGTTCACGTCGCTGGCGGCGACCACCGGACTGCTGACCGCCACCGCCTTCATGGCGTTCGGTGTCTACACCGGCTACCCGGTCCCGGCCGCATTCGCGACCACGGGTGCGATGGTCGGAGTCGGGCTGTCGCTCGGTGGCGCCCCCGCGTTCGAAACGTACCGGCGCATCGCGATGTTCTGGGCGCTCGTCCCACCCGTTTCCGGCGGGCTCGCGTACCTCACGGCCAAGCTGTTGCGTCGCGACGACATCCCGGAGACGGTGGCGATCCCCCTGCTGGCGAGCGTCGTCGGTGGCATCGTCGCGAACATCCAGTTGAGTATCATCCCCTCCCCGACTGGCGCGGCACAGGAGTCGGTAGCCGGGTTCCTCTCGGGCTCCGTACCGTCCCTGACCGTCGCCGGTGTCGACGTCGTCACCGTAGTCGTGACGCTGCTCTTCGCCGCCCTGAGCTTCCAGTTCATCAGACGGCGGACCCAGGCTTCCATCGACAAGGGGATCAAGACGTTCCTCGTTGTGCTCGGGAGCGTCGTCGCGTTCTCCAGTGGCGGAAGCCAGGTGGGACTGGCGACCGGGCCGCTGGAGAATCTCTACCGGGCCGAACTGGGGCTTCCGGCGATCGGGCTGCTGACACTCGGTGCGACCGGCATCCTCCTCGGAGCGTGGATGGGCGCACCACGTCTGCTTCAGGCGACGTCCCGCGAGTACGCACAGCTCGGCATACGACGCTCCATCGCCGCGCTAGTGCCCGGATTCGTCATCGCACAACTCGCCATCACGCTCGGCATCCCGATCTCGTTCAACAACATCATCATCTCGGGCGTGATCGGTGGCGGGCTTGCCGGCGGCTCCGCGGGCGTCTCGCGCCGGAAGATCGCCATGACCCTGGGGTTCTGGTTCTTCACGCTCGGGGTGTCGATAGTGGTTGGCTTCGGGCTCTACCGGCTCTTCGCCACGGTGCTCGGGGCGTAATCACTTGACGACCGTTACCGTCACGGGGCACTCACCAACGACCGTCGACGCGACAGTCCCGAGGAGACGACGGCTGAGTGCGTTCCGATCTCCGCCGTGTCCCCCCATGACGACGTGATCGACGTCGTGCGCGTCGACGTACGCGAGGATGGTATCCGCGGGGTCGCCGGTTTCGACTGCGGTGTCAACGCTCTGGCCCGACTCCTCCACCCGTCGTTTCGCGTCTGCGACCAGGTTGTCGGCCCGATCGCGAGCGGCAGTCTCCCGTGACGCGTCGGCCTCGATGACACCCCCCTCGCTCATCCCGCTATCGAGCGGCGTCACCACGTTCAACACCGTCACCGGACAGTCGAATGTGGCGAGCGCGTGTGCCAGCGCGTCGTCTGCGAGCGGCGACCCGTCCAGCGGGACGAGGACGTGTGACGGTTCCATATGCACGCTCCGGGGCCCAGACACAAGTATGTCGACGGTGACTCACGGTACGCTAGAATATTCTCCGAGGAGGGAGAGACGGCGGCGGCGTCTCGCGTCCCCACGGGCGACTCGCGGGTCGCCCGTGGAGAGCGGTGCGCCGAAGGCGCACCCGACGAAGCAAACGGTCGGTTTACTCGACGTAGTCGATGTCTTCCAGCCGATCCTGGGCCGCCTGCTGGGCCTCCTCCTGGCGGCCGTAGATCTGCGGGGACTCCACGCCGGTGACGACGATCATCGTCCGCATCATGCCGTCGAGGCTCTCGTCGATCGAGGTCCCCCAGATGATGCGGGCGTCGGGGTCGATCCGGTCGTAGATCTCCTCGACGACGCCCTCGGCCTCCTCGATGGCCATGTCGCTGCCGCCGGTGACGTTCACCAGCGCCGAGTTGGCGCCGGAGATGTCGACGTCGAGCAGGGGCGACCGGAGGGCCGACTTCACCGAGTCCTGGGCCTTCTTCTCGGAGTCGGACTCCCCGAGGCCGATCATGGCGACGCCGCCGCGCTCCATGACGGTCTTGACGTCGGCGAAGTCGAGGTTGACGAGGCCGGGCTTGGTGATCAGTTCGGTGATGCCCTTCACCGAGCGCATCAGCACCTCGTCGGAGATCTTGAACGCCTGCTTGACGGGGAGCTTCCCGACGGCGTCGAGCAGCCGGTCGTTCGGGACGACGATCACGGTGTCGGCGACGTCGCGCAGTCGTTCGAGGCCGGCCTCGGCGTTGGTCCGGCGGACCTCGCCCTCGGCGGTGAAGGGCGTCGTGACGATGGCGATGGTCAGCGCGCCGGCCTCGCGGGCGGCCTTGGCGACCACTGGCGCGGAGCCGGTGCCGGTCCCCCCGCCCAGCCCGGCGGTGACGAACACCATGTCCGAGCCCTCGATGGAGTCGTAGATGTCCTCCTGGCTCTCCAGGGCGGCTTCCTCGCCGACCTGGGGGAGCGAGCCGGCGCCCCGGCCCTTGGTCTTCTGCTCGCCCATCAGGATCTTGGTGTCCGCGTCGATGTTGACGAGGTGCTGGACGTCCGTGTTGGCCGCGACGAGCTTCGCCCCCGAGATCCCCTCCTCGGCCATCCGGTTGACGGTGTTGCCCCCGGCGCCGCCGCACCCGACGACCGTGATGTTCGTCTGGAGTTCCTGCAGGACGTCCTGCAGTTCCTCGTCGGTCATTTTCCCACTGTTCGGCTGTTGTGCGTCGGCGTTGGAGGGCCCGTCGACGGTGCGGGTAGCCCCATCCTCCGTGGCTTCGGCCTCCTCGATCGCTTCGTCGACGATGGAGTCCATCTATATGCGGGTGCATTGCGAGTGGAGGTTAATTACCTTTCCCCTCCCGTCAGACGGTCGTCAGACGGGATTTCGGCCGGGCGAGCGTCGCTACCGCGAATCGGCCGACCGGCCGCGGCGGCGTCGGCGACCTAAAAATCGCCTCGGCGACTCAGATCGGGAACCGCTCGACGCGCTCGCTGCGCACCGCCTCGGGATCGATCCGCTCGCCGTCGACCTCGACGGCCTCGCCCGCCGCGAGCCGGCCGAACGCCGGCCCCTCGGGGACGCCCCGCTCGTGGGCGAGACCGGGGTCGAACGCCTCCGTCCGCGCGACCACGGCGTCGGCTCGCCGCTCGACGTCGTCGTACGACTCGCCGAGCACCGCCGCCAGCGCCTCGACGAGCGCCTCGCGACCGCCCGCCTCGACCGCGGCGCGGCCCCGGGCGCGCGTCCCGTTCTCGACCGTCTCGAAGGCGACGGCGGTGGCGGCGACGGCCTCGCGGGCGGCGTCGGCGTCGATCCCCTGCGCCTCCGTGAGCAACTCGTCCGGGAGGGCGACGACGTCGAGGTCGGCGGGGTCGACGGGGTCGCGCCCGGAATCGACGCGCGCCCCTGCCCCGAAGCGAAGGCCCTCCTCGACCGGGCGGAGCCGTTCCTCCAGCGCCTCGACGACGTCGAGCGGGACGCCCGCGACCGCCCGGAGGAACGACTCCGAGACGACGCGGTAGCCGAGGTCGGCGAGCACCTCGCGGAGGATGGGGTAGTCGCCCTCGACGAGCGCGAGGTCGGCGGCGCTCGCCTCGAACGCCCGGCGGAGCACGTCGCGGCGCTCCCGGGGGTGGCCCAGTTCGTTCAGTTGCCAGTCGGCGCCGACGTGTCCGACCGCCCAGTCGGTCTCGCGCAGGACGCGCTCGAACCGCGGCGCGTAGTGGCTGCCGCCGAAGCCGACGACGTGCCGGGTCCGCGGTTCGGCCGTGGCGTGGTCGTCCCCCGCGTGGTCGCCCCCGGCGTGGTCGTCCCCCGCGTCGCTCGGCGCCGCGACCCCGCTCCCGCCGTCGATCCCGTAGTCGAGGCGATCGGCGGGGACGCCGCGCAGCGACAGGACGGCCCGGGCGACCGCCCCCGCCCCGGCTGGGTCGGTCCACTGGTCGGGACCGGAGCCCAGTTCGACGAACATGGCGGGGGCGCCGACGCGGGTGGGGCCGTGGTGCGTGCACTCGATCCCCACCGCGTAGCCCTCGGGGGCGTGCGCGTCGAGGGCGCCGAGGACCGCCTTCTGGGCGTTCGGCGCCGCCCGGGCGAACGAGCCGGCCTCGCCGCCGTACTCGGCCTCGCCGAAGTTGCCGGTGACGTGGGCCGTGAGCAGCGGCCCGGTCTCGCCGGCGTGGCGGGAGGCGAACACCAGCAGGTCCGGGTTGTCGAACGCGTCCGCGGCGTCGACCAGGTCGAGGTGGAGGTCGTCGAAGGTCCGGAGTTCGACGGCGTCGGTTCTGCCCCGGTCGTCTCCGCGCCGCTCGGCGCCGTTTTTCCCCCGGCCGCCGTCGCCGGCCGGGAGCCGGTAGTACGTCCCGCCGCCGGCGGCCGCCGGCCGCGAGTCGTCGGTGCGCGTCTCCCACTCGGCCAGGTCGAGCAGTCGCTCCCCGATGGCGACCGAGGCCGAGTCCGCGTCGCTGACGACGATTGCGAGCACGCTTCGACGTCGTCGTCGCGGAGGAAAACTGGGTCGGTTCGCGTCGCCGTGCTGCCGTCGCGTCGCCGTGCCGCCGTCGCGTCGCGGTGTCGCTAGTCCGCGCCCTCGGGGTCGGATCCCCTGCCGCCGACCGCCTCGCGGACGGTGATCGCGGTGCGGCCGAGCAGCGCCCGGACCTCTCCGCGCCGCCTGACGAACAGGTAGAGCCCGAGCGCGAGGTACACGACGGTGTAGGCGTCGAGCAGCCAGAGGCTGTAGGCCTCGGCCAGTCCCTCGCTGAGCGTCCGGATGAGGACGAACTCGGCGACCACCTGCGAGATGAACAGGACGAGGAGGGCGACGGCCTCGCGGATCGAGATCTCGAAGTTCGAGAGGATGGCGATGGCGAAGAAGCTCTGGGCGGCGGTGATCCAGATCTCGGCCACCTGCTTGCCGTCGAACGGCAGCGTGGCGACCTGCCCCGCCGCGATGGAGTACACCACCGCCAGCGTGCCGATCAGGAGCGTCCACTGGTTGAGCTTCGAGGAGATGAGCGCGTTGAACCCCGCGGTCGAGCGCGCCTTGTTGACGAGGTACGCCACGACGATCAGTTCGGGGGACTCGGAGGCCAGCGGGGCGATCCACTGGATCATGAAGAAGGGCGGGATGCCGACCGCCTGGCCCAGTTCCTCCAGGCCGTGGGCGAACGGCTCGACCGCGGTGAGGATCAGCAGTCCGGAGTAGGCGAACAGGACGAGGACGGTCGTGATCCGTCGCCGCCTCGGGTAGGCCTGGAAGTACGCCGGGACGCCCACCTGCTGCTCGTGCTCGTCGACGTCGCCCCGGATGATCACGCCGATGTACAGCGCGTAGAGGCCGACCAGCACCACGGTGTCGAGGATGCCGATCCCGCCGGCCGACCCGCCGGGAGCGAACGTTCCCGAGCTGAACGGGACGAAGAAGGCGTAGGCCGTGGCGACCAGCAGGAACGAGATCTCGGTCGAGATGTCCCGGTCGAGGGTGACCGCGTCGCGCCAGCGACCCGGGCGGTTGACGACCGACGGGTCGTGCGAGGTGCGCGCCTTGTAGACGGTGAAGATGGCGATGGCGGACCAGCCGATCCCGATGAGGATCCGGTTCGCGCCGGTCATGTTCGCGACCGCGAGGTTCGCGGCCTCGGCCCCGCGGGGCGTCCCGACGTTGGCGCCCGCCGTCCAGGCGTACAGGGCGTCGACGGCGTACTCGGGTGCGACCGCGAGCACCGCGAGCACCGCCAGCGCGAACGCCCGCGGGACGTCCTTCTCGGCCGTCTCCGCCCCCCAGGCCAGCAGGAACGACGCGCCGAGGACGGCCAGCCCGCTCACCACCACGACCGCTCCCGTCGAGAGCGCGTGGACGCTGCCCGTCGCCCACACCAGGAGCCACGGCACCGACAGCGCCACCGACGCGCTGACGGCGATTAGCGGGTGCCGGAGTCGAGCACGCATGTCCGATGGAAGTTGGAGTGGACAGGTAGGCTTTCCCCTTTCCGTCGGCCCATCCGGCGCGCCGTCGACGCTCCCTTCCCCGTCCCTGTCGGCAGTGACCGTCCTGCCGCTGGCGACACCGTCGGCGTCGCTTCGCCGACCGTTCGCGGCGCCGGGCCGCCGCTCCCCGCCCCGGAACTTCCGGGCGCTTATGGGGGTGACCGTCGTTCGACCGCCCATGCAGGTCTTCGGGCTCATCGGCAACCCGGTCGAACACTCGCTGTCGCCGCCGATGCACGAGGCGGCCTACGAGGCGCTCGGGCTCGACGCCCGCTACGTCACCTTCGAACCGGCCCCGGATCGCCTCGACGCGGCGATCGAGGGGGCGAGCGCGCTCGGCGTCGGCGGGCTCAACGTCACCATCCCGTTCAAGCGGGACGTCCTCGACCTGGTCGAGGCCGACGACCTCGCGGCGCGCATCGGCGCCGTCAACACGATCGACTTCTCGACCGATCCGCCCCGCGGGTACAACACCGACGCCGCCGGGGTCCGGCGGGCGCTCGCCCGCCACGACGTCGCGCTGGAGGGGGCCGAGGCCGTGGTCGTCGGTGCCGGCGGCGCGGGTCGCGCAGTGGCGTTCGCGCTGGCCGACGCGGGTGCGCGCGTCCACGTGGCGAACCGCACCGTCGAACGGGCCGAGGAACTGGCGGCGGCGGTGCCCGGTGCGACCGGGGGCGGCCTCGACACCCTCGACCGCGTCGAGCACGCCGACGTGCTCGTCAACGCCACGAGCGTCGGCATGGAGGAGGACGCCTCGCCGGTCCCCGCCGAGTACCTCCACGCCGACCTCGCCGTCATGGACGCGGTGTACGCGCCGATCGAGACGCGGCTCCTTCGCGACGCGGCGGCCGCCGGCGCGCGAACCGTCGACGGCGCGTGGATGCTGCTGTTCCAGGGCGTCGAAGCCTTCGAGCGCTGGACCGGCCGCACCGCGCCGGTCGACGCGATGAACGACGCGCTCCGGGCGCGCCTCTGAGATCCCCCCGCTTCGACGCGCCCGAACCGCGCGCCGAATCGAGCGTAACGCCGGGACGGGGCGCCGACCCGGCGGGGCCGCAGCCGTCGCTCCTGTCGCCGGTTTTTAAATACACGGCGAGCATACTGTGAGTCAATGGGGCTACTCGATACGATCAAGTCGCTGCTCGGTTTGGGTGACTCCGCAGAGAGTCGCGATCGCCGCGACGCGAGCGTCACCGTCGAGCGTGACACCCGGGCTGAGCCGAACACGGAATCCGAGTCGGCCGTGAAGGAGGCCGCCGCGGCCGACACAGAGGCCGCGGCCTCGACCGGGTCGATGGTCGACGCCGGCGCGGACGCGGACGAAGCCGCCGAACCCGCGGAGGCGGTCGGTTCGGGCGCCGAGTCGGCCGACGTCGAGACCGACGCGGACGCCGGTGCAGTGGAGACGGACGAGCCTCCCGCAGAGCAGCCAGACGAGGGGATTCCGGACGCCGAACCCTCCGAAGCCGGCGGGACGGACGGCGAGACCGGGACCGAAGCCGAGGTCGAATCCGAAGACGCAGTCGAGACCGAGATGCTCGAACCCGAGACGACGGCGGAAGCCGCGGACGACGCGACGGAGACGGAGCCCACTGCGGAGGCCGGGGACGACGCGACGGACGAGCCGGGCGATGCCGTCGGGACCGCCGAGTCGCCGGACGTGATCAAGGGGATCGGTCCCGCCTACGCCGAGCGCCTCGCCGACGCCGGCGTCGAGACGGTCGCGGACCTGGCGGGCGCTGACGCCGCCGATCTCGGCGAGCGGATCGATGTCTCCGAGTCCCGGGTCAGTCGCTGGATCGACCGGGCGAAGGATCGCTGAGGGCCGCGGACGCGCAGTTCGAACCGTACGCGCTGGCCCAGCGTCGGTGCGCGAGTGCCTCGACGGTTGCCGATCGAGCACCATCGCGCGAATCCGAAACCGGTTCAGGGGGGCGGACTCGAACGACGGCCATGGATGCCGAGAGGCGGATCACGTCGCTCGATTCGGTCCCGGAGGACGGAACGTTCCTGTTCACCGTCGACGACCTCGACGCCGACGAGTGCAAGGAGGCCATCCTCGTTCGCCTCGACGACGGCGTCGCGGGCTGGCTCAACTACTGCCAGCATTACACGCACATCAAACTGGACAAGGGGTCGGGCGCGCCCCGCCGCGGCGACGAGATCGTCTGCGCCAACCACGGCGCGTACTTCGAGGTCGACACCGGCTACTGCACGTACGGGCCCTGCGAGGGCGCCTACCTCACGCAGGTAACGGTCGCCGTCGAGGACGGCGACGTCTACCTCACGGACCTCGATTACGAGTTCGTCCGCGAGGGACCGATGGAGACCGACCCGACGGACCTCGCCTCGCGGTCGAACCTGGAGTTCTGATCGACCCCTTCCGGTCGCCACCGTCGTCGACGTGTCGCCCGCGCGGATCGAAAGGGACTCAACCCGTCCCCGTCCACTGGCTCCTATGTTCGCGACGCTGCTCGAACTGTGGCCGACGCTCCTGGAACTGCTCTTTTTCGCCGTGGGGACCGTGTTCCTCTCGGGCGTCGGCGTCTACCTGGAGGAGTTCGCCCTCGAAACCGCGGCCGGCGGACAGCTCGCGCTGGCCGTCTGGCTGGCTGTCATGGGCGCGATGGCGTTCTACTTCGGCCTCTACCTGATGGGCTACACCGAGTTCCGCCCACGCCTGCATCGCTTCCGCGAGACGCTACGGCAGTGAGGCCGGCGCCCCGTCGGTCGCGCGCGCTCTGCCCGCGGGAGACGATCCCCCGACCAGGTAAGGGCGCGTTACCCGGCGCGAAACCGGCGGAGGGCGTCCCGCTGTGGAGGGCTGCAGCCCCGTCACTCCCCGCGGCGCGCGCGGCGTCGCTCCCGGGAGTGGGTGGACGTTCGCGCGAGGATTTTTACCGCGCGGGGTGTTCGACACAGCCGTGACCACGCTCGTCCTCTGCGTCGACCGGTCGAACGACATCGGTCGGAAGACGGGGCTTCGCACGCCCGTGGTCGGCTGGGAGGCGGTTCGATCGCTGGTGACGGAGGTCGGGCTGGCCGACCCCGAGGATTCGAGCGTCAACACGCTACTGGAGGCGCTCCGGGTGACCCGCGACCTGCGCGACGACCGGGAGGAGGCCGTCGTCGCGGTCGTCTCCGGCGCGAGCGACTCGGTGGTCGGGGCCGACCGGGCGGTGGCGGCCCAGCTGGACGACCTCGTCGCGGAGCACGACCCCGACTCCGTCGTCCTCGTGATCGACAGTGCACAGGACGAGCGCCTCGTGCCGGTCATCGAGAGCCGCCTCCCCGTCGACTCCGTCGACCGGGTGGTCGTCCGGCAGGCCCACGACATCGAGTCGACGTACTACCTGCTGAAGCAGTTCCTCGCCGACGAGGAGCTGCGGTCGACCGTGCTGGTCCCGCTCGGCGTGGCGCTGCTCCTCCTGCCGGTGTTGCTGTTGCGCTTCGGCCCCGGCGTCGCCTTCGCCTTCCTCGCCTCTCTGCTCGGGGCCGCCCTGCTGTACAAGGGGCTGGCGATCGACGAGTTCGTCGCCGAGGTGCCCGACCGGATCCGCGAGGCGATGTACTCGGGGCAGGTGTCGGTCGTCACCTACGTCGTCGGCGCGGGGCTGACGCTCGTCGGCGTCTTCCTCGGCGCGCTGGCCGTCGAGGCGCCCGCGACCGGGACGACCGTCCTCGTCCGGGTGATGCAGTTCGTCTACGCCGCGGTGCCGTGGCTCGCGCTCGCCGCGCTCACCGCGAGCGCCGGTCGCCTGCTCGACGAACTCATCTCCGCCGAGGGCGTCCGGACGCCCTACCTCAATCTCCCCTTCGGCGTCGTCGCCCTCGGCCTCGTCGTCCGCGGCTTCTCGGGGTACTTCCTCGAACGCGAGGGCGAACTCCGCAACCTGGTGGTGGCCGGCGTGCTGCAGATCTCCGCGCTCCAGCGCCTCGCGCTGTTCATCGTCGCCGGCATCGTCATCTCGCTGGTGGGCGTCCGCGTCGCCGCCACCATGAGCGACGACTCGCTCGACGAGTTCGTCGAGAGCCCGAACGACGTCGAGCAGTGACTGCCCTCCCTCCGTCGTCACTCTGCGTCGGGCCGCGGCCGCGAGAGTGAAGTCCCTCACCGTCGAATCAAGAGTGAGACCGTGGACAGAATCCAGTACGTCTACACCGTGGGCATGGACGAGTCGGACGTGGAGGCGCACCTCGACTCGGAACACACCGGCGTCCTCGCACTCGCGGACGACGGGGACGCCTACGCCGTCCCCATCTCGTACGTGTACGACGACGGGCGGCTGTTCCTGCGCTTCAGCGACGACGCCCACAGCGAGAAACTCGACCTGGTCGAGTCGACCGACCGCGCAACGTTCGTCGTCTTCGGCGCCGAGGGCGAACGAGACTCCTGGAGCGTGCTGTTTCGAGGGCGCGTCCGCGACCTCGACGAGACCGATCCCGAGTTCGACCTCGTGCGACTGAACGAGGCGTTCCCGCCGCTCCGAATCTTCGACGAGGACATCGCCGACGTGACCGTCCGGGTCTGTGAGTTCGAGATCGAACAGCTCACCGCCCGGAAGACGGCCTGATCGCGTCGCGTCGCCGAAACCGCGCCGTCGACCGGAGTCCCGCTCCCAACGGAGGCCCCGAACCCCCGACGGAAACCACGCGCCGTCGAAACGTCACGCTTACTCCCCGCGACGCCGAGGACCGCGCATGGAGCAGCCCTGCGTCCGCGTCCCGCGCGAATCCGGCGAGGCGACCCGGCGGGCCCTCGCGGCCGACGACCTGGTCGACCGGGGGCGCGAGATCGTCGTCGAGGACGGCTGGCTCTACCTCCCGGTCGTCGACGCGGCGGCCGTCCCCGACGACTACGAGGTCGTCGACCGCGAGGTGCCTCGCAGGGAGCGACAGCGCTCGCCCGAAGACGTCCTGGGCTGGCGTCCCACCTACGAGCGCCTCGGCGACGTCGTCCTCTTAGACGAGGACGATCCCGACCGCGCCCGCGAGGCCGCCGACGCCATCGTCGCGGCCGACCTGCCCGTCCGGACGGTGCTCAACCGCGCCTCCGAGGTGCGGGGCGACCTCCGGGTGCGCGAGTGGGACGTCCTCGTCACCGACGCCGCCCCGCCGCCCGAACCCGACCTCGCGCCGACCGAGGCGATCCACCGGGAGTACGGCCACGAGTTCCTGCTCGACGTCACCGAGGTGTACTTCTCGCCGCGCCTGGCGACCGAGCGCCACCGCGTCGTCGAGCAGGCCGCGCCGGGCGAGCGCGCCTTCGACATGTTCGCGGGCGTCGGTCCCTTCGCGATTCCGCTGGCCGCCCGCGGCGCCGAGGTCGTCGCGGTCGACTTGAACGAGCGCGCCGTCGACTACCTCCGCGAGAACGCCCGACGGAACGGGGTCGCAGAGCGCGTGACCGCCCTCCGGGGGGACGTCCGCGACGTCGCCGCCGACTACCCGGGCTGGGCCGACCGGATCGTGATGAACCTCCCGCACAGCGCCGACGCGTTCCTCGACACCGCGGTCGCCCTCGCGGGCGACGACTGCACGCTCCACTACTACGACATCCAGCACGAGGACGACCCGTTTGGGCCCGGCGAGCGGGCGATCCGGGCGGCGGCGGGCGACGCCTACGACGTCGACGTCGAGAACGAGCAGGTGGTCCGCTCGTACGCGCCCCACGAACTGAACGTCTGCCTCGACGTCCGTCTCGTCCGGTGATCGACCGCCGACGCGACGCGCGTGCGCCGTCGATTCGGAAGCCTTATTGGCGTCATCGAAGTAGCCGAGAGTGCGCCACCGCGCCGGTGTAGCTCAGCTGGCAGAGCGATTCCTTCGTAAGGAATAGGCCGAGGGTTCAAATCCCTCCACCGGCTTACACTATTTCCTTTACAATCCCACCGTATAACGGTTCCTGGGTATACGGGAACTGACCAGTCGCCTGCAACGCCGTACCGGGGGTGTTCAGCGTGACCGGGTCGTACTGCGATTCCGGTCGCGAGAAGTCTCCTTGCTGCCCGGTCCACGGCGTCGCGAAGGAGCAGGTCCACACCCACAACATCCCGGCGTGGATCTGCCCGCGCTGCCGGAGGTGGTCGGTATGACGCGGGAGTGTAACTTGAGTACTACTACACCTACTGTTTCTCGGGGAACAACTTCGCCATCGCATCTTGAGTAAACTCGGGGGTCGTGACCGACGCGTCATTGCACAGTTTCACGACAACACCCTTCGAACCGTCGAAGTAGACGTGAACCGCCATTGCCCGGTCGTGCTCGACGACCAGTGACTGAGCGGTCCCGAGATGGTTGTACACGTCTTCGAGATGTCGGCGATTGTACACCGCCATCGACCTGTGGATGAGTACGTCCAGTTGGTGCCCCGTGAGTTCCGTCTTGAGATCATCGCGAATGTACCGGACCTTGTACGTGAAGTGATCGCTGTCAAAGGCAGCGACCCACCGGAGCGAATCGCCGTAGCGTTCTCGGAGCCATTCGATGAACGAGTCGTACGCAGGTGCCATATTTATTGGTCGACCAAGAGCATCAAAAGCGTACTGGGCGGCAGTACGGACTGCCCGGCCGTGGAGACGCCTGACAGGTCACCCCGCCCTCGCGAAAATCACGAGTGCAAGGGTCGCGACGAGCGCCACCAGTAACACACCAGTCCCGATCGACGTCCGGCCGAGACCGGCCTCGTCGAACCGCTCTGGGTCGCTCAGAACGGCGTTAATGCCCGAGACCGCTCGACCAGCAGCCCGTTGCAGTCTGGTCCCACCGGTCGCAATCGTCCGACTCAGGCCGTCGTGAACGAGTCGACCGACGGGGTGGTACAGGCGGTCCAGATCCGGGACAGCAGTCACCCGTTTCAGCGGGCGGCGGATCAGCGCGAAGCAGCCGACACCCACGATGGTGATCACCACGGCGTCGATCAGTTTCGAGACGGAGAACACGCTTGACGTCGAGACACCGCCTGGGAGAATTGCGACCAACACCCCCGGTGCTAAACCAAATACTACACAGGGGACCGCCAGCAGGGCGAACGCGAGGGTGACTGCCGGGTCCGTGCCGAGCGGTCTCGACTCGTTCACCCGCTCGTTACCCCCGGCGTCGTCCGGCGCCGGTCGGAGGAAGGCGTAGTAGCCGAACTTGACGAACGAGATTACCGTCCCGACGGCGCCGATCTGGAGGGCCCACCACAGCGGATCGGCGCCGGTTGCGGTCGTCGCACTCGTGACGAAGCCCTTGCTGACGAACCCCGAGAACCCGGGAATTCCGGTGATTGCGAGCGCGGCGACCGCGAAGGCGATCGTAGTGGCGGGCAGCCGCCGCCCCAGCCCGCCGACCTTCTTCAGGCTTTCCCGGCCAGTCTCGAGGACAACGATGCCTGCCACCATGAACAGGAGCGTCTTGTAGAGGACGTTGTTCACGAGGTGGGCCGTCCCGCCGGCGGTCCCGGCTGTGGTGCCGAGGCCGATGCCGGCGACCATGTAACCGACCTGTGAGACGATGTGATAGCTCAGTAGTCGCCGCATATCCGTCTGGAGGACCGCCATCGTCACTCCCACGAGGACCATCGCACCGCCGAGATACGCCACCGCGAGCGACTGGTCGGGGAGCGTCCGGATGAGGGTGTAGACACCGACCTTGGTGGTGAATCCCGAGAGCACTACCGTTGTCGTAACGTCCGGGCCAGTGTACGCATCGACGATCCAGACGTGGAACCCGAGGAAACCGGCGTTCATTCCGACTCCGAGAACAACGAGCAGAAGCGGGAGCCCGGAGACGACCCCATCGCTCATGAGAAACGTTCCAGTCCGGGTATATTGGAGAAACACCCCGGCGACCAGCGCGACGCCGCCGAGTTGGTGGTAGATGGCGTAGCGATAGCCCGCCCGGACCGAGCTGACGGACTGCCAGAGCAATGCCGTCGCGGCGGCGGCCATCAGCTCCCACCAGATGACGAGCGTGAGCCAGTCACCGGCGAAGACAGCGCCGAGGCTCGCACCGATGTACGTCAGCGTAGTCGCCGTCTGATGGGTTGACGCGCCTGCACCGTAGGCGTACAGGACGTTCGCCAGCGCCACCAGGGCGAACACTGCCCCGACAGCTCGAGAAACTGGATCAACCGCGAACAGGACCACGTCGAAACCAAAGGGAGTCGCCCCGAATGCCCGGACCGGCAGGTGCGCCCCGGCTGGGACCGTCAGTATCCACGGGAGCGCGGCCAGCGAGACGACTGCGCCGACGGCGTGGGCGACCCACCGGTCGACCGTCGCAACGGCAGCAGCGACGAGGAAGACCAACGCCGGCGGGATCGTCGCCAGCAGGCTCACGGACCAAACACCTCCGTGACCGTCAGCTCCGCCAACTCGACGAGCGGGAACGCTCCGGGGACGATTCCGAGGACGACCGTCACGCCCGCCGTGAACAACACCGGAGCGAGCAGGGCCGGCGACGCTTCGGTCAGCGGATTCCGTCGTTCCCACTCGCGACCCGCCCCGGCGCTCGGCGAACCGTAGCCGCCGTCTGCCACAGCTGGGATGTGGCCGTCGTCGGTGTCGCGTTCCAAGTGGCCAGCCAGCGGCGGGCCAGTACCGGTGAACGCCGCCGCAACGATCGGCCAGAACAGCAAGAGCTTCAGCGTCCCTGCCAGGAAGTACACCGCCGCGAATCCGCCGACGCCGGCGGTGAACGTCCCCAGTACCATGTGGAGTTTGCTGACGAAGCCAGCCACCAACGGGAACCCAGCGAGGCCGGCGGCCGCGATGGCGAACGCACCCATCGATGCCGGCAGCCGGCGGGCGATTCCTGCGATCCCGTCGAGATACTCGACGCCGGTCTCGACGTAGATGACGCCGGTGACAAAGAACAGCGTGATCTTCATGAACGCGTGAGCGATGATATGGAGGAGTGCCCCGAACACGGCTAAGCGAGCGTCGATAGCGAAACCTAGCGCGATGTACGACAGCTGTGACACCGTCGAGTACGCCAGCACCCGCTTGATTTTCTCTTTCCGAAGGGCGATGACGCCAGCGAGCACGGCAGTTGCCCCGGCTACGACCGCCAGCGGCACGCTGACTCCGAGGTCGGCAACCGTCTCCGGACCGAAGACGTACATCGCGATCCGGCCGAGTCCGAATGCCCCGCTCTTGACGACAGCGACCGCGTGCAACAGACCGGAGACGGGTGCAGGTGCGACCATCGCGCTGGGGAGCCAGCCGTGGAGCGGCATCACGGCCGTCTTGACGGCGAAGCCCGAAGCTAGCAGACCGAAGGCGACTCTCGCGAGGGTCGGGTCAGCAGCTCCCAGCGCCCCGATACCGCCCGGGACGAAGGCGGTGGTGCCCGCCAGAGCGTACACCAGCACCGCGCCGCCGAGCACCAGGACGCCCCCGCTCAATGTGTACGCGAGATACGTCCGACCCGCGGCCCGGGCTTCGTCGGTTTCGGCGTGCGTCACCAGCGGGTAGGTCGCGAGGGTCAACAGCTCGTAGAACACGAACAACGTCAGCAGGTTCGCCGCCAGCGCGACGCCCATCGTCGAAGCCAGCGAGGCGGCGAACGCAGCAAAGTACCGGGTTTGTGCGTGCTCCTCGAGCCCGCGCATGTAGCCGACGCTGTAGACGCTGGCGACCACCCACAGCACGGCCGCCAGCAGGGCGAACATCGTGCCGAACGCGTCGGCTCGCAGCGCGAACCGGGCGTCGAGCACGAACGCGCCGGCGTCGAACACCAGCCGGTCCCCGGCCAGCATCGGCCCGGTCATAGCTACAACGACCCCGAGGAGGCCGAGCGCGGCCGCGAAGGTAGCGCCCTCTCGGAGGTTCGGCCGAGCATCCAGCGCGTAAATCGCGGGCACCGCGGCAGCCGGAACGAGGACGGCTGCCAGCGGGAGTAGTGAGGCGAGGTCGGTCACGATACCAGCCCCCGTATCGTGGGCTCGACGAGGTCCGCCAGCCCGGCAGCCCCGAAGCCGAGGACGATCGTTAGCAGCGCCGCCAGCAGAATGACGGCGAACGCTCCAGGGCTCGGCCGCTCTCGACCGCCATCCGGAGTCGTCGCCGCATGGCCCGCGGGCTCCGTGCCCTCGGGCGGTGACTCGACGAACATCCGCTGGAGCAGGCGCCCGAAGTACGTCAGCGAGGCGAGCGTGCTCGCCAGCACCACCGCCGCGGCGATCGGCGCCGACCCCTCGACGGTGCCCAACAGGATGTACAGCTTGCCGGCAAAGCCCACCGTCGGCGGGATGCCGATCAGCCCGAGCGCGAACACGGCGACGGCGACGCTCAACAGCGGCGCCCGGCCGCCGAGTCCGGCGTAGTCGTCGACGGTCCGGAGTCCGTGCTCGCGGGCAAGTACCCCGGCCGCGAGGTAGAACCCGCCCTTGGTGACGGCGTGGCCGATAAGGTGGATGACGACGCCGACCAGCCCGATCGTGTTCGCAAGCGCGATCCCGACGGTGATGATACCGAACTGTGAAACCGACGAGTACGCCAGTAGCCGACGCACGTCGGGTTCCCGGAACGCGAGGAGACTACCGGCGGCGACGCTCACCACGCCGACCGCCAGCAGAACGGGTTCGACGAGTGGGGCCGCCCGGAGGAACTCGACGGTAAACGCCGACAGCAGTAACCTGACCACCGCGTAGGCCGCGACCGTCGACACCAGCGCGGAAAGCAGCGCCGCGACCGCCGGCGGTGCAGCCGCGTAGGCATCGGGCTTCCAGACGTGCAACGGAAACACCGCCGCTTTCACCCCAAGCCCGACGGCCATCAGGCCGAACGCGATGGTGGGAATCGTAGCGCCAAGTCCGCCCCCCGCCACGAACTCGCTCGCCATGACCGCCATGTTCAACGTGCCGGTCCCGACGTAGGCGTACCCCACCCCCAGCAGGTACAGCGAGGCGCCGACCGTCCCGAGCAGGAGGTACTTCAGCGCGGCCAGTGCCGCATCCCCGCCGTCGGCTTGCGCGACCAGCGCGTAGGAAGCCAATCCACTGATCTCGAGGAAGACGTACAGGTTGAACACGTCAGCAGTGATACAGACGCCGGTGATCCCGGCGACGAGCAGGAGATACAGACTGTAAAACGGCCCCGACCGTGGGCCAGTCCGACGGGTGTACCCCAGCACACCGAGCCCGGTCACGGCGGTCAGAGCGACGAACGGCGCCGACAGCGGGTCGACGACGAGGACGATACCGAACGGATCAGGGACGTTGCCTACGGTCGTCGAGACGGGGCCGTTCAGGAGTGCCGTCCGGCACACCGCCACCGCCAGTACCGTTTGAACGGAGAGCGTCACGGTCGCGATTGCCCACCCGAGCCGGTCGCTGACGACGCCGCCAACGACCGGAAGGATACTGGCCACCAGCGGTACCGCGACGAGCAGCGTCGGGTCGACGGAGCTCGTCACGTGAGCCCACCCCTGCTGCTACCGACACCACCCATCGTTCGAGCAGGTGGGGTACTCGCGCTCACGTGAGTCGACGTCATTGCTCGCGCACCTCCTCGATCACGTCTTCCCGGAGGCTCCCGTACGACCCGTAGACTCGAACGATCAGCGCCAGTGCGACGGCAGTGACCGACACCCCGACAACGATGGCTGTCAGGATCACCACGTGTGGAACCGGGTCGACGTACGGGCCGGAAGCGGCGAGGTTCGGCGACCGGCCACCCGTCCGGACGGAGCCGGCGATGAAAAAGAGAAATATTCCGGTCTGGAAGAGATTGAGCCCGAGCACCTTCTTGACCAGATTCTCATCGTCGATCAGGACGACGATGCCGATCCCGATCAGGAGCACGGCGACGAGGTAGGGGAGCCGAGCGAGGACGGCGCTCGTGGCGGTCACCGGTCCCACCTCCTGACGTCGCGACTCACAGCTCGGCCCTCGCGATGGTGAAGAACATGACGACGATGACGCTGGCGACGGTGGCCCCGATCCCGATTTCGACCATCTCGACGGCGTAGACGGCGGCGCTGGGGATCGAGAGACCGTCGTAGACGTTCGCGTCGAGGAATGCCCCGCCGAGTGCCAGACTGGCCGCGGCGACGAGCGCGAACAGCCCGATGCCGCCGGCCGCGACCAAGGTCAGCAGCCGTGGGCTCAGTGCCGCTTGCGTCTGGTCGACCCCGAAGGCGAACGCCAGGAGGATACTGCCAGCAGCGACGACGACGCCGCCCTGGAAGCCACCGCCGACGGACTTCGTCCCGTGGAACATGGTGAAGATGCCGTAGGTGATCACGAACGGGACGACGGCCCGAACGGTGCGAGTCACGACGGGGCTGTCCGTATACGAACGGTCACCAGTCATTCAGGCCACCTCCCCTTCCCGGAGAACCACGAGGACGGCCATTCCCGCAGCGAAGACGACCGCAATCTCGCCGAAGGTGTCGAAGCCGCGGTAGACGACCAGGATCGCGGTGACGACGTTGTCGATACCGAAGCTAGCCGTGTCCCCGAGGTAGAAGGCAGCGGCCGCGTCGTCGGCGAACGCCGGCGCCGACGCGTCGCCCACGGCCGGCAGTGCCGGAACCGACAGCCCGAGTGCCCCGACGACTGCACCGCCGACGAGCAGCGCCCGGGGACGCCACCGGAGCGAGAAGGCCAACTCCCCAGTCGGGGGGGTGGTTTTGGTGATGGCGGCCACAAACAGCGAGGTTGTCACCCCCGCGCCGACAGCCGCCTCCGTCAGGCCGACGTCCGGTGCCCGGAACACTACCCAGAGAATCGCTAGACCGAGACTATACGCCCCGAAGACGACCGTTGCAACGAGGACATCCCGTGCTGTCGCTGCAATCACCGCGGCGCTCAGGATCAACACGAGCAATGTGACCACCAGCGGCGTCAGGTCTGCGGTCACGTCCACTCCCCCCACGTACCGGCACGGTCGCTCCCCTCGTCAGGCTCCGGGCCCGTCGAGACCCCGTCGCCCGAAGCGTCGTCAGCGTGGTTCCGTGTCCACGGGGTGATTCCCTGGTCGTCGGCCGACCGGACAATGGCGTGGGCAGCCGTCGGACTGGTAACCAGGAGGAACAGCGTCAGTGCAGCGATCTTGACCGTCGTGGTGACGCCGCCGAACGCGACCGCCGCGGCCGTTAGTGCCAGCAACGCCCCCAGTGTCTCACTCTTCGAGGTGGCGTGGGCCCGCGTGTAGACGTCCGGCAGACGGAAGAGTCCGACGACGGCGACGGCAGTAAACGCGACGCCGGTCATCAGTATCCCGAGGACCGCGATTGTCCCGACTGCGGTCATCAGATTACCCTCCCCCGTTCGACCAGCATCTTCGAGAGCCCGATTGACACCAGGAAATTCAACAGCGCGTACACCAACGCCACGTCGACGAACCCCGGCTCGCCCAACGCGGCGCCGGCTAGGACGATGACAACAACGGTGACCGTCCCGACGGCGTTGACCGCGACCACCCGATCCTGGACCGTCGGGCCCAGCACGGCCCGGCCGAGGATCCCGAGGCCCAACGCGACGAACACGGCTGCCCCGATAATCAGGGCATCGACCATGAGCGTCATGCGCTCCCTCCGTGGAAGACCCACCGAACGGCCCGCCGGAGCAATCCTGCTTCGAGCCCCGTTTGGGTGCTTTCGGTCAATGCGTGGACCGAGAACGAGTCGTCGTCGATATCGACAGTCAGCGTGCCCGGCGTGAGCGTGATGGCGTTGGCCAGCACCGCCCGCTCGAATCGGCCCTCTGTCTCGGGGTCGTACGACACCATCCGGGGGTTGATCGGCAGGTCCGGGTGGAGGATCACGTAAGCGACCCCGAGATTGGCCTTCACGATCTCGTAGAGCAGGTACGGCAGGAACACCGTCGCTCGAAGACTCCGGGCCAGCACGCCCGGCACTGACGGTTCGGTCTCGACGACCACCGCCGACAGCGATCCGGCAACCACACCGGCAGTCACCACGCCGGTCACCAGGTCGAACGGGGCGGTCGGGTCGCCAAGCAGCAGGTAGAAGCCGTACGAGAGCACGAACGTGAGGAGAAAGCCCGCCAGTCCGCGGTCGTGGACGAGTCGTCGTCGCCGCGTCTCGCGGGGCGTCGAGATGCGTTCGATGCGGACGTCTCCCATCTCGACCTCACAGGTGTCGACACCGCTCACCGGATCGACCATCACGCAGCTTACCCCGTCCGTCATCGTCCGCTTCTGGACGACGGCAGTCGGGTCGTCCGTGACAGTCATCACAACCGAGATATTTCCGGGAACGTGTAGGTCTGCGAGAACCTGCTGGACGGTCTCCGCGCGCCTCTCGTCAGGGACCAGAATCTCGATCTCGGCTGCCACGGACTGCCTAATTACGGCATCGCGCACCTCTCGTACTGCATCGACGATGCCATCATTATTGTCACTCGTTATGACGAGATATCGTTCAGTTTCGCCCGTAGACATTTGGTATCGCTATGATCCGGAATGTTAAATTCTTAAGTTTCCCTGATGGGGAGCCACGCCGCATACGGGATGGACAGATGTCGGATTCGAATCTACTATGCTGCTGAATTAACCCTCTGTATTCAGCAGGCCATTTCCGTCAGCATTTGACGATTTCAACACAACTCTCGCTGGTAAACTCTTGCAAAACTGCTCTATGCGATCACGGTTCGTTAGTGGCGGATAAGCACTGTCGGAGACCGCGTACCACCCACCAACAACGACACCTAAGACATCGGAACCAGGGACGGTTCCCTGCTGAAGGCGCATTGCTCCCACTCAGTTGACCGGTCAGACGAATTCTTCAACTCGGTCAGTCATTTCTCTTAGCCGCTGGTCAAACGCCTGTTCCCACTCGTCGCGGGCGTCCTCCAGATCGGCAAGTAGGTCGGCGAACGTTTCGCCGCGCATCCCCTTCGGTTTCGTCGGCCAATACGGCGCGTTGTTCGGGTGGGGGCGTCGATCCTTCACGTCGGCCTCCTTGGACGCCCGCCGATACCGTAATTCGGCCTGTTTCAAATCGTCGCCCGACCGTCGGGAGGTGAGATACCCGAGTTCGTAGCACTCCCGGCAGGCGAACAAATCACGCCTGGGCGGGCGGTGCAAGGTCCCGACGCGCTCGCCGCACCCGTAGGCGGGGCACCGAAACCAGGGCCGGATCCCGCCGAAGTTGCAGGGAGTGTATTCGATCGGAATCCGGTATTCATACTCGGTCGGGTCGACCCCCGGCGGCGTCACGGTGTACGCGAGTCGGAGGTGCGTCGGTCGGCCATCGAGAGCCTCGCGTAGAGGGACGTAAATCAGGGTGTACCGCGAGCGTGAGAAGGGTACGATCGTGGTTCACACCCCCCTCCACCGGCTTGCCTCCGCGATCTTCATCCGGTGGGTACTACCAGGGAAGCCTCGCCCCGAGCCGACCGACTGCCGGGACGAACCGCGAGACGAGTTCGAGCGAGAGCGCCAGCAGGCCACCGAGCGCGGGGCGGTCCGGGTCCCCGGACTCGGAGCCCGCCGGTTCGCCGGGCACGTCAGTCGCGGGCCGTGGCGCGGACGCACCGCCGACGTCGGCCTCGTCGTTCGCTCGGCCGCCAGCCTCGTCGTTCGATCGGCCGCCAGCCTCGTCGTTCGACCGGCCCCCGGCGTTGGCGTCCTCGTCGGCGGCGTCCGTGCGGATCGACTCCTCGACCGCCGCGGGGGTCGCGGCGGCGACGGCGGGTCCGGGGCCGCTGGGGGTGTCGCCGTCGATCGCCTCGTCGCCGACGGTCGCGTCCTCCCTTCCCCCGCCGCCGACGCCGAACCGCGCCGGCGCCTCGGGGACCGCCGGCGTCGCGGCCCCGACGACGTGGCGGTCGAGCCAGGCGTCCTGCGGTTCGCCGGCGACGTCGGCCACCAGCCGTCGGAAGGCGGGGTAGGTGATCGTCCCGTCGCGGGCGTTCATCCGGGCGAGCACGTCCGCGAGGTCGCGCTCGCCGTCGCTCGCCGCCCTGACCCTGGCGTCGAGCGCCGCGAGGACGCGGCACCCCCGGGTGTACTCGACGACCGGGTCGCCCCAGGTGTCGGGGTCGGCGAGCACCGCGCCGTCGTCGTCGGCCAGCGCCGCGTCGCGGGTGACGCCGTCGCGGAAGGTCTCGAAGCCGCCGTCGCCCGCCGCGAGCGAGAGGCGGTGGGCGAAGTAGCAGGCGCTCCCCTCGTCGAACCAGGCCATCGAGGCGTCGGCGTCGTAGGCCTGCCGGGTGTGGGCGTACTCGTGGCGCCAGAGGTTGTGGCCGCCCTCGCGGGCGCGTCGCGAGGCGTCGACCCAGAGGTCGTCGCCGAGGCTCGTCCCGTCCGCGGCGGTGTCGACCGTCCCGTCGGGCATGGCGAACGCGACGACGCGGTCGCCGCCGCCGTCGCGCACGCCGAGCGACCGGTCGGCCGCCGCGAGCGTCGCCAGGATCGCCGCCGGGTCGCTCGTGGGGTCGGCGGCGTCGGGGACGACCAGCGAGAGGGTCCGGCCGTCGACGCGGCGGCGGGAGGTCGTCGCGGGGCCGAGGAACGCCATCGCGTCGCCGGCGACGCCCTCGCCGGCCACCCGGAGTTCCTCGCGGTAGGCGGGCGCCGTGCCCGCGTAGCGCCACTCGGCGGAGACGCTCGGCGCGCGCACGAGCGCCCAGGGTCCGGGGTCGACGCTGGTCTCGCCCACGTCGAGTTCGTCGGTCGGGACGGCGTAGGTCGCCGTCAGCGTCGGGACGTCGGTCTCGCCGTCCCACCGGTAACGACCGTCGCCCGTCCGCGTCAGGCCGTCGGTCGCGACGACGGTCGCGCGCCCCCTGGAGACCGCGGGGAGGGTCGTCGAGAACGAGCGGATCGACGACGGCAGCGCGTACTCGACGGTGACGCCGATCCGTCCGGGTTCGGGATCGAGCGCGACCGTCCGGGTGACGAGGATCCCGTCAGCGGGCTCCCCCGGGGGTTCGCCCGGTGTCGACTTCCCCGCCGCGGCGTCGCCGGGCGACCCCCCGTCGGGGGCGCCGGCGCTCGCCCCCGCCGCGCCCGCCGGCACGACGAGGAGGGCGACGACGAGCAGCACACCGGTCGCGCGTTGCACGAGCGAAGGCGAGGATTAGGACCGGCATAACAGTGTCGCCCCCGTTCTCAGCGCTGGAACCGGGGATTTAGGCACCGCCTACTGCCCGGTTCGACGCCGCACGGCGGACGCGCCCGTCGATCAACGGTCTCCCTCGATCGACGGGAAGGCGAACACCTCATTCCGCCAAAAAATTTAGAACCTATTGCTTCCCATTTTCAGGAGCCTATGCCGAGCTGTCAGAACTGCGGCTCCTTCGTCACGGATGCATACGTGCGCGTCTTCACTCCGGACCACCTGGACGAACCGCGAGTCTGTCCGAACTGCGAGGACATGGTCCGCGACGGCGCCGACGTGCGCAAGGCGCGCGCGAAGCGAACCTGACTCTCCCGTCGAACCGCCCTCCGACCACGAACTGTCCCCGACCACGAACCGCCCTCCGACCACGAACCGCCTTCCGACCACGAACCGCCCTCCGACCACGAACCGCCCTCCGACCACGAACCGCCCTCCGACCGCCGACCGCGACCCGCTTCGCTGCCGGCGCCGGCACGGCCCGTCGACCGCCGCGCAGGTCGGGTACCCGGCTTTCCTGCCGCTTAAGCCGCTCCCCCGTCGAGGGGGCGCATGCTCACCTTCGTCGGCCTCGGCCTGTACGACGAGCGCTCGATCACCGTCGAGGGACGGGACGCCCTCCGCGCGGCCGACCGGGCGTTCGCGGAGTTCTACACCAGCCGACTCGCCGGGATCACGGTCGAGGACCTCTCGGCCCACCACGGGATCGACGTCGAGGTCCGCGACCGCGCGGGCGTCGAGCAGGACCCCGAGCCGATCCTCGCCGCCGCCGAGGACGGCGACGTCGCCTTCCTCACCGCCGGCGACACGATGGTCTCGACCACCCACGTCGATCTGCGCCTGCGCGCCGAGGCCCGGGGGATCGACACCCGGATCGTCCACGGCGTCTCCGCCCAGTCCGCCGCCAGCGGCCTGACCGGCCTGCAGAACTACCGCTTTGGCAAGGCAGTCACGCTGCCGTTCCCGTACGCCCACGGCGGCGCCGACGTGCCCGCGAGCGTCGCCACCTCGATCGAGGCCAACCGCGAGCGGGGCCTCCACACGCTCGTCTACCTCGACATCAAGGCCGAGCGCGACGAGTACATGACCGGCGACGTCGCCGCCGGCCTGCTCGCCGAGGGCTGGGCCGACGCCCTCGCGGTCGTCGTCGCCCGCGCGGGAAGTCCGGATCCGCTGGTCGCCGCCGACCGCCTCTCGGCGCTCGCCGAGCGCGACTTCGGCGACCCCCTCCACCTGCTCGTCGTCCCCGGCGACCTCCACCACCTGGAGGCGGAGGCGCTCGAACGACTCGCGGGCGCGCCGGCGAGCCTGCTCGATCCGGTCTGAGGCCGGCGCGAGTGGGTTAGAACGCCCGCGCCTCGGTCAGTCGGCGGTCGAGGCGCCGACGTCCTCCTCCCCGGCCGGGAGGTCGAGGGCCTCCGCGAGGTCGTACTCCTCGCCGGTGATCATGAAGAGGACGTCCTCCAGCACCGTCAGCAGTTCGGGGAGTTCTCGTACCACGAGGTAGGTGATGCCCACGAGCGCGACCACCGCGAGCACCTGGCTGATCACGCGATCGGAGAGGAAGAAGGACACCGCGTACGGGTCCGAGGACCCGAACAGGAACAGCACCTCGTCGACGAACACCTGGAGGTACTGCTTTCCGAAGGTGATGCCGATGAACGTCGTCCGCAGGAGGTTCAGCGCCCAGATGATGGGGATCGCGATGGCGAGCGCCCGGAGCTTCCGCCGGAGCGGCGCCTTCACCGCGGCGATGAGCCCGGCGAAGATCGCCATGCTCCCGATGCCGGTGCAGGCGAGGACGATGGAGAACTCCAGGCGGTGGCCCGTGTCGGTCACGAACCGGTAGGTGTTCAGGTAGCCCTGGTCGCCGACGATCAGTTCGGGGTGGTAGCCGAGGGCGTTGATGAGGAACCCCGTCTGCTCGGTGACCGTCAGGATCAGGACCTCCCTGGGCGCCGGCAGCGTCAGCCCCGCGACGGCGATGGCCGGGATCGTCTCGAAGGGGAGGTAGACGACGCCCATCGCGGCGACCGCCCGCGAGAGGAGCACGAGCGTGTCGCGGCCGTCCCAGAGGAGGTAGCCCGCGTACAGGCAGGCGGGCACGGCCGCCAGGGTGAGGATCCCCTCGACGTAGCTCTTCTGGGTGAACGCGAAGTGGGGAAACAACTGGAGCCAGAAGGCCGCGAACAGTCCCCAGGCGGCGACCGTGACCGTCCGGGCGGACTCGCGGTCGGAGCGCCAGAGGACCGCACCGGCCACGAACGTCCCGACGACGAGCCAGGCGAGCGCGTCGGAGAGGGGACCGGGCATGGGTGAACGGTGGGAGCGTCGGCATAAATCCCTTGTCGTTCCGTGCGTGACGGCGGCACAAAGGGACGACGGCGCGGGTCACGGGCCGTGCGTGTCGCCCCGCGCCGACCCTCCCGCCGCGGCTCGGCCGGGTCGAGTCGGCTCGCCCCAAGTTCAGGTCGTGCTCAGGGGACAGCTCAGACCGCGCTCAGGGGACGGCCTCGACCGCGAGCGACGGGTCGTGCTCGACGGCGATCCTGACGGTGCGGTCGCCCTCGGGCACGATCAGGACGGTCCCCGCGGTGGTGTCCTCCGGCACCGAGAACACCGTCCACGCGCTGACCGTCTGGTTCGGTACGAACACCTCGCCGCCGAACGTGTCCGCCCCGGCGAGGGGCTGGTAGCCGTAGCGTACGCCGTCGGCTTCGAGCGCGAGGTCGGACTGCTTCAGCCGGGCCGGCGCGTCCCCCCGGTTCGTGACGTTCAACTGGACGACCACGAACGTCTCCCCGTCGGGGGCGTCGTAGGACGTCCCGTTCTCCAGTTCGACCGAAGTCGCCGTCCGCGCGTTCCAGGTCGCCGTCAGCGTCGCGTTCGACCGCTCGCTCGTCGAGAGCACCGTTACCGCCGCCGTCGAGTCGGGTGCCCCGCTCGCGGCGACGCCGTCGAGCGGCCCGCCGAGGCCGAGGACGCCGGCGCCCACGACCGCGACGACGAGCACCGCGACCAGCGCGAGCGCCCGACGACCGACCGGCAGCCCCGCCCCGGGCCCGCCGTCGCCGCCCTCCCCGTTCCCGCTCTCGTCGCTCCCGGCGGGAGCCAGGGGGTCGGGGACGGCCCCCGAGTCGGGAAGCAGCCCCTCGACCGTCGAGGCGGCCGCGGCGACGGCGGCGACCGCCGGTGCCGGCAGGTGGGGGGCGAGCGCCGCGAGCGGACCCGGCAGCGACGCGCCGTCGTCGCTCCCGTCGCCGCCCCCGGAACCGGCCTCCGAGTCGTCGGCGTTCGAGTCGCCGCCGGTCCCGGAACCGTCGCCGGGGCCCGTGCCCGTCTCCCCGAGTTCGACCTCCCGCCCCACCAGCTGGGAGAGGAGGTCCTCGAAGCCGCCCTCGCGGACGGCGTCGCGGATCTCGCCCGGCGACAGCAGGTGGACCCCCGCCTCGTCGGCGCCCGCGCGGACGCTGTCGGCGAACGACCCCTGCGTCGCCACCACCGCGACCTGCGCGCCCTTCTTCTGGGCGAGTCCCCGGAAGTTGCCGAACGTCGACTCGTCGACCTCGCGGCCGTCGCCGGGGAGCACGTACAGCAGGCCGAGCGTCCCGTTCTCCCGGCGACCGATCACCAGGAAACTCCCGTCGTCGCGGGGGTTGACGTTGGTCTGCCAGCCGCGACGCTGCCAGATGCCGTTCAGGAGCTTCGCGAAGTCCGTCGGCGGCAGGTCGGCGATCACGGTCGATCACCGCCTGGCGGCCGCCGCGGCCGTCCGCCGCGACGCGATAGGCTCCTGCGCCGCGGCCGTCCGCCGCGACGCGATGGGTTCCTGCGCCGCGGCAGATCGTCGCGGGTCGGTCGGTCGCCGGCACGGAATCGGACACCGCGTCGGGGGGTCGCTACGTCCCGGAGCGCTGCGCCGCGGAGCACTGTGCTGCGGCCGGTCGCCGCGGCTCGATCGATCGCCGCGACGCGGCGCGAGCGCGGGGGGCGTCGGAGTCTGGGTCTGTGGGTGCGTGGGGTCATAGTCGGCGAATGAGGATTCCTGCGAGGACCACCGACACGACGGCGAGGCCCGGGGACAGGGGGGCGCCCGCCCCGGTCGACGGCGTGACCGGCGACTCGGCGGCCACCGCGATGTCGGTCGGGACCACGAAGTCGAGGCCCGCGGTCGGGACGACCGTCGTCGCGTTGGCGGCCGTCGCGTTGGTCGTCGTCACGTTTCCGGGGGTGCTGGTCGCGTTAGCCGGGGTCGCGCCGGTCGTCGTCGCGCTGGGGGTGCTCGTGGCGGTACCGGGGACCGTCACCAGCGCCGTCGACGCGACCGTCTCGTTGCCGCTCCCGTACGCGGGGTCCCAGATGGCGTCGTAGGTCCGGTTCCGGTTGCGGTCCATGTACGCGACCGCCCGGACGGTCGTCGACTCGTTCAGCGATCGGTTCAGTTCGATCGCCACGGACTCGTGCGTGCCCGGCGACAGGTACTCGGTGGTGCCGAGGATCCGCTCGCCGCCGTCGGTCAGCGAGACGAACCCGCCGCCGCCGAGGGTCACCTCGTCGAGGACGACGACCCGGCTGGCCACCTGGTCGCGGAGCGTCAGCGACGCGTTCGCGGAGACGACCCTGACGGTCGCCTCGGTCGACTCGCGCTGGCCGAGCAGCCAGAGCGGCGCCTCGTACCCGCGGCCGTGGGGGCCGTAGTCGAACGTCGCGGTGAAGCTCCCGTTCGCGTCGACGGTCGCCGTCTCGGTCATGAGAAACACCGGATCGAGCGACCGGGTCCGGACCTCCAGCTCGGTACCCTTCGCCATGTTCGTCCGGCCGTCGACGGTCAACGTCGTGTCGTTCCAGGGGTGCAGCGTGTAGCCGGGGTCGGCCGACAGCGAGAACCAGGGGCGCTCGACGGTCACGTCCGTCGTCGCCAGCGTCCGGTTCTCGTCGACGAAGTTGTTGTGCTCCCCGACGAGCGAGACGGAGACGTCGTAGGTCCGGGCCTCCTCGTTGGCGCCCAGGGACAGGTTCCCGGTGTCCCACACGACGTAGAACTCGTCGTTCTCCAGGTCCGGGACGATCGAGACGTCGTCGTTCCCCGGGCCGGCGACGAACCGGTGGCGCTCCGCGTTCGTTCGCTTGCCGCGCTCCCGGAACGCGACCTCGATCCCCTCGGCTGCCGCCCCGCCGGAGAGGTCGGTCTCGTTCAGCGCGTTGGCCAGCCCGCTCTCCTCGACGCGCACGACGGCCTTGTCGCCTTCGGCGACGACGTCGCCCGGGGTGGCCGCGTCGACGGCCGCCGACGGACTCGACGTCTCGCTCGACGAGGGCGCGATCATCGTCTCGGCGCGCATCTCCCTGCGCGGCTCGATGGTCACCGTCCCCAGGTCGCGTTCGACGCCGCCGACGGTGACGTTGACGACGTACTCCATGGGGGCGAGCGGCCAGGACGGATACCCCGAAAGCACCGTCGCGTCGCCGCCGCCCGAGACGTACCCGCTCGCCGGGCCGGTCACGTTGTAGGTGTCGATGGTCACCTCGGTGCTCCCCGACCCCGTGAGATTCACCCGTAGCTCGTAGCCGCCGCCCTTGAAGTACATCTTCCCGGACGACGAGTGCGAAACCTCGATCGTGAGGTCGTCGCCGCGAACCGCGCTCGCGCCCTTGCTCCCGATCGATCCGCTACCGTTGGCGGCCGCTACGGTCCCGGTGGCGCCCAGCGCAGCGGCGGCCGGAGCCGTCCCGGCCGGTGCGGTCGCCCCAGAGGTCGGTCCGGGGCCGTCGCTGGCCGTCGCAGTCGCCAGGGGAGAGGAGACGGCGCCCGACGCGACGACGAGGAGGCAGACGATCAGCAGGGTCCTCGCGCGTGTGCTCATGGTGTCGTCCGACTGTACACGGTCTGACGCGAGCTACCGGGTCGGGGTACATAAATTGACGCTGCCGATTTTCGCGTCTGATAACCGTGGGGCACGGCCGTCGCAGCCGTCGGGCTCGGCGGTGGTGGAGCACCGGCGGGAGCCTGCGGCCGTCAGACCGCAGCGACGAGCAACAGGACGGCCAGGGCCACGCCCAGCAGGACGAACGCCGCGTTCTCCAGGGAGGGGGAGCCGGGTTCGAGCGGTTCGGGCGCGGTCTCGGCCTCGGGGCCGACCTCGTCGAGCCCGAACTGCCAGTCGTCCTCGGGGGCGTCGTCGGTGGAGTCCGGCATCAGCGGGGGATACGAGGTCGCCGCTGAAAGGGCTACCGCACGCCGTCGCGTTCGGCGTCGCCCGCGTCGCCGCTGCGGTCGCGTCAGGCGTCCCGACCGCGGTCGACGCCGTCCCGCCGCTCGCGGCCTCGGTCGCGCTCGCCCGTCCCCGGGACGTCGCGCTCGCCGGTCCCGCGGACGTCTCCCTCGTAGACGATCCCCCGCTCGGCGTGGACGGTGACGGTCGTCCCCTCGGCGACCGCGGCGTCGACGGTCGCGTTGCTCACCATCGGCAGGCCGAGTTCGCGGGCGACCAGCGCCGGATAGCCCGTCATCCCGGGCGAGGCGTCGACGATCGCGGCGAGCTTCGAGGCGTCGCCAACGAACTCCGCGTCGAAGTCGGCGTCGAGCGCCAGGACCGCCCCCTCGGGGACCGCCGAGAGGTCGCCGTCGTGCGTCCGGTGGAGGGGGCCGATGGCGCGCCCGTCGACGACCCGCCGACCGGTGGCGACCGGCTCGGCGGCGACGTGGACCTTCAGCATGTTGGTCGTGTTCGCCCCCTCCAGTTCGGACATCATCCCCGAGAGGACGACGAGGGTGTCGCCGCTCTCGGCGATCCCCGCGTCGAGGGCGGCCTCGACGGCGTCGTCCATCATCGCGTCGACGCCCTCGCGGTAGGGCGCGTACCGCGCGTCGATCCCCCACGAGAGCGCGAGCTGTCGGCGGACGCGGTCGTTCGGCGTGACCACGACCACCGGTACGGCCGGGCGGAACTGGGCGGTCTTGCGCGCGGTAAAGCCGGACTCGCTCGCGGCGACGATGGCGGCGGCGTCGACGTCGCGGGCGAGGTAGCGCGCCGACCGCGCGAGCGCCTCGGTTCGGGAGGCTTCGGCCGCGGCGGGCACGTGGGCCTCGACGCTCTCGCGGTACTCCTCGCTCCCCTCGATCTGGCGCACGATCCGGTCCATCGTCTCGACGACGCGAACGGGGTGGTCCCCGATCGCCGTCTCGCCGGAGAGCATCACCGCGTCGGTGCCGTCGAGCACCGCGTTCGCCACGTCCGAGGCCTCCGCCCGCGTCGGCCGCCGGGCGTGGACCATCGAGTCCAGCATCTCCGTGGCGGTGATCACCGGAACGCCCCGGGCCTGACACGTCCGGATGATGCGCTTCTGGATGATCGGCACGTCCTCCAGCGGGAGTTCGACGCCCAGGTCTCCGCGGGCGACCATCACGCCGAAGGCGGCCTCGACGATCTCGCCGAGGTGTTCGACCGCGTCGGCGCGCTCGATCTTCGCCACGACCGGGACGTCCGCCCCGAGATCCTCAAGGGCCTCGCTGACGGCGTACACGTCGTCGCCGTCGCGGACGAAGCTCGCGGCGACCAGGTCGACCTCGCCCTCGGCGGCCACCCGGAGGTCCGCGCGGTCCTTCTCGGTGATCAGGTCGAGGTCCAGCGAGACGCCGGGCACGTTCACCCCCTTCCGCCCTTTCAGGCGCCCGCCGGACTCGATCCGGGCCGTGACGGCGCCGTCGTCGACGGCCTCCACGACCGTCTCGATCCGGCCGTCGTCGAGCAGAACCCGGTCGCCCGGCCCGGCGGCGTCGATCGGGTGCGAGAGCCCCACCGTCTCGGGGGTCGCGACGTCGCCCTCGACGAACCGAACCGTCGATCCCGTCTCCAGGGCGATCGACCCTTCGAGCGGGGCGGTCCTGACCTCCGGCCCCTGGAGGTCGATCATGGTCGCCACCGAGCCGTCGCCGGCCTCGTCGACCGCCTGGACCCGCTCCGTGACCGTCGCCCGGTGGTCGGGGCTCCCGTGGCTCGCGTTGAGCCGCGCGACGGTCATGCCGGCCTCGGCCAGCGCCCGGATCGTCTCCCGGTCGTCCGACGCCGGGCCGAGCGTGCAGACGATCTTGGCGTTTCGCATGGCTCCCGGTAGGGCCGATTCGGGGAAAAGCTCGACGATGGTACCGGAAAGCGAGTAAAGATCCAGTCGAAGGCCGATCGTCACGCCCGGGCGCCGGCCGTCGTGGGGCGCCGGGTCGACGGGGCCGGTCGTCGCGGGTCGACGGCGCCATTCCCCGCCGGGCGCCGGCGGCGACGGCGCCCGGTCAGTCCCCGACGAACCGCACGTTCGATATCTCGATCTTCGCGCCGGCGCGGCAGGCGCCCCCGTCGTCGTCGGAGCGAGCGTCCCCGTGGCCCGCGACCGCGGCCGACCACCCGTGGGCCTCCGCGATCTCGCCGACGATCGACAGCCCCAGGCCGGTGCCGTCCTCGTTCGTGCTGTACCCCGGCCGGAACACCGCATCGCGGTTCTCCGGGTCGATCCCGCGGCCGTCGTCGGCGACGAAGAACCCGTCGTCGGTGACGCCCACGTGGACGCACACCCCCGCCGGCCCGTGTTCGATGGCGTTCCGAAACAGGTTCTCCAGGAGCTGCTGGAGCCGACTGGGGTCGGCCTCGACGGTCGCGTCCCCGCCGACGTACAGCGTGGCGTCGTCGGTCTGGACCGTCCGCCACGCCGCCGAGGCCACCTCCTCCAGGGACACGGGCTCGGGGTCGTCGACGCGCTCGCCCTGCCGGGTCAGCGTCAGCACGTCCTCGATGATGCTGTCGATGCGCTCGTGGGCGTGCTTGACCCGCTCGTAGTGGGCCTCCTCGCCCGTCTCGTGGTACAGTTCGAGCGACCCGGTGGCGACCGACAGCGGGTTGCGCAGGTCGTGGCTGAGCACGCCGGCGAACCGCTCCAGGCGCTCGTTCTGGCGCCGGAGTTCCTCCTCGCGGCGCGAGCGCTCCGTGACGTCCCGCGAGTTGACCACGATCCCGCCGACGGCGGCGTCGTCGAGCAGGTTGCGCAGCCGCGATTCGAACCGCCGCCAGGAGCCGTCCGCGTGCCGGATCCGGTACTCCACGGTCGGCGCGTGATCCGGGTCGGCCACACAGCGCTCGAACGCCCGGACGATGCGCTCCTCGTCGTCGGAGTGGGCGAACTCGCGCGCCGACACCCCGACCAGTTCGTCGGGCTCGTAGCCGAGCAGGTCCTCGGCGGCGGGCGACGCGTACGTCACGGTCCCGTCCCTGTCGAGTACGCGGATCAGACTGGTGTCCTCCTGGATGAGCCGGCGGAATCGCTGCTCCTCGCGCTTGCGGTCGTCGATGATCCGGGAGTTGATCACGTAGCCGCCGATCGCCGTCCCCCGCTGGTTGCTCCCGATCGACTCCATCCACGCCCAGGAGCCGTCGGCGCGGCGGAACCGGAGTTCGGTCCCGTCGGTCACGTAGCCCGGTTCGCCGATCAGTTCCGCGAACAGGTCGGCCGCCCGCTCGCGGTCCTCCGGGTGGACGTACTCGAACACCCGCTCGCCGAGCAGGTCGTCGGGCTCGTAGCCGAGTCGGCGGATGCTCGGGCTCTCGTACCTGACGGTCCCGTCCTCGTCGAGCACCGTGATGAGATCGCTCCCGTGCTCGATGAGCGTTCGGAACTGCTCGCTCTGGCCGGGGCGGCGGCCCTCGCGCCGTCGCTCCCTGGCGGCCGCCTCGATCCGATCCGCGAGGTCGTCGAAGTCGTCGCCCGGGGGGACGAGGTAGCCCGTGACGCCGGCGTCGATCGCCGCCCTCGCCAGCGACTCGTCGCCCTCGTCGGTGTAGAAAAACAGGGGGACGTCGGGCTCGACCTCCCTGATCGCCTCCGCGATCGAGGGCCCCTCGGCGGCGGCGACGTCCCCGCCGATCACGACGGCGTCGAACCGCCCGAAGGCGATCCGATCACCGGCGGCTTCCGGCCCCGTGCCCGTCACCTCGATCGGGGGAGTGCGTTCGCCCATCGCCGCCTCGGCCCGCTCCAAGGCCGCCTGCTCCTCGACGTACAGCAGGCGGATGGCGTCTGTCACTGTCCCCATTTCTCACCCCGTGAGCATGAAACTTCTCGTTTCGGTATCAGTTCCGATATCTTACAGTCCGACGTCGGCGTGAGGCGACCTACCGGATCTTCTCGCCCGGAACGGCGTCGCCGTGGGTCGTCAGCAGATCGGCCTGTTCCCCGGCGGCGAGCACCATTCCGTTCGACTCGACGCCGAACAGCTCGGCCTTCTCCAGGTTGGCGACCACGACCACCCGCGTACCGGGGAGCGAGTCGAGGTCGTGGAGCTGTTTGATGCCGGCGACGATCTGGCGCTCCTCGACGCCGATGTCGACGACCAGTTTCGCCAGCTTGTCGGCGCCCTCGACGCCCTCCGCGGAGACGATCTCGCCGACCCGGAGGTCGAGTTCCTGGAACCCCTCGAAGCCGATCCGGCCGTCGGCGAGCGGTTCGAGGTCGACGTCGACCGCGTCGGCGTCGTCGCCGGCTTCGGTCGCGGCCTCGTCGTCCTCGCCGCCCTCGTCGGCATCGTCCCCGGTCGCGGCCGCCACGCGGGCGTCGAGCTTCTCGTTGAGTTCCTCGACGCGTTCGTCGAGGATCTTCTCGAACGGCTCGGTCGGTTCGTCGAACGCGTCGGCGGGCGCTGCCAGGGCGTCCTCGACGGCGGCGTCGGCGACGCTCCCCTCCTCGCCGAGGTCGGCCCAGAGCCGCTCGCACGTCTCGGGGGCGATCGGCTGGAACAGCACCGCGACGGCCTTCGCGAGCTGGACGCAGTCGCGGACGACCTGCGCCGCCTGGTCGGGGTCCTCGTCGGTGAGCTTCCAGGGCTCGCTGCGCTGGATGTACTCGTTGCCGAAGCGCGCGAGCCGAACGGCCGAGAGGCCGACCTCCCGGACGGAGTAGTCGTTGACGCCCGCCTCGAACTCCTCGATCGCCGTCTCGATGCGCTCGCGCACCGCCTCCGAGAGCGGCGCGTCGGGCGTGCCGTCGAACTCGCGAGCCGCAAAGAGCAGCGACCGGTAGAGGAAGTTCCCGAGCGTGCCGACGAGTTCGCCGTTGACGCGCTCCTGGAACTTCTCCCAGGAGAAGTCGACGTCCTGCTGGAAACCGCCGTTGGTGGCGATGTAAAAGCGCAGGAGGTCGGGGTGGAACCCCTCCTCCAGATACTCGTCGGCCCACACCGCCCGGTCGCGCGAGGTCGAAAAGCCCTTGCCGCCGAGGGTGACGAAGCCGCTCGCCATCACCGCGCGGGGCTCGTTGTAGCCCGCGACCCGGAGCATCGCGGGCCAGAAGACGGTGTGGTGCTGGATGATGTCCCGGCCGATGACGTGGACGATCTCGCCGCCGCCGTCGTAGTCGCCGCCGACGTCGGTCGCGTCGTAGTCGGCGTCGGGGTCGCCGCCGGCGTCGCCCGGGCGCTTCCACGTCGCCGCCCAGTCGTAGGCGTCGCTCCCGACGCGCTCGGTGTACTGCTTCGTCGAGGCGACGTACTCGATGGGGGCGTCGACCCAGACGTACAGCACCAGATCCTCTGTACCCTCCTCGCCCGGGTAGTCGATCCCCCAGTCCATGTCGCGGGTGATACACCAGTCCTGGAGTTCGCCCTCGATCCACTCGCGGGGCTGGTTGCGGGCGTTGGCGGTCCCCTCCAGGCGGTCGATGAACCCCTGCAGGTACGCTTGGAGGTCCGACACGCGGAAGAAGCGGTGGGAGCGCTCGCGGTACTCGGCGGGGTTGCCCGAGATGGTGGAGACGGGGTCCTCGACCTCGCCGGGTTCGAGGTGGCGCTGGCACCCCTCGTCGCACTCGTCGCCGCGGGCCTTCGCGCCGCAGTAGGGGCAGGTCCCCTCGACGTACCGATCGGGGAGGTACTGGTCGGCCTCGGGGTCGTAGGCCACCATGATCTCCTTCTCGTAGACGTAGCCCGCGTCGTCGAGCGCGCGGACGATCTCCCTCGTGAGTTCGGTGTTGGTCTCGTCGTGAGTGTGGCCGTAGTTGTCGAAGTCGACGGAGAACTTCGGGAACGTCTCCTCGTAGGTCTCGTGCCATTCGAGGGCGAACTCCTCGGGGCTGACGCCCTCCTGCTCGGCGTTGACCGCGACGGGGGTCCCGTGCATGTCAGACCCACTGACGAACGCGGTCTCCTGGCCGAGTCGACGCAGCGCGCGGGCGAACACGTCGCCGCCGACGTAGGTCCGCAGGTGGCCGACGTGCAGGTCGCCGTTGGCGTAGGGCAACCCGCAGGTGACCACCGCCGGCCGATCCGTCGGGAAGTCCTCGTGGCTCATGTGAGTTCCTTACCGGCATGCGGGCCTAAAGCCCGCCGGTTTTCGGGCGTCTGGGGAGAGCGTGGGACGTCGCGGGAGGAGCGTGGGACGTCGCGGGAGGAGCGTGGGACGTCGCGGGAGGAGCGTGGGATGTCGCGGGAGGAGCGTGGGACGTCGCGGGGGCACCGGGCGTCTCGCGGGCGGACGTCCGAGGGTTCGGCGTCAGCAGGGACCGAGCACCGAGTCGGCCGCTCGCACGGGCTGTCGGCGGCCCGTATCAGACCGTGACCTTCCAGGTGGTCCCGGAGGAGTATCCCCACTTCTCGACGGTGACGCCGCGGTCGCCCTCGCGGATCGCGGTCATGTTGGCGCCGACCTCCTTCGCGGTCATGCCGAGGTCCTCCGCGATCAGGCGGGATTTGAAGTACGTTCGGTCGGTCGCCTCGCGGCGCAGGTAGCCGAGGATCCGTCGCTGCTTCTCCGAGAGGTCCGCCGCCGCCGTGCTCGTGCTCATACCCGCTCCGTGGGCAGCGTCGACCTTGAGGGGTTTGGTACGCGAGGTTAACGCGCCGCAGTCGGGCGATTTTCTGGTCGGCTGGCGTCCGATCCCGCCACGCCTCCCCCTGCGCGGCGGCGTCGGCGCCGGGCTGGGTACGGTTGGCTAACACGCAGTCGGTCGTCTCCCGGCTCCGTCCCGTCGCACCGAGCAGGGCGGTCGCGTCCCGTCGCGAGTCGATTCCCGTCCACCACGGGAGTCGAGAGTGCGACCGGTCGACGTCGCTGAGCGTCACCACCTCGCCATTGTCTGCCGAATTCCCCGAGTCAGAAAGTACTTCCACGCGGCCGCGGTTAGTAGGGACGATGGGACAGCCGCCGGATCGGGTCGAGGTGAGCGTCGTCCTCCCCGCCTACAACGAGGAGCAGACCATCGAGCGGACCGTCGAGACGACACTCGACGCGCTCGGGGCGTTCCTGCCCGCGGGGAGCTTCGAGGTGATCGTGGCCGAGGACGGCTGCGACGACCGTACCCCCGAGATCGCGTCCTCGATGGCCGCCGCGGATCCGCGGGTCAGGCACGTCCACAGCGACGAGCGCCTGGGTCGCGGCGGCGCGCTCGAACGCGCCTTCGAGGCGGCCGGCGGCGACGTCCTCGTGTACTTCGACACCGATCTCGCGACCGACATGGACCACCTGGAGGATCTGGTCGAGCGAGTGCGCTCGGGCGAGGCCGACCTCGCCACCGGATCGCGGTGGATGCCCGGTCAGGAGGCAGACCGCCCCGTCAAGCGCGGGGTCCCGAGCCTCGGGTTCAACGCGCTGGTCCGGCTGTTCCTCCGGTCGGACCTTCAGGACCACCAGTGCGGGTTCAAGGCGTTCTCGCGCGAGGCGTTCGAACTCCTCAGTGACGAGGTCGAGGACACCCACTGGTTCTGGGACACCGAGATGCTCGTTCGCGCCCAGCGCCGGGGACTGGAGGTCGCGGAGTTCCCCGTCGACTGGGAGCCGAAGGGGGACACGAAGGTCGACCTCGTGCGCGACGTGTTCGGCATGGGGTCGCAGATCGTCCGGACGTGGTGGCAGCTCTCGGTCCAGCCGCGGGTCACCCGCCGGGTGTCCCTGACGATCGGGACGCTGCTCACGATCCTGGCGCTCGCGCTGATGACCCAGTACATCGACTTCGGCACGGTCTGGGACGAGATGCAGGCGGCCGACCCCGAACTCGTCGCCCTCGCCGCGGTCGTCTACGTGCTCTCCTGGCCCCTGCGCGGCCTCCGGTACCGCGACATCCTGAACGACCTGGGCTACCGCGAGCGCGTCGGCTTCCTCACCGGCGCGGTGTTCATCAGCCAGACGGGCAACCTCGTCTTCCCGGCCCGGGCGGGCGACGCCGTCCGCGCCTACGTCGTGAAGGCCCGGCGCGCCATCCCGTACCCGTCCGGGTTCGCCTCCCTCGCCGTCGAGCGCGTCTTCGACCTGCTCACGATCACGCTGCTGGCGGGGAGCGTCCTCGTCGGGTTCACGCTCACCGGCGGGACCGCCGACGTGGCCCGGACGCTCACCGGCGCCCCCCGCAGCGGCCAGGTCGCCGTGCTCGTCGCCTCGGCCGTCGGCGTGGCGGCCGTGCTCGCGGTGGTCGCCATCGTCGCCTCGGCCCGGTCCGACCGCAACCTCGTCCGGGGCGCGGTCTACCGCGTCAGCACCGACTCGTACGCCGACTACCTCGCCGGCGTCGTCGAGCGCTTCGTGGTGGACGTCCAGCGCGTCGCCGGCAGCCGATCGGGCGTCGCCCGCATCGGCGCCACGAGCGTCGCCATCTGGTCGCTGGACGTGATCACCGCGGTGCTCGTCCTGGCGGCGTTCGACGTCGCCCTCTCGCCGATCCGCCTGCTCGCCGTCGGCTTCTTCGCCGTCTCGGTCGGCAACCTCGCCAAGGTACTCCCGCTCTCGCCGGGCGGCATCGGCCTCTACGAGGGGGCGTTCACCCTCCTCGTCGTCGGCCTCACCGGGATCGGCTACCCGGTCGCCATCGGCGCGGCGGTGCTCGACCACGCGCTGAAGAACCTCGTCACCGTCGTCGGCGGGGTCGGCTCGATGCTCGCGCTCAACGTCTCGCTGACGAAGGCCGTCGAGGAGTCGGCCGACATCGCAGAGGGCGGCGACTTCGCCGAGACCGCGGCCGACGGCGACCGGCCCGAGATGCCCGACGGCGGGGTCGGCGGGGGCGACCGATAACCGTCGCCGCCTCGTCCACCCGCCGTTCACCGCCGCGCTTTCTCCCGCCGCAGTTTCACCGCCGCGTTTTCTCCCGACGGTCAGTCGTACAGGTCGCAGACGAACGGCCCGCAGGCGGCGGTCACCGCGGCGGCGAGGGCCTCGTCGCGGGCGAGGCGGCCGCCGGTGAACACGCCGGCGGCGCCCTGCTCCCGGGCGACCCCTTCGGTCCCGAGGACGTCATCCATCACCGGGCCGAGTTCCTCGCCGTCGCGAACCCGCCGGGCGACGCGGTCGGGGAGTTCGAACGTCGGCCCGCCGCCCCGGCCCGTGCGATCCCCGTCGGTCACTGCCGCCCACATCACGAGATACAGCCGATCCGGGTCGCGGCCGCCGCTCGCCGGCGCCCCATCGTCGGCGGTCCCGTCAGCGGTGGTCCCGTCGGCGGCGATCCCGTCGACCGCGGTCGCGACCCCGCCCTCGACGCCGATCCCGTAGTCGTACGCCCCCGCCGCGAGCGCCCGCCGGGCGCGGGTGACGGCGCCGCGGACGGTGTCCGCCCGCCCGCGGGGCTGCTCGGGTACGCCCGACTCGACCGGGATCGCCTCGACGGTCGCCGCTGGGAGGACTCGCTCGACGGCGCGGCGCTTGGCCGGGTTGCCGCTCCCCACGGCCACCCGGACGTCGGCGTCGTACATACCGATCCCTGGCGCGGGGGGGACATCGACCTGTCGGCCCGCGGCCCGGCGGTCCTTCCTACCCGTCGTCGAACAGCGCCGCGAGCGTCTCGGCCCCGTCGAGCAGTCGGGGGCTCGGCTGGTTGAGCAGGGCGTCGTCGACGACGTGGACCGCGGCGTCGAGGTCCCAGCCGCGCTCGGCGACGATCGACGGGTCGACGTCCTCGCGCCCGCAGTGGTGGAGCACCACGTGGTCGGGGTCGAGTCCCTCGACCGTCTCGCGGGTCACCTCCCTGGAGCGCTCCCCGGCGTCGACCAGCGGGGCCCGTCCGCCGGCGGCGGCGACCACCTCCGGCACCCAGTTGCCCGCGGCCATCGGCGGCTCGGCCCACTCCTCGCAGTAGACCTCCGGGCGGTCGCGGCGGCCGGTCTCGCCCCCGAGCGCGTCCAGCCGGTCGCGCGCCTCCTCGGCGAGGGTCGCCCCGGCCGCGGGCCGCCCGACCGCCGCGCCGAGCGTCTCGAAGGACGCGAGCACCTCGGGGAGCGTCGACGGCGCGACGTGACACACCTCGTAGCCGCGCTCGCGGAGGTCGTCCCGGATCGAGGTCTGGAGGTCGTCACAGGTGCAGACCAGGTCCGGGTCGAGGTCGGCCAGTCGGTCGTAGTCGGGGGTGAGCCAGCCGCCGACGGCCGGCCGGTCGAGGTCGCAGTGGGTCGTCACCCCGACGAGCCGGTCGGCCGCGCCCAGGGCCGACAGCGTGGCCGTCGCGCTCGGCGCGAGCGACGCGACGCGCTCGGGCGGCGAGTCGTCCATGCCCGCCCTCGCGCGCCGACCGGCAAAAAGCGTCGGGTCGTCGGCGGCCGAGACCGCCGGCCGAGGCGACGGACGACCGCGACGCTCCCCCGTTCCGGACCCTCTCGATTTTGTATATAAAGTTCGTGCCAATGGTTCACAAACGACGGTCTCGGGCCGCGACATAGCCGATCTGATGGCGATACCAAAACCCGTATATATCACCCCTACGTGGGTAGGCTACGAAACCGCTCCGGGTTCTTTGGGCACTCGACGCCCCCGGGAGCATCGGCCGTCCCACACAGATGAGCGAAAAGACATACGCGACACGAACGACCGAGAACGAGGAGACGCGCACGGACACGGAGGAGGGCCTCCACTGTCCCGAATGCGGCGGGAACGCCATCACCGACGAGGCCCACGGCGAGACCGTCTGTGACGACTGCGGTCTGGTCATCACCGAGGACTCCGTCGACCGCGGCCCGGAGTGGCGCGCCTTCGACGCGCGCGAGAAGGACCAGAAGTCCCGCGTCGGCGCCCCGACGACGAACACGATGCACGACAAGGGGCTGTCGACCAGCATCGACTGGCGCAACAAGGACGCCTACGGCAACGCGCTCGGTTCCCGACAGCGCCAGAAGATGCAGCGCCTCCGCAAGTGGAACGAGCGGTTCCGGACGCGCGACTCGAAGGAGCGCAACCTCAAGCAGGCGCTGGGCGAGATCGACCGGATGGCCTCGGCGCTCGGCCTGCCCGAGAACGTCCGCGAGACGGCGTCGGTGATCTACCGCCGCGCGCTCGACGAGGACCTCCTGCCCGGACGCTCGATCGAGGGCGTCGCCACCGCCTGCGTCTACGCCGCCGCCCGGATGGCCGGCGTTCCCCGCAGCCTCGACGAGATCAGCGACGTCTCCCGCGTCGAGAAGAGCGAGGTCGCGCGCACCTACCGCTACATCGCCCGCGAACTCTCGCTCGAAGTCAAGCCCGCCGACCCCGAGCAGTACGTCCCCCGGTTCGCCTCTGCGCTCGGCCTCTCCGACGAGTCCGAGATGCGCGCGCGCCAACTGCTCAAGAACGCCAAGGAGCAGGGCGTCCACTCCGGCAAGTCCCCCGTCGGCCTCGCCGCCGCCGCCGTCTACGCCGCCTCCCTGCTCACCAACGAGAAGACGACGCAGTCCGCCGTGTCGGACGTGGCCGACATCAGCGAGGTCACCATCCGCAACCGGTACCACGAACTCCTCGAGGCCGAGGAAGGCCTCGTCGCCTGAGCGGGCCGCTCTCACCCGTCTTTTTCCTTCCCCCGTCGCGCCAGCGACGCCGCGGTTCGACGCCCGTCGGGGTCGGAAGGCTGAAAGGGACTGGCCGAAACCCACGGATAGATGCGGACCGACCACGCCATCGCCGTCGGGGACGCCGCCAAGACCGAGTGGGACGACGGCTCGGTCGAACTGGTCGTCACCTCGCCGCCCTACCCCATGATCGAGATGTGGGACGACCTCTTCTCGGCCCAGGACCCGGGGGTCGCGGACGCCCTCGACGCCGGCGACGGCGGGGCCGCCTTCGAACTGATGCACGCCCAGCTCGACGCCGTCTGGGACGAGGTCGTCAGGCTGCTGGCGCCCGGCGGTATCGTCTGCGTCAACGTCGGGGACGCCACCCGGTCGCTCGACGGCGAGTTCCGCCGGTACGCCAACCACGCCCGCGTCATCGAGTCGCTCCGGGCGCGGGGGCTCACGCCGCTCCCCGACGTCCTCTGGCGCAAGCCCACCAACCGGCTGACCAAGTTCATGGGCTCCGGGATGCTGCCGCCGAACGCCTACGTCACGCTCGAACACGAGTACGTCCTCGTGTTCCGCAAGGGGACACCCCGGTCGTTCCCGGCGCGTGACGAGGCCCGCTACGAGAGCGCCTTCTTCTGGGAGGAGCGCAACGAGTGGTTCTCGGACCTCTGGGAGTTCACGGGGACCGACCAGGCCCGCGTCGGCGACGGGCGCGACCGGTCGGGGGCGTTTCCGCTGGAGCTCCCCGGCCGGCTGATCCGGATGTTCTCGACGTACGGCGACACGGTCCTCGACCCGTTCGCGGGCACCGGGACGACGACGCTCGCGGCGATGGACGCCGCCCGGAACTCCCGGGCCTGCGAACTCGACGCCGACCTCGTCGCCGACTTCGACGACCGCCTCGACGGCCTGCCCGAGCGCTCCCGCGAGCGGTGTCGACGGCGCCTCGACGAGCACCGCGCGTTCGTCGCCGAGCGCGAGGCCGAGGGGAAGCCACCGGGGTACGACGCGGTCCACTACGACTTCCCGGTCGTGACGAAACAGGAGCGCCGCATCCGCCTCTACGCCGTCGAGGGGATAGACCGGGGCGAGCGCGAGGGCCCGGATCGGCGCTACGGCGTCGAGCACGTCTCGTTCTGACCGACGGGCTTCGGCCGGAGCGACTCCCGGTCTGACAGCGGGCGTCGGCCGGAGCGGCCCCCGGTCACCTCTGGCGACGGCCGCCCGACGGGAACCGTTTTCACCCGCGCGTCGAACATACGGCCATGGACTTCGACTCGTTCGTGCTCGCGGCCTCCACCGCCGACCTCGACGAGGAGCCGGCGGCCCGGGAACACGCCGACGTCGTGGAGTTCCGGATGGATCTCGCGGCCGAGCCGCTGGCGGCGCTCGCGGACTACGACGGCGACCTGCCGCTGATCGCCACCAACCGCGCCGCCTGGGAGGGCGGCGAGGCCGAAAGCGACGGTCGCCTCGACGCGCTGTCGGCCGCGGCCGAGTACGACTTCGTCGAGGCGGTCGACGTGGAACTCCGGGCACTCCGGGGCGACCCCGACGGCCTGACCGGGAGCCCGCCCGTCGACGCCGATCCGGAGGCGGCCGCGAACCTCGTCGACCACGCCCGCGAGCAGGGGGCGGCGGTCGTCGCCTCGGTCCACGACTTCGAGGCCACCCCCGACGAGCGCACCCTCGGTAACCTCTTCGACTCGGCCACCAGCGAGGGCGACGTGGGCAAGGTCGCGGTCACGGCCGCGGATCGGGACGACACGCTCGCGCTCCTCGCGGCGACCCGCCGCTGCGCCGCCCGGGGCGAGCGAGTCGCGTCCATGGCGATGGGCGAGGCCGGTCGGCACACCCGCGCCGTGGCTCCGGTCTACGGGTCGCGAATCGGCTACGCGCCGGTCGACCCCGAGCGCGCGACCGCCCCCGGCCAGTACGACCTCGCCACGCTGGCGTCGCTCGTCGCGCAACTCGGCTGAGGGCGGCGTCGTCGGTCTCCGTCGTCGACTCCCCGCTGTCGACGTCAGTCTCCGTCGTCGATCCCGTCGCCGGCGTCGGCCCGGATCCGCCGAGTCGGGGGGTTTACGACCCTCCGGGTCGTGGCCGCAGGTATGACTGGCGAGCAGCGACCCCTCGTGGGTAAGCGCGTGCGGCCCGTGGTGGCCGCGTTGCTGGCCCTCGCGATCGCCGGACTGGGCCACGTCTACCTGCGGAGTTGGGGTCGCGCCGCCGGGTGGTTCGCGATGATCCTCGGCGGCGGCCTCGCGCTGGCCGGCGCGTTCGCCGAGCCGGGGGTCGCGGTGTCGGAGCTCCCGCCCGTCGTCGTCTACCCGCTCGTCGGACTGTTCATCCTCTCGGCCGTCGACGCCTACCTCATCGCGCGCCGGTCCAGGGCGGCGGCAGCCGGCACCCACGCCGGCGACGTCGCCGTTCCCGGGTTCGACCGCGGTGCCGGCGAGCCGACCTGCCCCCACTGCGGCCACGAGATCGACCCCACTCTCGACTTCTGCCACTGGTGCACCGAACCCCTCGACCGCGACCCCGTCCCCGAGTCGGACGCCGATCGCAACTCCGACGGCCTCGCCTGATCGTTCCGGCGCCCGTCGCGCCCTCCGCGCCCGCCGACAGGCCGCTCCCTGGACCGTCAGTCGTCGCGGCCGCCCTCCTGTCACCGCCGTTCTCACATCGTGGACCCTCGTCCCCAGCCTCCCGGTAACTATTATCTAGTCTGATACTCGGAACAGAACGTTAACGGTCGGCGTCCGCCAACCGACCGACATGACAGTTCGTCGGGCCGCCGCGCTGGTGCTCGCGCTGGTCGTCCTCGGGGCGGCCGCCGGGCCGGCCGCGGCAGTCTCCCGCTCTCCGCCCGTCGACCGCGCCGCCGCCGCACAGCCCGCGACCGGCGGGTCGTGCTTCCCCGACGGGGGCTACCGCTACGAGATGGGGCGGTACGGCCCCTCGATGGTCGTGATCGTCCACACCTCCCTGTTCCCGAACGTCCTCGGCGGCTCGGAGGCGTCGCCCGAGTCCGTCGCCAACGGGAGCGTCGACGTCCGCAACGCCACCGGCGTCGGGAACGGCTCCGTCCGGAACGGATCGCTCGCGCCCGCGAACGGGTCGGCGCGCGAACCCCTCCGCCCCGTCCGTCCCACCGCGGAGGGCGCGCTCGGCATCGAGGCCCAGGGCGTCGCCATGGACCAGCGGATCGTGTTCCTGCGAACCGGCGTGATCTTCACCGGCACCGATGGCCCGCTCGACTTCCTCTCGAACCCGTTCGAGCCGTTCGCGGTCGTGTTCGACTACCAGTTCTCGCTGCCGATGTTCGACCCGTTCGGCGTCGACGCGAACTACTCGGCCGACGAGTCGCCGGTGAAGGGCATCGAGACGGTGCCCTGCTGAGTCGACCGGGACCCCGCCGAGTCGTCGGTCGATCGCCGGGGAATCCCGGTCACCCAATCACTCGACCGTCTGCGCGGGATCGACCACGTCGCCCGTGAGGGCGTCGACGCCGACCCGCTCGCACAGGTCGGAGAGCGGGCACGCCTCGGGACCGTCGAGACAGGCGGGTTTCCTCGCTTTGCAGTACTCCCGTCCGAACTGGATCATCGCGGTGTGGCCGAAGCCGCACTTCGTGGCCGGCACGTCGCGTTCGAGGTGCTCGCGCACCGTCTCGTGGTCGGCGTCGGCGGGGGCGACGCCGAGACGCCGGGCGATCCGGTGGACGTGGGTGTCGACGGGGAAGACGCCGCCGCGACCGCCGGCGAAGAGCAGGACGCAGTCGGCGGTCTTCGGCCCGACGCCGCGAACGGCGAGGAGCGTCTCGCGCACCTCGCCGGGGTCGCCCTCGCGGACGAAGCGGTCGAACGCCGCGGTCGACCCGAACTCCGTCAGCACCCAGGCGGCGGCGTCGCGGATGACCCTCGACTTCTGGTTGTAGAGGCCCGCCGACTCGATGGTCGACGCCAGTTCCTCCCGCGGGGCGTCGGCCAGCGTCTCGGCCATTTCCTCGGCGGGGCCGTACCGTTCGACGAGCGCGTCGTGGGCGGGCTGGCTCGCCACGTCGCTGGTGTTCTGGGAGAGGATCGTCCGGACGAGACACTCGAAGGCGTCCCGGCCGCCGTAGGCCTTCTGCCAGTAGAGGTCGCCGAGGACGTCGACGACCGCCTCCGCACGGGTGCCCGCCTCGCCGGGCTCGAACGCGGCCGCGACCCCCCCGCCGTCGGGGCCGCCGCTGATGTTCTCGGTCGGCTCGGGGTCGGGAGCGGCCGTCGAGTCGCCCTCGGCCGCCGGATCGGTGTTCGACACCGGGTCGGGCTCCTCCGACATGCCCGGGCGTAGGCACGGGTCGGTAAAACAAGGGTCGGTCGCGGACGGCGGCGGGCGGCTCCGGGGCCGCTCGACGCCGCCCCCACTGCTCACTCGACCCGGAGCGTGAACGTGAGGTCCGCCCCGGCGGCCAGGGCTCGGACGAGCGTCCGGTCTATGTCGGCGGCCGCGCCGTCGGCGCCGACCATCACGGTTCGGTCGTCGACGTGGTCGCTCGTGCGGCACACCGCGCTCCGGTCGCTCTCGAACGTGAGCGCCGGGTCGCCCCGGCCCTCGATCCGCTGGGTACGCCCGTCGACCGTCACCTCGGCCGTGATCGCGGCGTCGGTCGACCGGCAGGCCTCGACGAACGCCGGGTCGAAGTCCGCGGGCGCGCGGTCGGCCTCGATCCCGACGATGCAGTCCCCGGCCGGCGTCAGCCAGTCGTCGGTGGTGACCTCGAACGTCGACTCGTGGGTCCCCGACACGTGCTCGTGGCCGCTCGCGCGGACGACTTCCTCCATACCGTCGCCTGACGACCGGCGGGCAAAAGCGACCCGACTCGACGCGCGGGCGCTCGTCGACACCGCCGGACCCCCCGGGCCGCCGGTTCAGGTACGTTGCCCGGGAGCGGCGTCAGGTGCGGACGACCGTCACCGTGACGTCACCGCAGGGGCACTCGTAGGCCCGCCGCTCGCCCGCGTCGGTGGTCATCGACAGCATGAACTCGGGCTCGCCGAGCGACCGCCCGCAGCCCTCGCAGGCGCAGGTGAGTGCGCTGTGCATACGCGACCGTTCGTCGCGATCACACATGAAGGCGCGCCAAGGGCGCAGTGAAAGTGAAACTGAAATCGACCACGAGCGGATCCGCACGGGGCGTTTATATACTCTGCCCCGGGGCGTGGGAACGCCACACACGGTCGGTTCGGGCGGTGTGGTATCGGTTTTCACGCCCTCGGTCACCGAAGTATTTATGTACGAAACGCCTCTATTTGTATGTACCAGAGCGCTTCCGGCGCTCGGCGCACCGCACGCAGAATGATCGGGAATTCTTATCCACGGTCGGACGCAGCCCCAAACAGCGGTCGCCACGCCGGAGTGGTGATGGTATCGAGGTCTGATTAGCATGGCAACAGCGAAACAGGAACTCATCGAAGAGTACGACATAGAGGAGCTCGACGGATCCGACAACGTCGAGCTCAGCGACGACAAGCTCGAGAACGGAAGCAAGGGCCAGCTCATCAAGCTCGCCGGACAGCTCCGTGACCGACGTAACGAGCTCAACCAGATGGCCTCCGAGCGGGCCTCCAAGCGCGACGACCTGAACGCCAAGACGCGCGAGAAGGTCGACGAGGCCCAGGAGCACCGCGAGCAGCGCGACGAGCTCAACGAGCAGGTCCAGGAGCACAAACAGAAGCGGAACGAGCTCAACGCCGAGGCCAACGAGCTGTTCGACAAGGTCGAGCAGATGAAAGAGGACCTCGAGCTCGACGACGGGAAGGACCTGGAGGAGCTCGAGGAGGAGATCGAGCAGCTCGAATTCCGTCAGCAGACCGAGGTCCTCTCGGCCGAGGACGAGCGCGAACTCATCGAGAAGATCGAGGACAAGCGCGAGGAGTACCGCCAGAAGAAGGACAAACTGGAGGACTCCAGCGAGCTGGAGGAGCTCATCGAGGAGGCCGAGGAGGTCCGCTCCGAGGCGTCCCAGCACCACCAGAAGGTGACCGAGCTGGCGGACAAGGCCCAGGAGCACCACAACGAGATGATCCAGGCCTACCGCGAGGCCGACGACATCCGCGACCGGGCCGACGAGATGCACGAGCTGTTCGTCGAGGCCCAGGAGGCGGCCGACCGCCACCACGAGGACTTCGTCCGCGTCCAGAAGCGCCTGCGCGAACTCGACAAGCAGGAGGAAGAAGAGCGCAAGGACGAGCGCGCCGAGAAGCGCGAGAAGGCCAAAGAGGAGGCCGAGGAGATATACCAGAAGTTCAAGGAAGGCGAGACTCTCGATACCGAGGACCTGATGAAGCTGCAGAAGACGGGGCTGCTGTAGTTTCACCCGACGCCGACCGACGCCAGCACTTTTACGACGCCCGCGCTCCCAGCCGGAGGCATGTCCCGTGAGCCCGGGCGATCCCCGCGTGAACCGCCGAGTGTTCTAGTCGACCCCCGCCCCGAGCCGGAGGGCCGATGAGCCGCGGGTCGACCGCCGCGTCGGTCGGCCGGGTCGTCGTCGTCCTCGTCGCGGCCGTCCTCGCGGTGATCGTCGGTTGGCTGCTCTTCCTGGAGGTCCCCGGCGACCTGGCCGAACTGCTCGGCGTCCTCTTCCTACTGGGGCTGGTCGCCGCCGCGGTTCGAGTCGGCTCCAGGGTCGCCGCGACGCGCTTCCCGACCTACGACGCCGCCGAGGTCGCCGTCGAGGGACCCATCATGCGTGACGGGGGGGCCTCCCCGTTCCCCGGGGGTGCCGTCGGCACCGCCGCCGACGAGGTCGTCGAGCAAATCGACCGCGCCGACGAGGATCCGGCGGTCGAGGCGCTGGTGCTCCGACTCAACACCCCCGGCGGACAGGTCGTCCCGAGCGACGACATCAGGCGAGCGGCCGTCCGCTTCGACGGACCCACGGTCGCCTACGCCACCGACACCTGCGCGAGCGGCGGCTACTGGATCGCCTCGGGCTGCGACGAGTTCTGGGCGCGCGAGGCCTCCGTCGTCGGGAGCATCGGCGTGATCGGCTCGTCGGTGAACGTCCACGAACTGGCCGACGACCTCGGGATCTCCTACGAGCGGTTCGTCGCCGGCGCGTACAAGGACGCCGGGTCGTCGCTGAAACAGCCGACCCAGGCCGACCGCGAGTACCTCCAGGGCATCGTCGACGAGTTCTACGACGACTTCGTCGAGCGCGTCGCCGAGGGGCGGGACCTCGACCCCGAGGCCGTCCGCGAGACCGAGGCACGGGTGTTCCTCGGCGACGAGGCCCAGTCGCTCGGGCTGGTCGATCACCTCGGCGACCGCCGGGACGTCGAGGACCGCGTGGCGGAGTTGCTCGACGTCCCCGAGGTGACGGTCGAGGAGTTCGAACCCCAGCGCCGCCTCATGAACCGACTGCGCGGCGGCGCCGAGCGAGTCGCCTTCGCCCTCGGCGCGGGCGTGGCCTCGCGGCTGGCCGGCGACGCCGACGCCGAGTTCCGGTTCCGGTTCTGAGGGGTCGAAGCGAACAGTCGGGGTCGCTCCGGTGCGAAATCGCGGGCGCTTACGGCTCGTCGCGCGTGACGATCTCGACCTCGTGGCCGTCCATCGTCTTCGTGAAGGCGTAGCGGTCGCCGCAGGACTCGGGGTCGCGGTAGTCCTCGGCGTGCCGGCTCACGAGGGTGTCCCAGTAGTCGTGGAGGTCGGCGGTGCGCACCGCGACGTGGCCCCACGCGTCGCCGACGTCGTAGGTGCTGCCGTCGTAGTTGTAGGTGAGCTCGACGGACATCTCCTCGTCGGCCGCGCCCCGCGGCTTCACGAAGTACAGCGCGAAGGTGTCGAGTTCGGCCCGCCGGAACAGCTCGTAGTCGAGCTTGCGGGCGAACCAGCCGATCGCCTCCTCGGCGTCTTCGACCCGGATCATGGTGTGGTCGAGGCTCCACTTCGCGCCGTGGTCGCGCTCGACGAGTTCGATCTCGTGGCCGTCCGGGTCTTTCACGAACGCGTACTGGCCGCCGCAGGAGTCGGGGTCGCGGTAGTCCTCGACGCCGCCCTCGATCAGCTCCTCGTAGGCGTCGTAGACGTCCTCGACGCGGACGGCGATGTGACCCCAGGCGTCGCCCATGTCGTAGCTGCGGCCGTCGTGGTTGTAGGTGAGTTCGAGCGTGGCGCCGTCCTCGTGTTTGTCCGGCGGGGCGAGGAAGACGTTCGTGAACGTGTCGGCCTCCCAGCGGCCGTACTCCTCGTAGCCGAAGTGCGTCTTGTACCAGTCCAGCGACGCGTCGAGGTCCTCGACGCGCATCATCACGTGGTCGAGCGTGCCTTCCATGTTCGGAGGGTGGGTCGCGCGACCCAAAACCGTACCGAAGGCGGTGGTCTCGCCCGTCTCTGCCGGGGACCGAGCGCCGCGGTCACGGGCGACGTCCCAGCCCCAGCGCCGACCGGTAGCGCCACCACGCGACCGCCCAGCACAGCGCCGTTCCGAGCGGCGCGGCCGCGCGCCCGGGCTGGACCGAGAAGCCCCAGGCCAGCGAGGCCTGGAGGACGCCGACCGCGACGAGCAGCCCCGCGGTCACGCGGACGTCCTCGCGCCCGGCGACGGCACCGAGGGCGGCGCTCCCGAGCGCGAGGAGGTAGACGAGGACGCTCGTCGGCCAGGCGAGCAGGTACTGGGGAAGGCCGGCGGTGTACCGGAAGAGGAAGTCGGGGAGCGCGGTCACGACGAACGGGTCGAGACCGACGAGCCCCCACGCGAACAGCAACGTCGGGACGTTGCCGGCGTACAGTTGCACCGACCAGGGGACGAGGAGGAGCGCGAGGACGGCGGCGACGTCGGTGCGCGTGGAGGTCGGGGAGCCGCGGGTCGCCGTCACTTCCGGGCGACGATGCGCAGGACGTCCTCGTCGGCCAGTTCGTGGTCGCGACCCACCTGCTGTTCGTCGTGTTTCGCGCTCGGGCCGGTCACGCGGGCGAAGCGGAAGCGCTCCTCGAAGGAGCCCCCGAGCCGGTGGAGGGCGTCGTCGACGGTGTTCTCCCCCTCCATGAGGACGAGGGGTTCCTCGTAGTCGACGCCGCGCCCCGGCTTGTCCATGTAGACGCGGATGAGGCCCAGCTCCTCCCAGATCCGATCTTTCAGCGCGTCGAGGCCGCGCTCGGCCTCCGCGCTGATGAACACCGCCTCCTCGGGGTCGACGCCGACTTCTCGGAGCTCCTCGTCGACGGTCTCCTTGTAGTCGGGTTCGATCAGGTCGACCTTGTTGACGGCGACCAGCGAGGGGAGGTACACCCGGTTGTCCATCACGCCGTCGATGAGTTCGTCGATGGTGAGGTCGCCGCGAATCGTAACCTCCGCGTTGACGAACCCGTGCTCCCGGAGCACGTCCGTGATCGTGTCCTCCTCCAGCGAGACGTCGTCGGACGTGGTCACGTTCAGCCCGCCCTTGTGGGTCTTCGTGATCGAGAGGCTGGGCGGGGACGTGTCGAGGCGGATCTTGTTCTCGTACAGTTCCCGCCGGAGGCGCTCGTACTGCTGGATCTCGAAGACCGAGAGGAGGTAGATCACGAGGTCGGCCGTCCGGATCACCGACAGCACCTGCCGGCCGCCGCCGCGACCGCCGGCGGCACCCTCGATCAGGCCGGGCACGTCGAGCAACTGGATGTTCGCGCCGCGGTACTTGAGCATCCCCGGCTCGACGTTGAGGGTGGTGAACTCGTAGGCGCCGACCTCGCTGTCGGCGTTCGTCAGCGAGTTCAAAAGCGAGGACTTCCCGACGCTCGGGAAGCCCACGAGCGCGACGGTGGCGTCGCCGGTCTTCTCGACCGCGTAGCCGTCGCCGCCGCCCGAGGAGGACTGCCGCCGTTCGAGTTTCTCCTTTTTCTCCGCGAGTTTCGCCTTCAACCGGCCGACGTGCTGCTCGGTCGATTTGTTGTAAGGCGTGTTCGAGATCTCCTCGCGGAGGTCCTCGATCTCCTCCTCCAGTCCCATCACCAGGTCCTCGGCCACGTGCGTCGAAAAACCTGTTCCTTCCGCGCGGCGGCGGTTTCGATGTGATTATACCGGATGCCTCGCTCGTCTCGGACGACAGGCGATGCCCGATCCGGCGAACTTCCGAGACAGCACCCAGATCGTCGTGCCGTGCGACGCCCTCGACGGCCTGCGCGAGGCCATCGAGGCCGAGTTCACGGTGACGGTGTTCTCGCGGGACGGCGCGGAGTGCCTGATCCTCGGCAGCCCGATCGAGATCAAGGCCGTCTCGCGCTTTCTGGCCCACCACGGCGTCTCTATCCAGTGACCACCACGGCGTCTCTATCCAGTGACCACCACGGCGTCTCTATCCAGTGACCACCACGGCGTCTCTATCAGTACGCGGTTCTCGCGCCGAGGCTCGCCGGCGGGCTCGCCGGCGGGCGCGCAGGTGGCCGTCCCGGGTCGGCTTCCGAAGCGCTTTGTACCGTTCGGCACTTTCTGCCTGACATGGACGAGGATCCGGGGCTGAGCGAGCAGTACCGCACGGCCAGCCCGTGGCCCCTGTTCGTCGCGCTCGGGATTCCGATCTCCGAGATCGGCATCCTGTTCGACCTGTTTCCGGTGGCCGTGGGCGGTCTCATCCTGTTCAGCGGGAGCGTCGCCGGCATGGCGCGCGAGGCCGGCTACGCGCGCTCGCCGTGGCGGGCGCTCGCGGCGCTGGCGGTCGTCCTGGTCGTCCTCGGCTCGGGGCTCGCGTTCACGCCGATCGACCTCGTCACGCGCGGGTACGCGATCATCGTCGCCGGCGGGCTCCTCCTCTTCGCGAGCGTCGTCGGCCAGCTCGTCGTCGACGAGCGACCCCAGCCGGTGTAACACGACGGCGACGGGACGTGTAGCGGGCGACGGTGACCGAACGCACCCGGCCCGCTCGGCCACGGTGCCGCGGCGACGAACCAACAGCCTATTTGGTGAGTACCCGATACACCCGACCATGGCGACGCAGATATTCGACCGGGACACGATCCTCGATCTCGTGGTGAACTTCGTGCCGCTGTTCATCCTGCTGTTTTTCGTCGGCGCGTTCCTGTTCGTCAACCCGTTCGGGTTCGATCCCCTCACCTCCGGCTTGCAGTTTGCCATCGTCGTCGCGGCATTCGTCCTGCTCGGCATCCTGACGTACATCTCCGGGCGCGCGATCTCCGGCGCCGAGAAGCGCGGCGAGGTGTACCCGCCGGGCCAGGCGACCATCGAGGGCCAGAAGACGCTCCACGAGCTCGAAGAGGAAGAGGCCGAAACGCGCACACGACTGGCTGCCGAGACCGACGAGGCCTGACCGCGCCAACCGGCGACCTTTCGCACGCGCACACACAGCGCGCGCCGGCGGCCCGATCGCGGTGGCCGACCCGCCCGCCGTGTGCCGGTGCGGTGGTCATACCGTCGTGCCGCGGCCGTTTCCTCCCCCAGTTCCGGTTCGGGCCACGCCCCCGAGTGGTACGAAAATCGAACGACTGCGACGGGTGAGCATCGCGACCGATCCCGAACCTTTCATTACTGTGCGTTCCTGAGGACCTGACATGGAACTCAACGGGCAGTTGCTGCTCACCGTGCTCATGGGGGTGTTCCTCGTGGGCGTCGCCGCGTGGCTCGCGCGGGTGGAGAACTGGCGGTCGTACACGCCGCTCGCGAGCGGCGGCGGCCTGGCCGGCGAGACCGGTCGCGGCCACGAGGAGAAGCCGGGGGGGATCGTCCGCTGGCTCACCACGGTCGACCACAAGGACATCGGGATGCTGTACGGCGCGTACGCCGTTCTGGCGTTCGTCGTCGGCGGGCTGATGGTCGTGCTGATGCGGGTCGAACTGCTCGACCCCGGGCAGTCGGTCATCTCGAACTCGTTCTACAACTCGCTGCTGACGAGTCACGGCATCACCATGCTGTTCCTGTTCGGGACGCCGATCATCGCGGCGTTCGCGAACTACCTCGTCCCCCTGCTGATCGGCGCCGACGACATGGCGTTCCCGCGGATCAACGCCATCGCGTTCTGGCTGCTCCCGCCCGGCGCACTGCTCATCTGGGCCGGCTTCTTCCCCATCCCTGACCTCATCCCCGCCCAGACGGCCTGGACGATGTACACGCCGCTGTCGGCGCTCGAATCGGGGAACCAGGCCAACGCGGGCGTGGACCTGATGCTGCTCGGCCTCCACCTGACCGGTGTCTCCGCGACGATGGGGGCGATCAACTTCATCGCCACCATCTTCACCGAGCGCGACTCCCGGGTCTCCTGGGCGAACCTCGACATCTTCTCGTGGACCATCCTCACCCAGTCCGGGCTGATCCTCTTCGCCTTCCCCCTGCTCGGGAGCGCCCTCGTCATGCTCCTGCTCGACCGGAACTTCGGCACCACGTTCTTCGCCACGGACGGCGGCGGGGCGCTCCTCTGGCAGCACCTGTTCTGGTTCTTCGGCCACCCCGAGGTGTACATCCTCGTGTTGCCGCCGATGGGCATCGTCAGCTACGTCCTCCCCCGGTTCTCGGGGCGGCGGCTGTTCGGGTTCAAGTTCGTCGTCTACTCGACGCTCGCCATCGGCGTCCTCTCCTTCGGCGTCTGGGCCCACCACATGTTCGCGACGGGCATCGACCCGCGCCTGCGGGCATCGTTCATGGCAGTGTCGCTCGCCATCGCGATCCCGAGCGCGGTCAAGACGTTCAACTGGATCACGACGATGTGGAACGGGAAACTCCGGCTGACGACGCCGATGCTGTTCTGTATCGGCTTCATCTCGAACTTCATCATCGGCGGCGTCACCGGCGTGTTCCTCGCCTCGGTCCCCGTCGACCTGGTGCTCCACGACACCTACTACGTCGTCGGGCACTTCCACTACGTCGTCATGGGCGCCATCGCCTTCGCGGGCTTCGCGGGGCTGTACTACTGGTACCCGCTGTTCACGGGTCGGATGTACCAGCGCACGCTCGGCAAGTGGCACTTCTGGCTGTCGATGATCGGGACGAACCTGACGTTCTTCGCCATGATCCTGCTCGGCTACGGCGGGATGCCCCGGCGCTACGCGACCTACCTCCCGCAGTTCGCCACGCTCCACCAGGTCGCCTCCGTGGGCGCGTTCCTCATCCTGGTCGGCTCGATCTTCTGGGTGTACAACTTCGTCGTCTCCTGGTTCGACGGCCCCCGCGTCGAGAGCGGCGACCCGTGGAACCTCGACGCCTACGGCATGAAGACCGGCGAGTGGCAGTGGTTCGAGCGCAAGCGCGAGACCTCGCTCGCCGTCGCCGACGGCGGCGAAGAGGAGGCGCGAACCGACGGCGGGACCGACGCGGGCGAGGGCGACGGCGCCGACGCCGGCGACTGAACGCGGTTTCCCGGCTACTCTTTTTCTCCGAGTGCGGGCGTGTCCGCCCGTCGTTCGACCGCTACGCCGAACGCCCAGACGCGTCGAGCGATCCGCTCGGCAGGCGGTGTGACGGTGTGGCTCGCTGACGCGACGGGGGTGATGGTCGTCGCTGGCGGCTCGCTGACGCGACGGCGTTCAGGCGATGAGGATGATGCCCGTGGCGAACATCAACACGACCACTGCGGCGAGGACGAGTCCGAGGAGGTCGGTGTCCGACATACCCCGACGTTCGGGCGGCGCGGACAAAGGTGGATCGGTTCGGCGGGGCGTCGACGGGCCGGCACGACCGGTTCCGTCGGCCGGGCTTCGAAAGGGCTACCCCGCTCGCGGGACCAGCGTCGACCGTGACGACGGCACTCCGTGGGCGGCGGTTCGTCCTCGCGCTGTACGCGCTGCTCGTCGCCTTCGCGGGCGTCGCGGGGGCGCTGTTCGCGTCGACCGTGGCGAACCCCGAACCGCCGGCGCTGTTCTTCCTCGTTCCGCTCCCGCCGACCGCGCTCGGCTTCGCCGTCTACGGGGCCGTCACCATCGCCGTCGTGCTCGGCGTCCCGCTGGCGCTCGTCGCCCGGGTCTCCGCGGACCTGGACGATTCCGGCCCCCCGTCGTGACCGGCAGCCGGACTCGTCCGTTCCGCCGTGGGACGGCGGTTCTCCCGCACCGGCTCTGGCGAAATATCTGTACCTGGACACAGACGTGGTGCTGAATACCAGAGGCCGTATTCGGCATCTGACCCATCTGCAACGTCGCCTCTCTCTCGGAGCGTAGTCGGCTCTCGTTTTCGCCCTTCGATTATATCCTCGGAAGGTGCGGCGAAATGTTCGGGACAGCACCAATCTGATCCAGGCCCACCCACCGCCGAGTTTATCTGACTGTTGAAACAACCGCCCCGCATGGCCGAACAGCCTGTCGACGTCGAGCCGGGCGGTCAGAACGTCGCTGGTGAGACGCCGGCAGCGGAGCCAGAAGCCGTCACCGACGACACGACGGTCCACGACGACGACGTCGAACTCGAGCGGACGATCGGGCTGGTCGGCGGGCTGGCGATCGGGATCGGGACCATGATCGGCGCCGGTATCTTCGTCTTCCCGGGGTTAGCCGCGTCCAACGCGGGCCTCGCTGCTACGCTCTCGTTCGCGATCGGCGGGCTGATCGCGCTGTTGGTGGCGCTGCCGACCTCCGAACTCGCCACCGCGATGCCCCGGAGCGGCGGCGGCTACTATTTCATCTCGCGGGGGATGGGGACCGCCTACGGTGCGATCGTCGGTCTGGGCCTGTGGCTGGGCCTGATGTTCGCTTCCGCGTTCTATCTCGTCGGGCTCGGCCACTACGCGAGTGCCGTGTTCGGCGAGCTCGGTGTCGGGCTGCCGTTCAGCCCCGTCATCGGGATCGGGCTGTTGTTCGGGGCAGCCCTGACAGCGTTGAGCATCGGTGGCACGGAGAACACGGCCAAACTCCAGAACGTGGTCGTGGGGATTCTCCTCGTGGTGCTCACGCTTTTTCTCTCGTACGGCGTCCTCGACGCTGTGGGCGTGTTCGGTGGTGCCTCCGCTCCGGAGCAGTTCTTCTCCAGAGGGTACTTTCCGGTGTTGACGACCGCGGCGCTCGTGTTCACCTCGTACCTGGGGTTCGCCCAGGTCGCGACCGTCGCGGGCGAGATCAAACAGCCGGGTCGGAACCTCCCGCTCGCGATGGTCGGGTCGGTCCTCATCGTCACCGTCTTCTACGTCGTGACGATCTTCGTCGCGACCAGCGCCTTCGGTGCGGATCGGCTGGGGCAGTTCGGGGAGACGGCGATGGTCGAAGTCGCCCGTGACTTCCTCGGATTGCCCGGTGCGGTCGCGATCCTCGGGGCCGGGCTGTTGGCGACGTTCTCCAGCGCGAACGCGTCGATACTCAGCGCCTCGCGGGCGGTGTACGCGCTGAGCCGTGACGCCTTGCTCCCCAGAAAGGCGAGCGAGGTCAACCTCAGGTACGGCACGCCACACGTCGCGCTACTCGCTGCTGGCGGGCCGATCCTCGTCCTCGTCGCGACCGGTCAGGTCGAACTGCTCGCGGAGGTCGCCTCGTTCCTCCACCTGATCATGTACGGGCTCATGTGTGTCGCGCTGATCGTGTTGCGACGGCGGAATCCCGAGTGGTACTCTCCAAGCTACCGCGTGCCGGGCTATCCAGTGGTCCCGGCCGTCGGTGCGCTCGCGAGCTTCGGACTGATCGCGTTCATGCAGCCCGCGTCGATCGGCATCGGCATCGTGGTGATGCTCGTCTCGTACCTCTGGTACCGTTATTACGCTGGGGACGTCACACTCAAGGGAGATATCTGACCATGACGGACCGACCATCCATACTCGTCCCGATTCGCGTGCTCGAAGGGGAATCGGTCCCGGAGGGGGTTCCCGACCTCCTCGCGCACGCCCACGTCGTCCTGCTGGGGTATCACGTCATCCCGGAACAGACGGCACCCGGACAGGCGCAGATGCAGTTCGAGGACCGGGCCACGGAACGGCTCGACGAGTACGAGGTGATATTCGAGGAGGCGGGGGCGACCGTCGAGCGGCGGCTCGTGTTCACCCACGACGGCCAGAAGACGATCGATCGGACGATCACCGAACACGACTGTCTGGCCGTGCTCGTCCCGAACGCCAGCGGTCCGGTCGAAGACGTGCTCGTCGCTGTCCGGGGTGCCGTGGGCATCGACCGTCTGGCCCGAGTCGTCGCAGGGCTGTTCGGGGAGACGGACGCGTCGGTGACGCTGTACCACGTCGCCGAGTCGGACGAGACGGATGAAGACGTCGGGACACTGCTGGATGGGATGGTGGGTCGGCTGGAGGACCAGGGCGTGGACGCCTCGAGGATCGAGACGCGCGTCGACCGCGATCAGGAGACCCTCGACGCGATTGTCGATGCAGCCGACCCGTTCGACGTCGTCGTCATGGGTGAGTCCGATCCCTCCCTGGCGACGTTCGTGTTCGGGATGCCGGCCGACCAGGTCGCAGACCGGTTTCTCGGCCCTGTCCTCGTGGTCCAGCGGGAACCTTCCCGAGACCCGGAGGAATGACCCCTCGTCCCGCAGGATGGGGCTCCTCGGTGGCCCCCAGTCGTTTGGGTCCCCGGGGGCGACGTTCCTGTTGCGGACGGTAGTCGGTGGCGTGTGTTGCAAGACCTTCCATGCCCTGTTCGGGATGATGGCGGTTTTCCGCTCTGCTGACTATGGGCCCTGGATTCAGCACGACGCTTGAACCCTCTCACCGATCGAGGGTTTCAGCGAGGCCCTCGCCCTTGGAAATCGGGGCAAGGAATTAAGCACCCTTGCGAGGAAGTCGCTGACATGTACCACGTCGTGATCGGCGTCGACGAGGACGAGGATCGTGCGCTAGCCTGTGCCCGGGCCGTCGGGGCGCTCCCGGGGGACGCCTCGGAGATCGAGGTAACCATCGTTCACAGTTTCACCGACAACCCGAGCGGGGCCTCCGCGACGCAGGTCCACTCGGTTCGGGAGGTCGAGGACTACCTGGATTCCGAGGGGATCGCCTACGAGGTGGCCGACACCAGCGGCGACCCGGCGGATCAGCTGCTCGACACGGCCTCGACGGTCGACGCGGACCTCATCGTGGTCGCGGGACGCAAGCGCTCCCCGGCCGGCAAGGCGCTGTTCGGCAGCGTCACGCAGACGGTCATCCTCAACGCCGGCCGGCCCGTGATGGTGGCCGGCGAGGCCAAGCAGGTCGAGGACTGACACCGGATCGGACGAGCGCACGCCGTGCGGCGGCGTGCGCGCGGTCAACAGGAACGTTTTGTACCGCCGCATCGTAGTCCACGCCATGCAGGTACGCGAAGCCACCGCCGAGGACGCCGAGGGGATCCGCTCGGTCGCGCGCGCGTCGCTGTCGGCGTCCTACGGCGCGGTGCTCACCGAGGACGTGATCGAGGCGGCGGTCCAGGAGTGGTACGCCGAGGACTTCGACCAGGACCTGGCCGACGAGCGCTCGGTGTACCTCGTCGCCGACGACGAGGACGACGGCGTCGTCGGCTTCTCCCAGAGCTACCTGGTCGGCGAGGACGCCGAGATCGGGGAGATCGCCTGGCTCCACGTCGCCCCGGAGGCCCGCGGCGAGGGAGTCGGCTCGCAGCTGTTCACCGAGACCGAACGCGCCCTGCACGAGGCGGGGGCGACGACGCTCGTCGGGCGGGTCCTCGCGGCGAACAAGGCGGGCGTGGAGTTCTACGATTCGAGCGGCTACGAACCGGGCGACGATCGCGAGGTGCGCGTCGGCGACGAGACGTTCGTCGAGCGGACGTTCCTGAAGCTCTCGGACGCCGAGGGCGAGGACGTGACGGAGATCGGCCTCGACCGGCGCCAGCTCCCCGACGGGCGCGCGGTCTACGTCGCCTACGACGAGGCCGACCGGGCCTCCAGGGGGCCCCTGTACGCGGTCTACCTGGACGACGAGCGCGACCGCCGCTACGGCTGGTACTGCAGCGCCTGCGGGAGCTTCGACGTGGCGATGGACTCGATGGGGCGCGCGCAGTGCGCCGAGTGCGGCAACGAGCGCAAACCGACCCGCTGGGACGCGAGCTACCTCTGATCGCGCCGTCCCGCGTCGCCGGGTCCCGCTGATCCGTGCAGAGGCCGGCGCACTCTCTCGTCGCCCGACACGCCGTTCCCGCACGGCGTTCCGCCCGTTGCCCGCGCGGCGTTCCGACCGCCGGTCCATGCGCCAACGGTTCTCACATATCTCTCACGACCGGATCGATCCCCTTTTTCCCCACTCACAACTATGCACGACAATGTCGTGGTCGCGCGGGCCGTGTCCGTCGGCATGGTACTCTCTGCGTACACCGGCCGGAGTCCCGTCGACGACGACCGCACCATCGGCCGCGTCTCGCGGCACCACCGCTGGACGGTGGACGGCGACCTTCGCGACCGGTGTGGCCACTGCGGCGGCGAACTCACGCCGGCCGAGCGCCACCTGCTGGTGACGTTGCGGGCCTCGGCGCCGCTGGACGACGCCCGGCGCTACCTCTGTGACGAGACCTGCCTGCGCGAGTGGGTGGGGGAGTAGGCCGGTCAGTCGCCCTCGGCTCGCCGCTGGATGTCGCGGACGACGTCGGGGTTGCGCAGCGTGGTAGTGTCCCCGAGTTCCTCGCCGTTGGCGATCTGTTCGAGCAGGCGGCGCATGATCTTCCCCGAGCGGGTCTTCGGGAGTTCCTCGGTGAACACGACCGCCTCGGGGCGGGCGATCGGGCCGATGGCGTCCTCGACGCCCTCGACGATGCGCTCGCGCATGTCCTGGTTACCGGCCTGGCCCTCCTCCAGGATCACGTAGGCGTAGACGGCCTCGCCCTTGATGTCGTGCTCCCCGCCGACGACGGCGGCCTCGGCGACGCCCTCGACGCCGACGATGGCGGACTCGATCTCCATCGTTCCCAGGCGGTGCCCGGAGACGTTGATCACGTCGTCGACCCGGCCGAGGACGGTTATGTACCCGTCGTCGTCGATCTTCGCGCCGTCCTCGGGGAAGTACACCCAGTCGTCCGGGTCGTCGGAGTCGGTGTCGGAGTACTCCGCCCAGTACTCCTCGACGAACCGCTCGTCGTTGCGGTACAGCGTCCGGAGCATCCCGGGCCAGGGTTTCTGGACGGTGAGGTAGCCCGCGTGGCCCGCCTCGACCTCCTCGCCCGCGGCGTCGACGACGCGCACGTCGAGTCCCGGGAGCGGCGGGCCGGCGCTCCCCGGCTTCATGGTGTTGATGCCGGGGAGCGTCGAGATCATCATCCCTCCCGTTTCGGTCTGCCACCAGGTGTCCACGACCGGGCACTCCTCGCCGCCGATGTGCTTGTAGTACCACTTCCAGGCCCGCGGGTTGATCGGCTCGCCGACCGTCCCGAGGAGCCGGAGGCTGGAGAGGTCGTGCTCGGCGGGGTACTCGCCGCCCCACTTCATGAACGCGCGGATGGCGGTGGGCGCGGTGTACAGTTGGGTGGCGCCGTACTCCTCGACGATCTCCCAGAGGCGGTCGCGTTCGGGGTGGTCGGGGGCGCCCTCGTACATCATCGTCGTGGTGCCCAGCGAGAGCGGGCCGTAGACGATGTAGGAGTGGCCGGTGATCCAGCCGATGTCCGCGGCGCAGAAGTAGGTGTCCTCGGGCTTGACGTCGAGGACGGCGTGGGAGGTCCAGGTCACCCACGACATGTACCCGCCGGTGGTGTGTTTCACCCCTTTGGGCTTGCCCGTCGTCCCCGAGGTGTACATCATAAAGAGCATGTCCTCGGCGTCGCGCTCGACGGGGTCGACCGTGGCGCCCTCCTGTTCGGCGACGACGTCGGCGTAGGCGTGCTGGCCGTCCGCGAGGTCGTGGCCGTAGCCGTCGCCCTCCAGCAGGCGCTCGACGACGACCGTCCCCGCGACGTCGTGGTCGACGCCGCCGAGCCCCTCGTTGGCCTTCGACAGGTGGTCGAGCGGGTCGCCCCGGCGGTAGTAGCCGTCGCAGGTGATCAGGTACTCCGAGTCGGCGGCGTTCATCCGCGTCGCCAGCGCGTCCGCCGAGAAGCCGGCGAACACCACCGAGTGCGGCGCGCCGATCCGCGCGCAGGCCAGCATGGCGATGGGGAGTTCGGGGATCATCGGCAGATACATCGTGACGACGTCGTCCTCGCCGACGCCCATCTCGCGGAGGGCGGCCGCGAACTCGTTGACCTCGCGGTGGAGTTCCTCGTAGGTGAACGTGCGGTTGCGCTCGCTCGTGGGTTCGCCGATCCACTCGATGGCGACCTCGTCGCCGCGCTCGTCGAGGTGGCGGTCGATCGCCTCGTAGGAGGCGTTCAGCGACCCGCCCGTGAACCACTCGTAGAACGGCGGGTTCGAGTCGTCGAGTACCCGGTCGTAGCCGTCGAACCAGTCGAGCATCTCGGCGGCCGCCTCCCAGCACTCCGGCCAGTTCTCCTCGAACTCGTCGTAGATCCCCTCGTCGGTGACGTTCGCCTGCTCGACGAACCCCGCCGGCGGATCGAAGGCAGCCTGTTCGGCCAGTCGCGCCTCCAGTTCCACGGTATCGTCTGACATGGTATGGTGATAGTTCCGAATCCTCCATGATAAACTTGTGCCACCCGGCGGCGGTTCAGGTAAAAAAATCCGCCGACGGCAGCGGCGCACGAGTCGGCCGTCCTGGCGGCGGGACGGCCGCGCTCGGAGCGAGCCCGGATCGGGGACGGCTGCGGGCGGACTGCGGAGGTGGCCGCGGGCGGATCACGGGCGAAGCGGGGCCCGTCGCGGGCGCTCGCGTCTCACGCCGCCCGGTGCTCGCTGTAGGTGCCGTAGGCCTCCCGGAAGACGGCCACGATCTCGCCCATCGTCGCCTCGACGGTGACGGCCTCGACGACCGCAGGCATGACGTTCTCGTCGCGCTCGACGGTGCCGGCGAGGGCGTCGAGGGCCGCCGCCACGGCGTCGTCGTCGCGCTCCGCCTTGACCGCCGCGAGCCGGTCGCGCTGTCGCTCCTCGACCGCCTCGTCGACGCGGTGGACCTCGGTGTCGGGGTCGTCGTCGGTCGCGTAGACGTTGACACCGACCACGGTCTCCTCGCCGCGCTCGACGCGCCGCTGGTACTCGTAGGCCGCGTCGCCGATCTCGCGCTGGAAGTACCCCTCCTCGATCCCCCGGAGGACGCCGTCGCGGACCGATCCGTCGCCCATCTCGCGGATCTCCTCTATGGACGTCAGCGCCTCCGCCTCGATCTCGTCGGTGAGCGCCTCGACGGCGAACGACCCCCCGAGCGGGTCGACGACGTCGGCGACGCCGGACTCCTCGGCGAGCACCTGCTGAGTGCGCAGGGCGACGCGGACGGCCTCCTCGCTCGGCAGGGCGAGCGCCTCGTCGTAGCTGTTGGTGTGGAGGCTCTGGGTGCCCCCGAGGACCGCCGCGAGCGCCTGGAGCGTGACGCGGACGACGTTCACGAGGGGCTGCTGGGCCGTCAGCGCCTGCCCTGCCGTCTGGGTGTGGAACTTCAGCTGTTTCGACGCCGGCTCCTCGGCGCCGTACCACTCGGCCATACAGCGGGCGTACAGCCGGCGGGCCGCCCGGAACTTCGCCACCTCCTCCAACACGGAGTTGTGGGAGTTGAAGAAAAAGGAGAGCTGCGGGGCGAAGTCGTCGACGTCGAGGCCGCGGTCGATCGCGTCCTCGACGTAGGCGAAGCCGTCGGCGAGGGTGAAGGCGAGTTCCTGGACCGCGGTCGACCCGGCCTCGCGGATGTGGTACCCGGAGATCGAGATGGGCCGAAACTTCGGGGTCTCGCGGGCGGCGTACTCGATCGTGTCGGTGACCAGTTTGAGCGACGGTTCCGGGGGGACGACCCACTCCTTCTGGGCGATGAACTCCTTGAGCATGTCGTTCTGGAGGGTCCCTCGCAGTTGCTCGCGGGGCACGCCCCGCCGGTCGGCCAGCGCGACGTACATGGCGAAGATCACCGGCGCGGAGGGATTGATCGTAAAGGACGTGGACACCTCGTCGAGCGGGATGCCCTCGAACAGGCGCTCGAAGTCGCGCAGGGTGTCGACGGCGACGCCCTCCCGCCCCACCTCGCCGGCGGCCATCGGGTCGTCGGAGTCGAACCCCATCAGCGAGGGCATGTCGAAGGCCGTCGACAGCCCCGTCTGGCCGTGGTCGATCAGGTACTGGAAGCGCTCGTTGGTCGCCTCGGCGGTGCCGAAGCCGGCGAACTGGCGCATCGTCCAGGCCCGCCCGCGGTACATCGTCGGGTAGACGCCGCGGGTGTACGGGAACTCGCCGGGGAAGCCCAGGTCGCGAGTGTAGTCGAGATCGGCCACGTCGGCGGGCGTGTACAGGTCGTCGACGGTGCGGTTCGAGACGGTGGCGAACCGCTCCCGCCGCTCGCCGCTGCGCCCGCGGGCGGGGTCCCGCGTCTCGGTCGCCCAGCGCTCGCGGGCCGCGCGGATCTCGGCCAGGTCCGCCTCGTCGTACATGCCCCGAGGTGGGCTGCAGAACCATTAAGGATTCGGGGTGACCGACCGTGTACGGCGGTCACCGACGCCCGGGGCTACCCGAAGTTCTCGACCTTCGCGGCGTCGGGGTCGCCCCCGGCGGCCGCGATGGCCTCGCGCGCGCGGTCGACGAACGAGGCGAACCCGTAGACGAACACCTGCTCGTCCGGATCGTCGGTGAGCGCGCGCCTGGCGTGGGACGTCAGGTCGGCGTCGGCGTCGTCGAGTTCGACCGTCGCGCCGAGGGCCGCCAGCGACTCCAGGCGCTCGACGTGGGCGTGGCCGTCGTCCAGGTAGACGACGGCGGCGTCGTTGCCGGCGCCGAGGGCGCGCTCGGCGATGCCGACCGCCGGCCCGACGCCGGGACCGCCCGCCAGCACCACCGCCCGCGCCTCCCCGTCGTAGAAGTTCGAGCCGAACGGCCCCGAGAGGTCGAGTTCGTCGCCGGGTTCGAGGGCCGCGAGGTGCTCGCTGAACGGGCCGCTCGCCTCGGGGTCGACCTCCACGGTCACCTCGAAGGTGTCCTCGACGTCCGGCGAGGACAGGGTGTAAAAGCGGGCGTACTCCTCGCCGTCGACCGTGGCGGCGAGCTTGACGAACTGTCCCGGCTGGGCGCCGAACTCCGCGGGCGTCTCGAACTCGATGGCGACGGTTCGCGGCCCGACGGTTCGAACCGCGTCGACGACGACGGTCGCGTCCATACGCGCCGTTTCAGCCGGCGGACCAAAGGCGCTTCCGATCCGTACCCCGCCGGCGGGAACGGGCGGACGGACGTCGCGGCGAGGCGGCCTGCCGCGCGGTGAGTTCCGGTCGGCGGCGCACCGTGACGCGCGGTGATTTCCGGTCGGCGCCGCGCCGTTCGGCGGCGGCGATTCCCGGCGGTCGAGAGCCGCGGATTCGGGACTGTCCGGACGACCGAAACTCGCAGGTGTCGGTGGCCGAGGTGCCCTTTCAGAAGGCTTTTGATCGGTCCTAAGAAACCCCCCGTACAGCATGCCTGCGGACTTCAACTGGGCCATCGGCGGCGAAGCCGGCGATGGAATCGACTCTACGGGGAAGATCTTCGCCCAGGCGCTCTCACGGGCCGGCCGACACGTCTTCACCTCCAAGGATTTCGCCTCGCGAATCCGCGGAGGCTACACGGCGTACAAGGTCCGGACGGCGGTCGATCCGGTACAGAGCGTCGTCGACCGGCTCGACGTTCTCATCGCGCTCACCCCGCGAACGATCGACGAGAACCTGGACGAACTCCACGAGGGCTCGGTCATCATCTACGACGGGGAGCGCACCACGATGCAGGACGTGGAGATCCCCGAGGGGATGATCGGGCTCGACGTGCCGCTGAAGAGCCTCGCCGAGGAGGCCGGCGGGGCGATCATGCGCAACGTCGTCGCGCTCGGCGCCGCCTGCGAGGTAGCGAACTTCCCCATCGAGAACTTGGACAGCGCCCTGGAGAAGCGCTTCGGCTCGAAGGGCGAGGCGCTCGTCGAGAACAACAAGGAGGCCGCCCGGAAGGGCAAGGCCCACGTCGCCGAGAAGTTCGACCACGAGTACGACTACGACCTGGAGACGACCGACGCCGACTACGTCCTGCTCAACGGCGACGAGGCCATCGGGATGGGCGCCATCGCCGCAGGCTGTCGCTTCTACGCCGGCTACCCGATCACGCCCGCGACGGACGTGATGGAGTACCTCACCGGCCGGATCGACCGCTACGGCGGCCACGTCGTCCAGGCCGAGGACGAACTCAGCGCGATCAACCTCGCGCTCGGCGCCGCCCGCGGGGGCGCGCGGTCGATGACCGCCACGTCCGGGCCGGGGATCGACCTGATGTCCGAGACGTTCGGGCTGGCGGCCACCGCGGAGACGCCGCTGGTGATCGTCGACGTGATGCGCTCGGGCCCCTCGACGGGGATGCCCACGAAACAGGAGCAGGGCGACCTCAACATGACGCTGTACGGCGGCCACGGCGAGATCCCCCGGTTCGTCGTCGCCCCCACGACCATCGACGAGTGCTTCTGGAAGACCGTCGAGGCGTTCAACCTCGCGGAGAAGTACAACACGCCGGTGTTCGTCCTCTCGGATCTGGCGCTCGCGGTGACCGAACAGACGTTCCCGCCCGAGGCCTTCGACATGGACGACGTCGAGATCGACCGGGGCAAGCTCGTCGACGACGACTCCGTCGAGGAGTGGCTCGACGAGGAGGGCCGGTTCCGCGCCCACGCGATCACCGACGACGGCATCTCGCCGCGGGCCGCCCCCGGCACCGTCGACGGCGCGCACATGTCGACCGGCCTCGAACACGACGAACTCGGGCGGCGGACGGAGGACACCGGGATGCGAGTCAAGCAGGTCGACAAGCGCCAGCGGAAGGTCGAGACGGCCCGCGAGCGCGAGGACTGGGCGGTTCGCGAGTACGGCGACCCCGACGCGGACACGCTGGTCCTCTCGTGGGGGTCCAACGAGGGGGCGATGGTCGAGGCCATCGACTTCCTGGCCGAGGACGGCGTCGACGTCCGGTTCCTCTCGGTCCCGTACATCTTCCCCCGGCCGGACCTCACCGAGGAGATCGCCGACGCCGAGGACGTGATCGTCGTCGAGTGTAACGCGACGGGCCAGTTCGCAGACCTCCTGGAGCGCGACGCGCTCCGCCGGGTCGAACGCGTCAACAAGTACGACGGCGTGCGGTTCAAGGCCGACGAACTCGCAGACGAAATCGAGCGGAAGCTGGAGGCAACCCAATGAGCTCAGAGGTCAGATTCACCGACTTCAAGTCGGACAAGCAGCCCACGTGGTGTCCCGGATGCGGCGACTTCGGGACCATGAACGGCATGATGAAAGCGCTCGCGGAGACGGGCAACGACCCCGACAACACGTTCGTCGTCGCGGGCATCGGGTGCTCCGGCAAGATCGGCACCTACATGCACTCCTACGCGCTCCACGGCGTCCACGGCCGGGCGCTCCCCGTGGGGACGGGCGTCAAACTCGCCCGCCCCGACCTGGAAGTGATGGTCGCCGGCGGCGACGGCGACGGCTACTCCATCGGCGCCGGCCACTTCGTCCACGCCGTCCGCCGGAACGTCGACATGAGCTACGTCGTCATGGACAACCGCATCTACGGCCTGACGAAGGGGCAGGCCTCGCCCACGTCGCGGCAGGACTTCGAGACGTCGACGACGCCCGAGGGTCCGAAACAGCCCCCCGTCAACCCGATGGCGCTCGCGCTCGCCTCCGGTGCCTCCTTTATCGCCCAGTCCTTCTCCTCGGACGCGCTGCGCCACCAGGAGATCGTCCAGGCGGCCATCGAGCACGACGGCTTCGGCTTCGTCAACGTGTTCTCGCCCTGCGTGACGTTCAACGACGTCGACACCTACGACTACTTCCGCGACAACCTCGTCGACCTCGCCGAGACCGACCACGACCCCGGCGACTACGAGAGCGCGAAGACGAAGATCCTCGACTCCTCGAAGGAGTACATGGGCGTCATCTGGCAGGACGAGGGGTCGGTGCCCTACGCCGAACAGCACGGCGTCACCGAGAACATGGCCGACATCCCCGACGGCGCCCCCGAGGACGCGATGGACCTCGTGCGGGAGTTCTACTAACCGACCTTTTTTCCGCTCGGGTGCCGCCTTCGGCGGCACCGCTCGCGCAAAAAAGCTCGATCAAAAAACTCCGCGAGGCTCGGGACTCACTTCGTTCGTCCCTCGCTCGCGGTCCCCGTCGGTGTGATACCACCACCGCACCGGCCGCACCACTGCCGCACCGCCCCACCACCGCACCGATCCGCCGACTCCCCCCGTTTCCACGACCCTCGTCGCCGCCGACCTGTCACGAACGTCGCAACGCGGATACAAGTCCGTCGGTCCCGAAGTCACCGACGCAATGCCAGACTTCGAGGATCGGGTGGCGGTCGTCACCGGCGCGGGATCGGGAATCGGACAGGAGGTCGCCGTCGAGTTCGCTGCGGCGGGTGCGCGCGTCGTCGTCGGCGACGTCGACGAGGAGGGCGGCCGGGAGACGGTCGAACAGATCGAGTCCGCCGGCGGCGAGGCGACGTTCGTCGACGCGGACGTGACCGACATGGCCGCCGTCGAGTCGATGGTCGAGACGGCCGTCGACGAGTACGGCCGTCTCGATTTCGGCGTCAACAACGCCGGGATCGGCGGGGATCAGAAACCGACCGGCGAGTACACGGAGGAGGGGTGGGAGCGCGTCATCGACGTCAACCTCAACGGCGTCTGGCGCTGCACGAAAGCCGAACTGGAGCGAATGGCCGAACAGGACGGGGGCGGCGTCGTGGTCAACATGGCGTCGGTACTCGGCCTCGTGGGCTTTGGAACGGCGTCGGCCTACACCGCGGCCAAACACGGCGTCGTCGGCCTCACGAAGACCGCGGCGCTGGAGTACGCCGAGCAGGACGTCCGCGTCAACGCCGTCTGCCCTGGCTTCGTCGAGACGCCGCTGCTGGCGGACGCGGGGATCACCAGCGACGAGGAGATGCGCGAGCAGATCGAGGGGCTGCACGCGATGAACCGCCTCGGGCGACCCGAGGAGATCGCCGACGCGGTCCTGTGGGTCTGCTCGGACGGCGCGTCGTTCGTGACGGGCGAGGAGATCACGGTCGACGGGGGGTACACGAGCAGGTGACCGCGGCGGCGCGTCCAAGCGACGGCGTCCGAGCGACGCCGACCGCGCGCCGCCTCCCCCGGTGGGGTCGCGTCGACCGACTCCGATCACGCCGGTTCGACGTACAACTGGTAGCGCTGACTGCACTCCAGGCAGCGCGCGTCGTCGTCCTCGATGAGTGCGGTGACCAGGATCTCGCCGTGCTCGCAGTTCGGGCACTCGTACACCAGCGAGTCCCCGGCGATCCGGTGGGCGATGGCGTTCGTGTTCTCTACCGTGAGCGTCGAGCGTGACATGGGTTCCCCCTCTGTACGATGTCGGATGGACCACATAAAGTTGCACGTTAGCAAATCACATTGTCGGTCGAGTGGACCCCTTCCCGACGCGGACCACTGCCGACGCGGGTCACGCGGCGGCGTCGACGAGCGCCGGACGGGCGGTCCCGAGCGGATCCGACGCGCCCCCGAGACAGCCCGAAAGGCCTGACGGACTGCGAGCGCCGCCGCACGTCGAACTGCCGTCATGACGGGGGCACGTCGCGCGAGGAGATATCCCTGCCCCGTCGCGGGACGCGCACGTCGGTCACGTCGGGCGGCAATCGTGTTGTCCGCGCCCCGTCAGGTCCATACAGTTGATTTTTATGAGGGCCACGACAATGGAGCGTAACATGGCTGCGGACACAGACAGCGGCGCTCGCGGGACGTCAGGTGGTCGAGCCTGGTCCGGCGACGTCGTGATCGTCGGCGGCGGGACAGCCGGGGCCTTCGCCGGCGCGACGGCGGCCGGCGAGGGGCTCGACGTGGTGCTCGTTGAGCGCAAGAGCGAGGACGAGGCCGGACACATCGCCTGCGGGGACGCGATCAAGGGCAAGTCGACGTTCCCCGACGTCATCGACCTCGACTACCTCCGCGACGAGTCGTTCACCAACCAGAACATCCGGCGCGCCATCTTCGAGAACCCGCGCGACGGTGAGGAGATCGACATCCCGTTCAACGAGCCCGGGGCGGTTCTCGACCGCAAGCGCTACGGCGAGATCATCCTGGAGGAGGCCGAGCGCGTCGGCGTCGACGTCCACTACGACACCGTCGTCCAGGACGTGATCCAGGAGGACGGGCGGGTGCAGGGCGTCCGGGCTAAACACAGGGGACAGGTCCGCGAGTACCGCGCCGAGGTGACGATCGACGCCGCGGGCGCGCTCTCCCTGCTCCAGGACAAGACCGACTTCTCCGGGTCGACGTTCGACACCAATGTCTCCTACCAGCAGTTCTGCTCGGCCTACCGCGAGATCGTCGAGATCGACGAGGAGCCGGACTGGTCGGACGCCATCGTGTTCAAGCCGACCGAGGAACTGGGCTACCTCTGGTACTTCCCGCGGACGGGCACGGAGATCAACGCCGGCCTCGGCTTCCAGATGAACAAGGAGCCGATGAAGCTGGTGGAGGTGCTCAAGCGGGACCTCCGCAGTCGCGCGGAGTTCGCCGGCGCCCGCGTGAAGGACAAACTCGGCGCGGCCCTCCCCACCCGTCGCCCGTACGACTCGGCGGTCGCCCCCGGCTTCGTCGCCGTCGGCGACGCGGCGGGCCACGTCAACCCCACGACCGGCGGCGGCATCCCGGGCGCCGCCAAGTCCGCCCACTGGGCCGCCCAGGTCGCCACCGAGGCCATCGGCGACGGCGACGTGAGCGAGGCCAACCTCTGGGAGTACAACCGGCGCGTGATGACCGACTTCGGCAAGCGCTTCGCCGCCGTCGACCTGTACAACATCTGGGGGAGCGCCCACGACGTCGACGAACTCGTCGACATCGTCACCGCGGTCCCCGGCCAGCAGCTCGTCGACGCCCTCAGCAAGGGCTCCTCCGAGATGGGGATCGGCCTCAAGCTGAAGACGCTGATCAAGACATTCGGCCACTGGGACGCCCTCTACGAGATGTACAAGGTGAGCAAGCGCGCGACCGCTCTCAAGGATCACTACGACCGGTACCCGACGCGCCCCGAGCAGTTCGACACCTGGCGCCGGGGCCGCGACGAGATCATGGACGAGGTCTACGAGATCTCGGGCGCCGATCCGAAGTACTAGCTGCCCGTGCTTTTCGACCCCGTCGTCCTCGCAGTCCCGTCACGCTAGCCCGAGCGGATCCAGATCCACGTGCTCCCTCACGAGGTCCGCGGCGCGCTCGTACGGCGACCCGGCGACGTTGAGCCCCGTCGGACGGGTGGTTCCGGCCGCACGGTAGACGGCGTCCACGAAGGCGTCTCTCGCGTTCCGGTTCTCGAACAGCCCGTGGAGGTAGGTCCCGAGCACCCGGCCAGTCGCGGCGCTCTCCGGCCCGAGTGGCGCGTCGACCGGGCGGGTGGCCCGTGACCGTCCCGCGTGTATCTCGTAGCCGGTCACCGTCCCGGACGCACCGGCGAGCGGGCCGGTTCCGGTCAGATCGCGGGTGACGCGTCGGACGCGCTTCTCGGTCGAGAAGCGGGTCTCGACCGGGAGGAGGCCGATCCCCTCCGCGACGTCGACGTCGCGGGTGCTCTCGACGCCTGCGTTGGTGACTCGCTCGCCGAGCATCTGGTACCCACCGCACAGCCCCACGACCGGGCCGTCGAACGCCCGGAGTCGCTCGTCGAAGCCCGCGTCAGCGAGCGCGCCGAGGTCGTCGACGGTGTTCTTCGACCCCGGTAGCACGACCGCGTCGGCGTCGGCGAGGGTCGCCTCCGGCGGCACGTACGCGACCCGGACCCCCGGCACTCGGCACAGCGGATCGAGGTCGGTGACGTTCGAGATCCGCGGGAGCCGCGGGACCGCGACGGTCACTGCGTCTCCCTCCGGTACCCCGTCGTCGTCGCCGCGGACGCCGCCCTCGCCGGTGGCCGGGAGGGAGACGCTATCCTCGGCGGGAAGACCCGGATCGTCGTACGGCACGACGCCGAGGACCGGGACGCCGGTGCGGGCCTCCAGTTCCCTGATTCCCGGGTCTAGCAGCGAGGCGTCGCCGCGGAACTTCGTGATGACGGCGCCCGCAACCCGGTCGCGGACCGCGTCGGGTACGAGTTCGAGCGTGCCGTACAGGCTGGCGAACGCCCCGCCGCGATCGATGTCGACGACCACCACGACGGTGGCGTCGGCGAACTCAGCGGTCTCGACGTTCGCCAGGTCCCGGTCGTGGAGGTTGATCTCGGCGACGCTCCCTGCTCCCTCGGCGACGATCACGTCGTACTCGCGCGCGAGCCGTTCGTAGGACTCCACGGCCGCCTCCCGTGCGCGCTCCCAGTGGTCCTCGTAGTACGCCCGGGCGGCGACGTGTTCGACGGCTCGCCCCTGGAGGACGAGCTGACTCTCCCCGTCGCCGCGGGGCTTCAGCAGTACGGGGTTCACGTCGGTCGTCGGGGCGATCCCTGCCGCCCGGGCCTGGACGTGCTGCGAGACGCCGATCTCTCCCCAGTCGCCGGCGGGCGTGAGCGCCACGTGCGCGTTGTTACTCATGTTCTGCGCTTTGAACGGCGCCACCGACACACCCCGCCGCGCCAGGTGGCGACAGAGCCCCGCCGCGATCGTGCTCTTGCCGACGTGGCTCGCCGTCCCGGCGACCAGGACTGTCCTCGTCGGTTGCGTCATCCAGCCCGGGGCCTCCGGCCCGTTCGCGCCATCAGTACTCGGTCCCCTTCCGCGCCCGCTGTCCCGCGTCGATCGGGTGTTTCACCTTCCCGACGCGGGTGATCAGATCGGCGTGGTCGTAGAGGTAGGCGGGCTTCTCGTGGCCGCCGGTCAGCACGAGTTCGAGGTCGTCGGGCTTCGACCGGATCAGGTCGACCAGTTCGCTGGGGTCGATCAGGTCTCGCTCGGCGGCGTAGAGGATCTCGTCGAGCACGAGCAGGTGACAGCCCGCGTCGGCCGACGCGTCGAGCGGGATCGGTCCCGAGGCCTCGCCGGCGGCGGCCACGAGCGCTTTCGCCCGCTCGAACCCGGCCCGGGCCTCCGCGGCGTGCGCATCCTCGTCCGAACCGTCGCGCATCCCGTGCCAACCGTAGTGGCCCGCGTTCTCGTAGGTGAACCCCGGCATCGCCTCGATGGCGTTGTACTCGCCCCGAACGTCCTCGACGCTCGACGCGCCGCCCTTCATCAACTGGAGCATGTGGACGCGGTAGCCGTGTCCCGCGGCCCGGAAGCCCATCCCCAGGGCCGCGGTCGTCTTCCCCTTGCCGTCGCCCCACCACACCTGGACGAGTCCGAACTCCTCGGGTGCGCTCTCCTCGATGACCCGGGGACGCGGGGTTCGACCCTTGCCCGGCGTGCGTTCGAGCCCGGTCTCCCGATCGACCCGACCGTCATGGGTTCGTTCCGTGTCGCTGTCGTCGGTTCGTTCCGTGTCGCTGTCGTCGGTTCGTTCACCGTCGTCGGTTCGTTCACCGTCGTCGGTTCGTTCACCGTCGTCGGTTCGTTCACCGTCGTCGGTTCGCTCACCGTCGCCGTCGTCTGGGTCTTGCATGGTCACAGTGCCTCCACGAATGCGTCGAACGCCCCGCTCGCCGCGTGGACGTGACAGTAGGTGCCGAGCGTCGCGTACTCGGTCAAGCCGTCGTGATCGCCGTCGATCCCCGTCCCGCGTCGCGTCTCGAAGGCGAACCTGGCGTCGGTCCCCACCTCGGCGGTGGAGTAGTGGAACTCGTGGCCCCGCCTGGTCTCGCCCCGTGTCGCGGTGAGGGTGTCCGCCACCGCCTCGACCTCGACGTGGTCGAGCGCCCGATAGCGGTCGTGCATCCGTACCGTCGCGGGGAGAACCCCGGCCATCTCGTGGGTCTCGCCTCCGGTCGTCGTCAGGGACTCGGTCAGGGCCATCAGCCCGCCGCACTCGCCCAGGACGGGGAGCCCCCGGCTCGCCCGCTCGGCGATGGCGGACAGCGACGGTCCCTCGGCGATTCGCTCCGCGTGGAGCTCCGGGTAGCCGCCGGGCAGGTAGACGCCGTCGCAGTCGGGCAGGTCGTCGCCCGCCGCCGGGGCGAAGGTCACCACCTCCGCGCGCTCGCGGAGCCGCTCCAGCACCGCCGGATAGTAGAACCGAAAGGCGTCGTCGCGGGCGACCGCGACCCGTCGCTCCGTCCGGGGCCTCGGATCCGTCGGTCCGGGTCGCGGCGGCTCCCGCGCCACGTCGAGCAGTCGGTCGACGTCGAGTTCCGCGGCGACCTCGTCGAGGATCGCCGGGTCGAGCGGGGCCTCGTCGCCCATGTGCAGGCCGAGGTGGCGCTCCGGAATCTCCAGGTCGTCCCGCGGCGGGATCCGGCCGAGGTACGCGATGTCGTCGGGGAGCCCCTCGCGGATGCCCCGCTCGTGGCGGCCACCGTGGGCACGCTGGGCGACGATCCCGACCACGTCGACGTCGCGGCCGGCGTGGGTCGCGTAGGCGCGAAAGCCCAGCGCGGTCGCGGCGACGCTCTCCATGCCGGCGCTCGCGTCGACGACGAGCACCACCGGCAGGTCGAGCACCTCGGCCACGCGCGCGGTGCTCGCGCAGTCGCCGTCGTACAGCCCCATGACGCCCTCGACGACGCAGACGTCGCCCGTCCCCCGGTAGTAGTTCCGGCGCGTTCCGGTCTCGCCTTCGAGCCACGGATCGAGCGTCCGGGACGGTCGACCGGCGACCGCCGCGTGGTGGCTCGGGTCGACGAAGTCGGGGCCGGCCTTCGCCGGCTGGACGTCCCGCCCGGCGGCTTCCAGCGCCCGGATCAGCGCCAGCGTCGCCACGGTCTTGCCCACCCCGGAGGCGGTCCCCGCGAGCACGACCCCCTTCACGGCGACCCCCTCCGAACGCGTCCCACGGCGACGCCTCCCGATCGACGAGCATCGAGCGATCCGGCGGAGCGCGACTTTGCGGCCTCCCCGGACGTCTCCCATGTGGCGGACGCCGGGTCCTCCGTGGCGTCCGGATGACCGCTTCGTCCGGACGGGCCGCGCCCGTCGCCTCCGGATTCGCTCCCGGCCGTCCGTCGCGCGACACGGCTGTCGTCGTCCATTGTAGCAATCTAACTTGCACTAGCTAAATAATCGTTGTGTCGGTCGGTCAGAGCTGAAAGACCGCCGCACGACGGTCCGTCGACACGCCGTACTCGGCGTCGTCGACCGACGCGGGGAACTCCCCGTCCGGGTAGCGCGAGCGAAGGCTCGCCCGCAAGGCGTCGCGGACGCAGGCCCGGGCCGCCGCGCCGACCGGCGTTGCGCTCCCGGTGAAGTCGGCCGGGTCGCCCGACGGATCGCAGGCCACGATGGCGGCGTCAGTCGTCGTCCCGGGGAAGCCGGTCACGGCCAGCAGCGTCGCCGCCTTCGCCTCCGCGACGACCGCGAGGAGGTTCGCCAGCGCCCCGTCGTCGAGCGACCGGGTCGTCCCGACGATCAGGTTCACCGTCCCGGCGTCGACTCGGGATCCCCCGGCCTCGGATTCCCCCGACGTCGTCGACCCGTCGGGGGGAACCGGAAGTGCGGCGGGGTTCGAGAGACCGGCCGTGGCGACCGCCTCGACCGGGCCACGTCGCGCGCCGCGGGCGTGCCCGAGGTCGACGCCCGTGAGCAACGCCGGCCCCGGAGCGTCGAACCCGGCCCGCCGCCGCCGGGCGGCGACGTAGGCGTCGAGGTCCGTGCGTTCCCAGCCGTCGGGAACGGAGACGTTGTACGCCGCGTCCGTCGACCGGACCCCGCCGTTCCACCCGGAGGAGAGCCAGCGCGTCCCCTCCCGGCGGACGCACAGGACGTCCTCGCGGACGGTCGATTCAAACATCGGCGAGCACCTCCAGGAGCCGGTCGTTCTCCCCGGGGAGACGCACGGCCACCCGGACGTGGGCGTCGAGCCCCCGGAACGTCGTCGCGTCGCGCAGCGCGACCCCCCGGTCCCGGGCCGCCCGCACGACCGCCTCGACGTCGCGGTCGCCCACGTCGAGGAGGAGGAACGGAGCCGCCGAGGGCGCGACCGCGAACCGCTCGGCGAGCGCCGCGCGCAGTCGCGCGCGCTCCTCCCGGACCCGTCGTCGCGTGGCCTCGACGAACGCCGTCCGGCCCAGGCAGTGGGTGCCGACCTCGAGCGCCGGCGTTCCGACGTTCCAGGGTCGGCGAGCCGCGACGAGCGCCTCCCGGAGGTCGCCGTCGGCGACGGCGAACCCGACCCTGAGCCCCGGGAGGCCGAACATCTTCGTGAGCGACCGGGCGACGATCACCCCGTCGGTCCCGGCCAGCGACGGCCGGTCCGTGAAATCGAGGAACGCCTCGTCGACCAGCACCGGGGTGTCGGCCGCCCGACAGCGGGCCGCGAACGCACGGAGCGCCCCGTCGTCGTAGGCGTTCCCGGTCGGGTTGTTCGGGTTGCAGACGATCGCCAGCGCGTGATCCGTGGGGTCGGCCCGCAGTATCCGGTGCTGGTCGACGAACGTCGGGTCTGCGCCCTGGAGTCGGACTTCGCGGGCGTACTCGCCGAAACTCGGCGCCGGGACGAGGACCGTCTCCCCGGGCTCGACCGTCAGGTCGATCGCCAGTCGGATGGCGGCCAGGCCCCCCGGCGTGGGAACGACGGCCTCCGGAGTGCAGTCGACGTACGCGGCGGCGGCGTCCCGGAGAGCCGCGGGTGGTTCCGGCGGGTACGACCGCGCCGACGTCAGCGCTCCCTCGTAGACCGCTTCGACCCCTTCCGGCGTCAGCGGGTTCGTGTTCGCGCTGAAGTCGAGCAATGAGGGATCGTCGCTGCTGCCGTGGGGCACCCGGCCGACGTCGCGCGCGGCGTCAGGATCCATCCGCACCCACCAGCGCCTCGTACCGGTCGATCGTTCGGGTTCTGATCCGTTCCATCGAGACCCCCGCCCGCGACGCGAGCATGAGCGCCCCACCCATCCCCGCGCCCTCCTTCGCCTCGCCGCGGCGGTACGGGTCGAGCGCCCGGTGGGTCGAGCGCCCGAACCCGGGATCGGTGACCGTCAGGTTCAGGTCGAGGGCCCGGGCAGCCGTCCGGAGGTCTGCCGTCTCGTCGTCCACGACGTAGGTGGTCGTGGCGAGTCCGAGCGGGGCGTCCACGCCGCGGTGACGGACGAGCGCCCCGGCGGCCACTAGCTGCGTCCCGCCGGCGAACGTCACGGTCGTTCCGCGCTCGAGGGCGCCGACCGCGAGGCCGGCGACGGCCGCCAGCACGGGGTCGCCCATCGTCCGGAGCGCCAGCAGGGGATCGCCGGCGGCGTCCCCCGCCCGGAGGCCGCTCGCCGCGAGGCCGCTCGCCACGACCGCACGTTTGCGTTCGATCGGGTTCTCGGGGAGCGACGACGAGACGCCGTGGGGTTCGCCCAGCGCGGTGAGCACCCCGAGCGCCGTCGTCGTCCCCCCGGGGACGGTCTCGCCGACGACCAGTTCCCCGTCCGGCACCGCGCGGCCGAGGTCGCGGGCGCGCTCGAACACCTCCACCGCCGCGGGAACCGGTTCGGGGTCGCGGACGTCGCCGCCCGGGTCGGCGCCGAGGGCCACGGTCGGCGCGGCCGTGCGCGCGGCGAGGCCGGCGTCGACGGCGAGCGCGTCGAATCCGACCGCCTCCCGGACGGCGCGGGTCACCACCGCGGGAGTCGGACAGCCGGTCGGGCTGACCGGCGTCTCCGGGGCGGCGACCGGCCGCCCGTACTCGACGAGTTCGAGGTCGGCGGCGGGCGTGTGAGCCAGCAACTCGGGGGCGGCCCCCGCCGCGCTGATGCCCTCGATCGTCGCCGTGTCGGTCGTCCCGCCGACCAGGACGAACCTCACGCCAGCACCTCCGCGACCCGAGCGTCCGAGAGCCGGTTGACGTTGACCGCGAGGCGAGCGTCGTAGGTCACGTACGTGTGCTCCGTCTCGTCGCGGTCCGCGACGACGTTGATTCCGGTCGGCGCGAGCTCCCGGCCGTCGCGGTCGAGCGTGTGGTCGACGCTCACCCCCACCAGTCGCTTCAGCGGGGCGGGAACGCACACCGTCAGCGACCCCTCGCGGTGGGCGTAGAGGACGCGGTCGACGGCGTCCCCCGCGAGCAGCGGGAGGTCGGCGGCGACGGTGAGGACCGGCCCCTCGACGCGGTCGAGCGCGTGACCGAGGTCGGCGACGTACCCCTCGCCAGGCGTCTCGAACCGTCGCACCGACCGACCGTCGAGGTGGGCGCGGGTCTCGGGGACGTGGGGGGAGACGACCGCGTGGACCTCGGCGACGCCGCTCTCGTCGAGTGCCGCGAGGACCCGATCGATCATCGGTCGGCCGGCGACCTCGAAGAGGGGTTTCTCGACGGCCGCGTCGAGCCGGGTCCCCCGGCCGCCGCACATCACCAGTGCGTCCACGCGATCACCCCCGCGTGGAGACCGAGGACCCGCGCGAGTTCGTTGCTCGCCCCGAAGACGTCCCCGCTGACGCCGCCGAGGCGGTCCCGCGCCCACCGGCGAACGCACAGCGCCCCGGCGACCGCGGCGGCGAGCGCGACTCCCGCCGCGGGGTGGGGCCACGTCGCGGCCGCGGCCGGGAGGGCCACCAGCCCGGGCGCGACGAGGGAGCGGGGATCGGCGTGCGCCGTCAGCGCCGAACCCAGCCCCTCGTGGGCCGCGGTGCCCAGGCAGGCGACGGCCGCCATGCCGAGTTTCGCCCCCACCTCGGCGGCGACCACGACGCCGAGCGCCGCGAGCGGAGTCGCCGCGGACGCGACGCCGGCGAGCGCCAGCCCGGCGAGCGCCGTCCCGAGGAGCACCAGGCCGAGCGCCAGGACCGCCCCGACGCCGACCGTCGTGTCCGTCATCGCGGCCCGGCGGTCCGCGACGTCACCGTGGACGACGACCGCGTCCCCCAGGTCGGCGACGCCGTCCGCGTGGTTGACGCCGGTCACGAAATACACCCAGACGACGAACAGGGCGGCGACAGTCGGCGCCGGCGCCGGGAGCGCCAACGGGACGGCGACCAGCGCCCCGACGACGTAGCCGGCGAGCGGGAAGGCCGCGGGCGAGCGTCGGAACGCTTCCCACGAGCGCTCGTCGCGGCCGACGGGGAGCCGCGAGAGGAACCCGAGGGCGCCGCGGAGGGCCGTCAGAACCACGCGATCACCCCCGCGAGCGCGGCAGCGAGCAGGCCGGCGACGCCGACGATCCGAACCCCCCGGTGGGACTCGGCGACCGTCGGAAGGCCCTCGTCGGGGTGGAGGACGTACACCCCCGGCTTGCGTAGCTGCACGTCGAGGACGGCCGCGAGCGTCGCCATGGGCCACCCGGAGTTCGGCGACGGAGGGTCGCCGGCCCACGGCCGGGCGCGGACGACCGCGCTCGGAGTCCCCGACGCAACGGCGAGCACGCCCGCTGTGAGGCGGGCGGGCGCCCACATCACGAGGTCGTCCTGCCTGGCGCTCGCCCACCCGACCGGCTTGCTCTCGTAGCCGAGCATCGAGTCCAGCGTGTTCACCGCCTTGACCCAGACTGCCCCTGCGACGGCGACGCCGAGGGACACCCGCGCACCGAGCGCGAACCCGAGCAGGGGTGCGACGAAGCCGTCGGCGAGGTTCTCGGCGACGCTCTCGACGGCGGCGCTACGGAGTTCGGCCGGCGACAGCGCCGTCGCGTCGCGTCCGGCGAGCGCCCTGATCGCCTCGCGGGCGTCGTCGGGATCCGTCGCCGTCAGGCCGATCACCTCGCGGGCCACCGACAGTAGCATCCGCAGGCTGATCGTGCTGAAGAGGACGACTCCGGCCAGCGCCGCCCCGGCGACGGGCCACAGGCGCCCCGCGACCGACGCGAGGCCGCCGAGGGCGCCCGCCGCGAGCAGCGGCAGCGTGACCGCGACGACCGTTCCGACGGCCCGCGGGTGGTTCCAGTCGCGGTCGAACGGGGCTGCGAGGCGGCCGAAGGCAGCGACAGGGTGAACCCGTCCGGGGAACTCCGCGACCAGGAGGTCGAGCGCGACTCCGACAGCCACGGCCGCGGCGGTCACGGGGGGCATCACCGCGCCTCCAGCGCGGCCGGAAGCTCCGGAAGCGACACGTCGTCGAGGAGGATGCTCGTCGCCCCCGCGTCGGCCGCGCCGCCGTCGGTCCGGGGGTCGTCGCCGACGTGGACCAGGGCCGACGGCTCGACGCGCAGGCGGGCGGCGACCGCCTCGAAGGCGCGCCGGTCGGGCTTTCGCCACCCGCAGCCGACGCTCGTCACCACGGCGTCGAACGCCTCGCGGTCCAGATCGGATCGGAGGAGCGCGCGCCGGGCCAGTTCGGGAACGCTGCAGTTCGAGAGGACGCCGACGGGGCCGCGGTCGGCGGCGGACTCGACGGCACGACGGGCGCCGTGGCGGGTGCGGACCTCGGGGTCGAAGGCCGCGACCACCGCCCGACGGAGCACGTTGCCGCGGCCGTCGCCGTGGCCCTCCCCGGTCGCGTCGACGCCGCGGCTCGCGAGGGCGGCGCTCACGTGGGTCGGGAGGGGCACCTCCGCCCCCTCCGGGGCGTCGACGTGTGACTCGGCGTAGGCGTCCCCCCAGTCGTCGGGGACGGGGACCCCCCGCGCCCGCAGTTCGGTCGCAACGGCGGCGGCCGGGTCCGACGGCCGCTCGACCGCCACCAGCGTTCCGAACAGGTCGAACGAGGTGGCACCGGGCGAGGTGTGCGTTCCCATCGTCAGTGTCGGTGTGGTACGGGGCCGCGGCTCGATAGTACTGCCGGCCGTGCCGACGTGGGTGGTCCCCGGGCGGTCCCCGCGCCCCGCCGTGCAGCCGATCGGTCGGTCGGCGGCACGGTCAGTCGTCTCTCCGGCCCAGGAGCCAGAGGGGGACCGCCAGCGCGAGCAGCGCCACGCCGGCCCCGAACCCGGGGGTACTCGTGTCGGTGGTCGCCGCCGCGTCGGTCGTCGACGCGGCCGTCGCCGTCGGACTCGACGTGGGGGTCGGCGTCGTCGTCCCGGTGGTCGCCGTCCCGTTCGCGGCCCGCTCGTACGCCTCGGGGTGCAGTGCCTTTGCCAGCGTGACCACCGAGTGAACGATCCGCGGCGCCGGCTGACTGATGTACTCCTCCCGGAGGACGACGACCTGGTCCCGTTCGACCGCGGTGGTACCGTTGTACGCGGCGGTCTGTGGGATCTGCGTCGCCCCGTCGTTGACCACGATCCACTGGGGGTCCGAACGCACGACGACTTCCGGGCTGATCTGCCGGTAGCCGCTGACGTTCGCCGCCGCGGCGACGTTCCGGCCGCCCGCGGCCTCGATCACTGTGTGGGCGAACGTCCCCTCGCCGGCCGTATAGCCGAAGAACACGTAGAGCACGCGCGGCCGTTCCTGACCCGCGATCGCCTCGTCGACGGTGTCCAGTTCGGACTCCATCCACGCGACCGTCTCGGCGGCGCCCTCGCACTCGCCGATCAGCCGACCGGTGAGGCGCGTCTTCTCCTCGACGTCCTCGATCGTCGTCTGGAAGCCGAAACTGAAGACGGTCAGGCCGGACGCCCGGAGGCGGTCGACGGTGTCGTTCGAAATCGTGTTCGGCGCGAGCACGAGGTCGGGGTCGAGGTCGACCACCCGCTCGACGTTGACGAACGACTCGCCCGCCCCGGAGACGTTCGCCCGCGACGCGGCGCCGTCGAGGTAGTTCGCGTACTGGGTGACACCGACGACCTTGTCCCGTCCCCCGATCTCCCACACGGTCTGTGCGGCGCTCGGACTGAGGGTCACGATTCGGGTCGGCTCGGTCTCGACAGTCACCTCGGTCCCGGTCGCGTCGGTCTTCGTGACCGGAAACGAACACTCCGTCGCGGTCTGTGCGGGCGGTGCGTTCCCCGCCGCGCTTCCCCCGGCTCCCACCGTACCGGTCACGGTGATCAGAACGATCGCCACGATCAGCAGACTCCTTCGGATGCGCATCAGGTTGGACCAGCGGTTTGTCCAACAAATATTTATCTAATGCAACTTCGCTTGCTATCGGGGTAGCGTACGGGGTTCTGGTCGGGAACCGACCGGCTGCTCCCCTGTCCGACTTCTGCGGTGGTTTCTACGGCCATCCCCTGTCCGACGGACGGACCGTCTCGGCCGGTGTGAACGCTGACTACGCTCTCACGCGACGTCGGGTGGATCCAGCCCGGCGGGCTCGGCCTCATGAGACCGCTCGGCGTGTCCGAACTCCCCGCGGCGTGAGAGGGCCCCGGATGACGGGGTTGCCCCTCGCGTGATTCGGTTTCCCGGTCGGTAGCTACGATCTCGGCCGTTCCGTCGCCCCGCCGGCCGCGTGGGCCACCTACTCGCCGCGGTAGCGATCGTCGTAGCGCTGGGCGGTGTGCTGGAGGTACGACTCCAGCAGGGTGGGGAACTCGCGTCCCCTGAGGTACCGGAGGCCGAAGTCCTCCGCCCAGTGGATGATCCCCGCGTCCTCGGTGACGACGCCGGCGTCGAGTTCGCGCGCGAGGATCAGCAGGTCGAAGTCCTCGCGGGAGTCGAGGACGCCCTGGCGGAGCGCATCGCGGTAGTCGTCCCGGAGGTCGGAGATCACCCGGTCGACGGCCGTCATGTGGTCGTGATTCGGTTCGTTCTTGCCCTCCTCGGCCTTCCTGACCGCCTTCTCCGACACCCTGAGCCCGCGATTTACCCGCTCCGACATCTCGTCGATGAAGCCGTAGACGATCTCGGCGGGGATCATCACCTCGTAGCGCGCGGGGTTCTTCTTGATGACCCAGGTGTTCAGCTTCGACATCGTCTCGTCGGGAATGTCCCGCTCGCGGAGCATCGTGGCGAGTTCGTCGTAGATCGACGGCGGCACGTAACAGGAGATCCCGAGTTCGAGTTTGGCCTCCGCGATCACGTCGAGCAGTCGGTCCAGCGCGTCGGCCAGGTCCTCGTCGTCGCGCCGGATCTCCTCGGTGAGAAACAGCGACGTGTCGAGCACGAACCGTTGCTTGAACGGGAGGTCGGCCATCGGCGGTGGTTGGGCGGGGAGACGGATATAGCTAGCCGGCGGGCGCCCGCGGCGACCCCGCGTCGGGACTGCCCGCTCCGGCCCCCGCCCCCACCGGGACAACACCTAACCCCGCCGGCGCCCAACGGGCGCGGGTGTCACACCGGGAGATCCTGGGGGCGTCGGAGGAGGCCTTCGCCTCCCTGGAGGATCGCCTCCGAACCGCCACGTTCCGCGGCCGAGAGTACCGTCACCTCCCCGACTACCACCGGGAGTTCGACCGGGGGCTGGTGCTGATCGGGGACACCGTGGTCCGGGGGTGGCCGAAGATCCCGCGGACGCTCGTGCTGCGCGAGGGGATCCCCCGGCAGTTCGACGGCGACGTCGTGATCGAGGAGAAACTCAACGGGTACAACGTCCGGGTGGCCGCGGTGCCGTCCGCGGACGGTCCCGACGCCGCCGACGGATCGAGCGGGGGCGACGCCGCCGGGAGCGACGCGAGAGACGACGCCGGGAGCGAGGGCGACGCGGGAGACGACGACCTCGTCGGTCGCGACCTGCTGGCGTTCATCCGCGGCGGGACGATCTGTCCGTTCACCACCGCGCTCGTGCGCGACCGACTCGACCGGTCGCTGTTCGCCGAGCACCCCGGCTGCCTGCTCTGCGGCGAGGTGATCGGCCCGGAGACGCCGTACATCGCCCACGAATACCCAGGCGTCGACAGCGCGGCGTTCCGGGCCTTCGACGTGCGCGACCGGGAGACGGGGACGCCGCTCCCGGTCGACGAGCGCCGGGCGTTCCTCGCCGACTACGACGTCCCGCAGGTCCCCCACCACGGCCGGGTCCCCCTCGACGAGGCCGCCGAATCCGTCCACGCCGTGATCGAGGCGCTCGAAGCCGACGGTCGCGAGGGGGTCGTCATGAAGTCGCCGGACGCGAGCACGTTCCTGAAGTACACGACGGGGTGGGCCAACCGCGACGACCTCCGCTACGCCTTCTCGCTCCCGTTCGACCGGGGACGCGATTTCACCTTTCGCCGGCTGGTCAGGGAGGCCTACCAGTCGATCGAACGCGGCGAGGACGCCGAGGCGGCCCGCGAGCGCGCCCGCGCCATCGGCGAGGCGATCCTCGAACCCATGCTCGACTGCATCGAGACGGTCGCGACGGGCGACCCCGTCGGCGAGCGCCACACCGTCCGCGCCCCGCCCGCGGTCGTCGACGAACTGCTCGCCCACTTCGACGCCCAGGGGCTCCACCTGCAGGTCGAATCCGACCGCCGCGAGGGCGACGAGCGGGTGGTCACGTTCCTGAAGGTCTCCCGAAAGAGCACCGACACGGCCGAACTGTACCTCGACGGCCACGTCGTCCAGGAGTGACCGCGCGCGGCCGGGGGGGAGACGGCCCCTGTGTCGCCGTCGGGGTGGGGCGACGTCGTCGGTTTTACCTGTCACCCCGCGCGACAGTCTGGCGAATGAGCCACGGCGAGCGCGCCCCGGAGGCGAACCTCGGCCTGCTGGACGCGACGATGATCGGGATGGGGGCGATGATCGGCGCGGGAATCTTCGTGCTGACCGGACTGGCAGCCGAGACCGCCGGCCCCGCGGCGGTGCTCGTCTTCGCGCTCAACGGCGTCGTCACCACGTTCACCGCGCTCTCGTACGCCGAACTGGCGAGCGCGGTCCCCAAGAGCGGGGGCGGCTACGCCTTCGTCAACGAGGTGTTCGGCGACCTGGTGTCGTTCCTGATGGGCTGGATGCTCTGGTTCGCCTACATGATCGCCGGCGCGCTGTACGCGCTGGGGTTCGCGCCGAACCTGCTCGAACTGCTCCACGTCTACTTCGGCGGCGCCGTCCCCGCGCCGGAGGCCGCGACGGGGGTGCTGGTGGTCGGTCTCGCCCTCGGCGCCGTGGCCGCGCTCGTGGGGCTGAACGCGCTGTCGACGGCCGCGAGCGGCAGCGTCGAGACCGTTTTCACGATCACCAAGGTGGCGATCCTGGTCGTGTTCGTGGGCTTCGGCGCCACCGCCCCCGCGTTCTCGGCCGCGGAGTTCCAGCCGCTCTTTCCGGGCGGAGGCGGCCCGGTCGACCTGCTGCCCGCGATGGGGCTGACGTTCATCGCCTTCGAGGGGTACGACCTCATCACCACCGTCACGGAGGAGGTCGAGAACCCTCGAAAGAACATCCCGCGGGCCATCTTCCTCAGCCTCGCGGCGACCGTGGTGGTCTACCTCGCGGTCGTGACCGTCGCGGTCGGGACCCTCGGGGCCGCCGAACTCGGGCGGGCGGGCGAGACCGGCATCGCCGAGGCCGCCACGTCGTTCATGCCGACGATTCCGGTCCTGGGCCAGGGGGAAGCGCTGATCGTCTTCGGCGCGGTGTTCTCGACGCTCACCGCACTCAACGCCGTCGTCATCGCCTCCAGCCGGGTGGCCTTCTCGATGGGTCGCGGGGGCCACCTGCTCGCGCGCTTCGGGCGCCTCCACCACCGCTTCGGGACGCCGTCGACGGCCATCCTCGCGAGCGCCGTGGTGATGGCCGCCTCCGTCGCGTTCATCCCCATCCGCCAGGTCGGCAACCTCTCTAGCCTCTTTTTCCTGCTGTCGTTCGTCGTCGTCAACGCGAGCGCGATCCGCATGCGACGGCGGCGGCCGGACATGACCCGCCCGTTCGAGATGCCGCTGTACCCGGCGGCGCCCGTCCTCGGCATCGTCCTCAACCTCCTGCTCGGCGCGTTCATCAGCCCGCGGACGTGGCTCCTCGGCCTCGCGTGGCTGGCGCTCGGCGGCGGGGTCTATCTCGTGCTCGACCGCTCGTCGCTCGGCTGAGTCGCCCCGCCGGCGTCGCCGGCTATTTGGGGGTCGGCGGCGACGCTTCGACCATGACCGGAGTCACGCCGAGCGCCGAGGGAGGCGCGCGCACCGCGCCGGAGGGACCGCCGTGAGCGACCGCCAGGACCTCCGGGTCGTGGTGGTCGGCGGCGGGCGCGTCGGCCTGCGGACGGCCGAACTGCTCCACGACCGCGGGCACGCGGTGATCGTGATCGAGCGCGACCCGGCGCGAGCGGACGCCATCTCGGACGCGTACGTGGCGACCGTCATCGAGGGCGACGCCACCCGGCCCTCGGTGCTCAAACAGGCGGGGCTCGACCGGGCGGACGCGCTGCTCGCGCTGAGCGGGTCGACCGGCACCAACCTCGCGGTGAGCCTGGCGACCGACCGGCTCTCGCCGGGCACGCAGACCGTGATGCGAACCGACGAGGGCGGCATCGAGGAGTACGCCGAGTACGTCGACACCGTCATCTTCCCGGAGCGGGCGGGCGCCCGGGTGGCCGCCAACGCCATCGAGCCGGAACTCCGCGCGCTGGAGGGCGTCCGGGGGGACCTCGACGTGCTGGAGGTGACCGTCGCGGAGTCGGCGCCCGTCGCCGGCCGGACGCTCGACGCCGTCTCGCTGCCGACCGGCTGTCTCGTCGTCTCCGACTCCGACGGCACGAGCATCGCCACCGCGGACACGGAACTCGTCGCCGGGAAGACGTACGTCGTCGCCGCCGAACCGTCGGTCAGCGACGAGGTGCGGCGGCTGTTCCGGGGGTGACGCGCGGCAGTCAGGTGACGCAGGCACCGCCGCTCAGAACAGCGGTTCGAGTTCGTCGTCGGTCGCCAGCAGGTCGGCGAGGGCCGTGTCGTGGTCGGCGGCGCGCTCGTCGGCGGCGCGGTTCGACTCGACGGCGGTCGCCTGCAGTTCCCTGATCCGCGGGACGTCCGTCACGCCGGAGAGGACCACGACCGCGCCGACGAAGTCGGAGTCGACCGGGTAGTCGCCGCCGCGGACCTCCATGGTGCCGGTCTCCTCCTCGACCCAGCTCCGGGCGCGCTCGACGCCGCGCCGCGAGATGGCGTCGGCCGGGCCGGTGACGATCACCAGCGCCCGCTCGGTGCCCCGGAGTTCGCAGGGCAGGGTCAGCCGGCCGAGGGCGGCCCGGCGCACCAGGCTTACCACGCGGTTGGTCGACTCGCCCTCGTCGATGGCGGTCGCGGCCGCGTCGCCCCCCGAAAGCCGGGCGAGCAGCCCCCGCTTCTCGCGCTCGACCGGGGCCACGGCGTAGCCGATGGACGTCACCCCGCCGGCGCCGAGCGTGTTGATCACCTCCGAGGCGTCGACGACCGTCTCGGCCACCCGGCCGTCGACCTCCCCGGCGCCGAACAGCACGCCGAGGCGCCGGGCGAGTTCCTCGTTCATCGAGGCGTAGCCGTCGCCGAGGCTCTCGCCGCTCCGACGCCAGGCGTCGTTGTCGAAGGCGAGGAGGCCGTCGACCTCGTCGACGAACGTCCGGAACGACCGGGCCGCGTTCAGCGCGTAGATGCCGCCCTCGTCGCGGCCGGGGAGGACGCCCAGCCCGTAGACGGGTTCGGCGTAGAGCCGGCCGAGTTCGCGCGCGAGTACCGGCGCGCCGCCGCTGCCCGTTCCGCCGCCGAGACCGGCGACCACGAGGAACGCGTCGACGGCGTGCAGCGGGAACTCGTCGATCACCGAGAGCACCTCGTCGACGTCCTCGGCCATGAGTTCCGCGCCGAGGTCGTTGTCCGCGCCGGCGCCGTGGCCCTTGACCCGCGACCCGCCGATCAGGACCCGCCGGTCGGCCGGGATCCGGTCGAGTCCGCGCAGGTCCGCCCGCGCCGTGTTGACGGCGACGGCGTCGGTCACGAAGCTCCCGCCCGTCCGGTCCTGGTGGGCCAGGAGCGCCTCGACGATCTTTCCGCCCGCCTGCCCGACTCCGATGAGTGCTACTTTCACCTGGATCACCCTGGACGAACCGGCGGCCCCCCGTACCGCCGGGAGCCCGCGACTGTTCGATAGCTCCACGGAGGCGTCGAACGGATATCAGTACGCGCGCCCTACTCCCCCCGAACGGACGGGCTAACGACCGCCGGGCTGATCCGGCGGGCGATCGGTCATGCCGACCGGTCGGCGTCCGCGCCGTCGCCAGCCGGTTCGTCGAGGGCGGCCGCGCCGTCGCCCGCCGGTTCGTCGAGGGCGGCCGTCACCGCGGCGAGGACGTCCCCCGGCCCGGCGAC